>CENY01057482.1_pt1 | contig 11905 bp, 9 predicted proteins | sample 356181 | NCBI WGS metagenome assembly CENY01 (sample SAMEA2619840, study PRJEB7988) | marine metagenome | isolation source: saline water (ENVO:00002010), including
ATACAGTTGTTGTACTAGATTTAGAAAACAGATATGAATTTGACCTTTTACCTCGATCAATTAATGGTTTTAATGTTGAATTTAATAACGTAAGTGATGACAACGTTGATGAACCTTTATATTTAAAAACAGGTAGAGTAAGATTTGTTATTAAAAATACAGGTACTATTTCCCATAATTTGCGTATTCAAAACTATAAAGAAGACCCAATGGAGCCTAGCACTTTCGATATGTCAGTACCTTCGGTAAATGATTTTTTATTACCTGGTGAATCAACTGAATTTGAATTAAATATGTGGGCAGGTAAATTTATGCTTACGTGTGCGGTAACAAATCACGATGAGAGAGGAATGTTTAGGCCGTTAATAATTGACCCTGATATAATACATCCAGATTTGATATTGCACTAAATTAAACTTATATTGACTATTACTTTTGTTGTATATCCTATTTAGATTGTGATAAAATTCTCATAGGTAACCGACATTATTTATAGAACGGGGTATTGTTTGGAACCTACCACAAATAATTCAGAACTAGAAACACAGATAAATAATGCTATTGAACATAATTTATCTGGAAGAATGACTATCTTAGCAGCTCTTTTAGCTGTTCAAGATGATTTAGGATATATACCTCAAAAAGCCTTAGAAATAGTTTCTGAATTAAACTCGACAACAGTAAACGATGTATGGGGAGTAGCCTCCTTTTACCCTAATTTTAGATTTACACCCCCTACAAACCATACAGTAGAGATTTGTTGGGGCCCTTCATGTCATATCACAGGAGCTCAAGATATAATTAAAACTTGTCTCAATGAACTTAAACTCGAAACAGAAGGCGATACTAGTGATAATTATATCAGCTTTAAATACAATACTTGTTTAGCAGCTTGTGCTCAAAGTCCTGTGGGAAGTGTAGATCACAAGATAATCGGAAGACTTACAAAGGAAAAGATTATTGATTTAATCAATAATCTCAAAAACAATAAGAAATAAACTATGCAAAAATTTATTGATTTAAAAAAGACAGCCCAAAGCCACTACGATAATATTCTTAAAAAACCTCGAATAAGAGTTGGCACAGACATCTCAGGTGTTGCTGCCGGCTCCCTTGAAATAAGCAATGAATTTTCAAAATATATCTCAGAGAAAAACCTTGATACAACCTTATCACATGTCGGTGGATTTGGACTTTCTTATGCCGAACCTTTGATTGATGTTGAAATGCCTGATGGTTCTAGAGTTTTTTATTCAAACGTATCCATTCAAAACGTAAAAAATATTGTAGAGAGCCACATTATTAATGGGAAACCACTTTATGATATAGCATTTGCTTATACTGGCAATTTAGTTAATACGAATAACACCCCAGAATTTTACGAACTACCTGAAAACAAACTTCAGAAAAAAATACTCACTGAAAACTTTGGTCATATTGACCCAACAGATATATATGAATACATAGTAAATAACGGTTATTCAGCCTTAGCAAAAGCATTGTTTGAAATGGAAATAGATAATGTTCACAAAGAAATATTGGATTCCAAACTTCGTGGCAGAGGCGGAGCAGCATTTCCTACCGGTGTTAAATTGGGGTTTTTGAAAGGTTCAGATGCTAAAGAAAAATACATTTTATGTAACTGTGAAGAAGGAGACCCTGGAGCCTGGAATGATAAAGCAATACTCGAAAGTGACCCTCATCGCTTACTCGAAGGTTTAATATTGGCAGCTATAGCTACAAACGCATCTAACGGTATCATTTTTATTAGACACGGTAACGATATTCCAATCGAAAGAACAAAAGAAGCTGTTAAAAATGCTTATGAACACGGCTTGCTTGGTAAAAATATTTTGGGATCAGAATTCTCATTTGATGCAGAAGTAGTATTAGTAGGAGAATCGTATGTAGCAGGCGAAGAAACAGCCTTAATGGAAGCTATTGAAGGTAAGAGAGCAATGCCTAGGTACAAACCACCTTTTCCTGCTGCCTTTGGAGTATGGGGACACCCAAGTAATATTAATAATATTAAAACCATTGCAAATTTACCATCCATAATTCTCAAAGGTAGTGAATGGTTTACTTCAATTGGGACTGATACTAGTACAGGAACTGCTATTTTATGCCTCTCTGGGAATATTAATAAACCTGGGTTATATGAAATTGAAATGGGTACAACTATAAGATCTGTAATAGAAGACATATGTAATGGTATTCCAGATAATAAAGAATTAAAGTTACTTCAAACAGGAGGACCCTTAGGTGGAGTACTTAATTCTACTAAATTAGATACATCTATAGATTTCGATTCAATGGCTAAAGCTGGCGCTATATTAGGTTCAGGTGGAATAATTGTTGCTGATGAAGATGTTGATGTAGTAGATTTAACACGAATGTTGATAGCATTTTGTCAGTTCGAATCTTGTGGGAAATGTTTCCCATGTCGCCTTGGAAATTCACATTTATTAGAAATACTAAATCGAATATGTGGCAAAAACTCATCAGATTCTGATATCGATTTGATGAGAAAAGTTGGTACTAATATGCAACAAGGATCACTTTGTGGTCATGGTCAACTAGGGTTTAATCCGATTAAATCCGCATTAGAATACTTTAAAGAAGATTTCGATTTCGCTTTGGATTCAACACCAAGTATATCCAATACAACTATTAATATACCTACACGAGCTAATCGCTATTAAAGGGAGAAAATAATGGTAGCAAATGGTCAAGAAATAACTATCACAATAGATGGGAAAAATATAACAACATCCCCTGGTAAAACTGTTCTTGAAGCTGCACTAGATTCACAGATATATATTCCATATTTATGCTACCACCCGGGTATGAAACCTTTTGCTGCTTGCAGAATGTGTATGGTGAGAGAAGAAGTAGAAATGGAAGTAGACCAAGATGGTCAAAAAGTAAAACAAAAAGTATTAAGACCTGCTACTGCATCATGTGCCTTGCCAGTTCGTGATGGGATGGTAATTAAATCTAATACTGAAGAAATACGAGAATTGCAAACAGACATAATGGAAATGGTTATTGCCGAACATCCACATGGTTGTCTTACTTGTCATAGAATAGATTTATGTGGACCTGGAGATATCTGTTTACGTCATGTATCTGTAAATGATAGATGCGTAACTTGCCCTAAAAATGAAAGGTGTGAATTAAAAGACACCGTAAGATTTCTCGGTATGGATATAAATTCTCCTCTGAATTACCAAACACGTAATCTCCCAGTAGAAAATGGCGATCCTTTTTATGATCGAGATTATAATTTATGCATTGTTTGTGCACGATGTGTCAGAGTCTGTGAGGAAGTACGTGGTGATAATGCAATTACTTTCCTTGAAAGGGCAGGGCAGTCTCTTGTAGGGACAAGCAATGGAACAAGTCTTATGCAATCAGGATGTGAATTCTGTGGTGCTTGTATAGATGTTTGCCCAGTTGGAGCTCTAGTAGAGAGGGATAATAAATGGGAAAAAGCTACAAATGTTGAAAAAACGATTTGTAATTTATGTCCTGCTGGATGTCAACTTAATTTTGAATTCAATCAACGTAATAAAATGATCCGTGTTATACCCGAATTAAATTCTCCTGTTAATAAAGGACAAGGATGCTTTAGAGGTAAATTTGGTTCAGATTACGTAAATAAAAAAAGAAATACTACTCCAAAAGTTCAAAATAATGGAATATTCACTGAAATTGAATTAGATAAAATTATTAATGATCTTTCAGGTAGAATCGAAACTATGAGCCCCGATCAAACAGTGTTCTTAGTTGCTCCTAATATTTCCAATGAATCTGCTTATGTAACGCAAAAGTTTGCACGATCAGTTCTAAAAACTAATAATATAATAACTGATACTGATATCTCTTCTCAATATATAGAACCATTAATAAATAGATTGGGATTTGCAGCTTCTACAAATACTATTTGGAATATTGAAAAGTCTGATTGTATTCTCGTTATAAACGCGAATATTACTGAAGAATACAATTTATTAGGTTTACCTATCAAAAGTGCACAACGTAATGGAAGTAAACTTATTACAATTGACTCTAGAGAAACTGAGACAACATCATTTTCAGATAAATGGATCAGACCTAAACCAGGTTCAGAAACAATACTTCTACAATCTATTATTAAAAAAATGATCACTTTAAAAAAGACAAATCTTGATGAAATATTTCAAGAGATTACTCCTCTAGAATACATAGAGAACTTATCAAACCTTTCTGATGAAACTATTACTCAACGTACTGGTATTTGTTCGAACGATATCGATGCAATTACTAGCGAATTGTTCAATGCAAAATCAATTTCATTAATTTACGCATCTGATAATATTCTGTTCCCACATCTTAATAGCTATGTTAATAATATAATTGATTTAACTATAGTGTCTCAAAACGTATTTGTTGAAAATGGAGGGATTTATCCATTATCTCAAGGTAGCAACCAACAAGGTATTATAGATATGGGGTGTAGATCTGAAGTTTTACCAGGGCATCAATTAGTAAGTAATCAAGAATCTGTAAATAAAATTTTAAATACATCTGGTTCGGATAACTTTAATACAAATCCAATTGATTATAATAAATTTGTCGATATGCATAGAAACGCTTTGGTAAAAAATATATTTATAGTTGGAGACATTGAGTCATTTTCAGAAAACCATATAATATTCGATGAGAAACTTCGAAATAATATTGATAATTTGATAACTATAAATCCATCCCCATCTGAAAAACTAAATCAAATTAGTGATTATATTGTACCCACAACACTACATACTGAAGAAAGTGGTACCTTTACAAATTTGGAGAGAAGAGTCCAAATATCTGATGCTATTATACCGACCTCAGGCAATGTTCTTCCAATCTGGAATGTTCTTTCAATAATTGCTTCAAAACTAAGTAATAAAACATTTAACTATAACAATTCTTCAGATGTTATGAACGAAATATCTTCACAAATTACACAATATAAATCAATTTCATATGCCAAATTAAATTCTAATGCAAAAGTAATTTTGAAACCCGCAGAAGATAATCCACTACCAACACAATTGTTACATTCAGATCGTATCTTAATAGGTTTATGTTGGCCAGCCGAAATTAATGTTAATGAGTTAAAAATAACTTCTCTTAGTAATTGTGAAGATATAAAAAACGAAAATGATATATTGAAATTAATACCTGGGAGAGTTTTGTCGCTTGAAGGCACTGAAATTGAAACAAATCCATTTACTAATAAAAATAAAGTTATTTACGAAAAAATATTGACTATTTCATTGGACGATGCTACCAATCTATCCCTTTCACCTGGAGACAGAGTGAACATTTCATTTAATGATGTTGAAACTACTGCGGAAATCAAAATAGATCCAAACTGGCACAACGGATTTGTATCCTGTACGGATTTATTTGCAGAATATATCTCAGAATTAGAAGAAGATAAAACATTTAACCCTATGCTAAAACCTGGTAAATTACATTACCAAAATGTATTAATAACAAAAATTAACTAATGATTGATTATTATGAATTGGATTATTGTTAGACATGCAGAAAGTAATTGGAACAAAAAAGGTATATTTCAAGGACAGAAAAACCCTAAATTAAGTTCTAATGGTTTAATTCAAGCTTCTAAAATACATCTAGGGCTGAGAAGTTTGTCAATTGAGCATATATATTCCAGTGATTTAGAAAGAGCTAAGAAAACAGCAACTATTTTGAATACTACGTTAAATCTACCACTCGAAACAACTGAAAATATTCGTGAAATAGGATTTGGAGAATGGGAAGGGTTAAAAAGAAACGAAGTAGAGTCTAAGTATCCGTACGAATATGAACAATGGATAAACAAAGGTCTTATACTTGAAAATATTAAAAATGCGGAGAATTTAGATAATTTAATAACTAGACTGACTCAGTTTATTGCTGATGTTAAACTAAAACACTCAGATGGCAAAACTGTATTAGTAGTCTCGCACGGCGGGACAATACGCGTTTTGGCTAAAATGCTTTTAGGATTACCTATAGATCAAACCATTTCAATGTCAACTAATAATGCTGGGATTTCTATCATCGAATCATCTCTTACTAAGAATAATAGTCGACCTACTATTCATCATTGGAATCAAATTACTCATCTTGTAAGTTGAGGTGAATTTAATTATTTTGTCTGATAAACTCAGCTAATGAAATATATTTATATTCTTTTATTAGTTGTCATCTTTTCATTAGGAACAGCTTGTAATAAACCTACTACTACTACTACATTGAAAATATATGCGGCTTCTTCATTAATGAATGTCCTAAACGAATTAACTGAAAACTATGAAAATAATTCGCCTCATACTATTTTGATTTCATTTGCTGGATCTTCTACATTAAGACAACAAATTGAATACGGAGCTAACCCAGATATATTTATTTCTGCAGATCAAATACAGTTTCAAAAAGCTCAAGATTTAAACTTATTAGATAAACAAGTTTACAAACTCGCAGATAATAAATTAGCAATTATTACCAATAATCCTGATATCAAAACACTTAATGATATTATTCAAAACAATATAACAATCGCTGTAGGTATGAATGAAGTACCTATAGGAAATTATACTAATCAACTACTAAACAATATTAATAAAGAGATCCAATACGTGAATAATTATTCGGATTTATTCAATAAGAATGTAGTGTCTAAAGAGCGTAATGTTAAAATGGTAGTATCAAAAGTGTTATTAAAAGAAATAGACGTTGGTGTAGTTTATCAAACAGATTTTGAGGCTGTAATTAATAATCAAATGTATAAAATAAATATGCCTGAAAATATTAATATAATAACTTCTATATATGCAGGTATACTTGAACAAACCTTAAACCGTTCATTCTCAAATGAGTTTTTGGATTATATTTCAAGTAACGACACAAAGCACATATGGTTAAAACATGGTTTTATTACCCAAGATTGATATTGTAAATGAATAAAAATAAATCTATATATTTTCTAAATATTAAATATATCCCACTGATTATTTATGTTGGGTTCATATTATTACCTATATTGGTATTATTATTTAATGCGTTTACTAATAATAATGTTATAAATGCAATTAGTAACCCGATAGTTACTTCGGCATTGTTTTTATCATTAATAACAAGCTTCATTGCAATAACAATAGTAATATTTATTGGTATACCTGTTGCCCATATAATTACTAAAAGTGATTCTAAATTGATTAAATACATTGACTACACTATAGAATTACCAATTATATTGCCGCCAGTAGTTGTTGGATTTGCAATGCTTATGACATTTGGGAAAAATGGACCAGTCGGTCAATATCTTATAGATTTTGGAATTTCGATTCCTTTTACAACTATTGCAGTAATCTTAGCTCAAATTTTCGTGGCTTTTCCCTTCTTTCTAAGATCAGTGCGACTCGGATTAAGTAATATCAATACCGATTACGAAGATATTGGTAGTAGCTTAGGATTCAACCCAATAAAGCGTTTTGTTTATATTAATTTACCACTCGCTTGGAAATCAATAATTAATGGAGCGGCATTAGGTTGGGCACGTGCAATTTCAGAATTCGGTGCAACTTTGGTATTTGCTGGTAATCTAACTGGAGAAACCCAAACTATGCCATTAGCTATTATTTCTACTATGGAATCAGACTTTGAATTAGGAATAACGCTATCTGCAATTCTTATTCTAATATCAACACTGGTTTTAATACTGTTAGCAAGATTAAGATACAATACCTAAGCATCGTATGGATCAATTGTATTAATATCGTCTTTTATCCTTCGTTTATCTCTTCTCAAGCTTAAGAAACTCATGTAACTCATTATAGTTAGTATTAATGAAGCAATTGCATATATATATAAATCCTCTTCAGCTCCTGATTGTACTTGAAATGCAGAGTATCCACTAATTAGTATAAAAACAACCATTGAAACTCTAGGCAAAATAACAACTAATAAAGAACCGATTGCTACTCCTAAAGAAATAATAATTTCATTTTGAGGAAATTCAGTATCAGTTATAAAATATGGAGCAATTTCCTGAATGCCTATCATTACAGCCATAAAAGCTCCTATAAATAATGTAATAAAACGAATCATAATAACTCCTTATATTAATTACAGTACATCTTTCATAAATACCAAGGCATTATTGCCAGCAATTTTGTATATCTCTTCATCTTTATATCCTCGTTTAATTAATCCACGGATAATGTTTTTTCCATCGGCAGGGGATTCTAAACCATCCATATATGGTGCAACAGGTGTAGCAGGACCAGTCATGTTTAATGAAGCAAAAGCAACATGGTCGCCAATCAAAGTATCGGTACCTATACCTACATGGTCTATGCCAACCAAATTGACCATATAATCGTAGTGGTCTAAAACGCATTCGATCGTTTGCTCTGGACCGTCACATATTTGATTTGGTACAGCGGTGATACAAATTAATCCTCCATTATCTGCGCATGCTATCAATGCATCATCTTTAGTACTTCTAGATACAGGGGTTAAGGTGTGCGCAAAATTATGGCTAAATATCACTGGTTTTTCTGAGTATTGAATAGTATCTAATTTAGTTTGATGGCTTGCATGAGCTAAATCTATTATCATACCTAGTTTATTCATTCTTTCTACAACATCTATACCAAACTCACTTAACCCAGTATCGGTTCGTTCGTAGCATCCATCTCCTATATATGTTCTAAATGAGTAAGTTAAACCTGCCATTCTTATTCCCATGCTATACAATACATCAATCAGATATAATTGATTACCTATTGCCAGATGTTCAACTGTAGGGAAGAAACCTAGTTTATTAATTGAATTTGCTTCTTTTATATCATGAGGTGACTGAACTACTACAACCTCACTATTATTGTTTATATCAGTAAACATAATACCAATTTCTTCTAACATTAATTGGAAGTCTCCTGCTGAGGGATGACGTTTTGTAATATTTCCTCTGAATCCATTAGCTGTACAAACAGTTGACCATCCACCAGCTTTTGCAGCCTCATAACCCCATGTGTATTCACCAGTGCTGAGATACTCTTGTAAACGAGTCATATCTTCCGTCATAACTATTGGATGTTCATGTAAGTCAATCATTATAACGTTATTCATTATTTCAAGGAATCGTTCTTCTTCTTTGGGAGTTAATTCAACAATTAAAGAATTAATTCTACCAACTTGTTTTGATAATTTTAATCGTTCCTGCATAATATCTCCCCTCAATAATTAATGAGTACCTTCTCTAACTAACAGCGGATCCATTCCTTGCATACCTCTCAAAAAATTCATTTCGCCTCGGTGTCCATTAAAATGGCCTAACATATGTAGGGAGATGGATTCATCGATTTGTTCTGTGCCATTTCGAGCTTTTACCTCTTTTGAAAGATCTTCATCAGTTAGTTGATCTAATAATTCAGCGGTAGAATCCCAAACAAGTTCTTGATATTTGATAAAGTTTTCCATACTAGTGATAGTAACTTTTTGTGCATCATCATCAGATTGACCGTTACCATTACCATCAAATGGTAAACCAGTTTTTTGGGCCCATTCTTCATTCCAGATAGGTTCAGTTTCTTTAATTCTCACATTAACAATCATGTCTTCAACTCTAGTTGTGTGCCATAGACACCATGCTATTGAATGACTGCCAAAATCAGGTACAAAGTGTATTTGTTCGTTCGTACCATTACAAGCATCTCGTAAAGCTCTGTGGACAAATGCAAGACTCCATTTTATATGTTCTATTCTACTCATTAAAACTCTCCTTAATATAAATCCATTCATTAGAGATTTTATCATATGGTTTTGATATTTTATCAATAAGCTTTCCCAAGTCGGTTAATGGTTCATCGCAAATGAAATTGCTACAATAATACCCTGTAATGTTATGATCTACTATAGTTTTCCCTGTATATAATGGGTTTTCCTGTAAATTCGGTAATTCAAATTGATTTATACCAGAAATTAAAAGATAAGGATGGAAAAATTGATTTAGATCTGATGCTAAACTTAAAATCTGAGTCGAGCGTTTTGAAAATTTTGGGTAAGAAATAATTAATTCATTAGGTTTTTGTTGTGTTGCATTAATATAAGAGAGCCAGTTGGTAAATGATAATGAAGATTTATCGATTAAATCAATAACAGATGTAATATTTAATTCAGATATTGTTTTATAAGATTCATTGTTGAACATTATTGAAAGTTTATTTAATACGATAGAAGACATTGAATGAGCTGATGGAATGACTCCATCATGCGAGTCTCTTGGCCTAAATATTAAATCCTTTTGAATATTCGAGGTGTCATAAAAACGACTAGATTCCTTATCCCAGAATAGTTCTATCATAGTTGCTGAGAGACTTCTTGCTTTTTCAATCCAAATATAGTCTAGAGTTATTGAATGAAGGGTAATGAGAGTATCTAATATATAGACATAATCTTCTAAATATCCATACGAATTCGAAAAATTGTCTGTATGAATTAAAAGATTATCTTTCATAAGATTAGTTAAAATATATTCTGTATTTTTAATTGCAATATCAAGATAACGTGTGCCGAGAAAAATCGATGCTTTTGCAAAACTTTTGGCCATCATAGCATTCCATGATGTTATGATTTTAGTATCTGTAGATGGCTTTACACGTTTATTTCTTTGCTGGTACAAAAGATACCTACATTCTTCTATAATACTTGAGAGATTTTCTGGCGCGATGTTAAGTTTAGTTGATAACTCATAATGGTCTTGTTGTATGTGTAAAATATTGGTACCTTCGAAATTTCCATTCTTTTGAACCCCATAATATTCACAAAATATTTTACTGTTATCTTTGCCTAATATTTTTTCTATTTCATCTAATTGCCAAGTGAAATATTTTCCCTCAACGCCCTCTGAATCAGCATCTTGGCTAGAATAAAATTCACATGAATCGCCTGTCATTTCTAATATTATATAATCTAAGGTTTCTTTAACTATTCTTAAGTATTGTGTGTTTTTTGTGATTTTATATGCATCAACATATACTGAAGATATTAGGGCATTGTCATATAACATTTTTTCAAAATGAGGTACAAGCCAAAATGCATCAGTGGAATATCTATGAAACCCACCACCAAGTTGATCGTAAATCCCCCCACAAGCCATACCATTCAGTGTCTGGAGAACCATATCTAAACAATCATGATTTTTTGTCGAATAAAAGATTTCTAGCAAATAATTCAAAATAGTTGGTTGAGGAAATTTAGGAGCTGCTCCAAAACCACCATAATTTTTGTCATAGTGATTTCGGATTTGAACTATAGACGTATCAATGACATTTTGAATATCTATTGAATTGAATTGGATATTATCGTTTTCAAAACTTATATGGTTGGTTAATTTGTCTGCCAGGGGTGCTATTTCATCATATTTATTATAAAAAGCATTTTTCATAGCTTCTAAGACTTGTTTAAAACTCGGCATGCCATGGCGTGGTTCAAATGGGAAATAGGTACCAGAAAAGAAAGGTTTTTTATCTGGTGTCAAGAACACAGTCATGGGCCATCCACCATGGCCATTTTGTGCTAATACAGCTTGCATATATATATTATCAATATCAGGTCTTTCTTCACGATCAACCTTAATATTAATAAAATATTTATTCATCAATTCGGCAGTTTCAATATCTTCAAAACTTTCCTTTTCCATAACATGGCACCAATGACACGAAGAATAACCTATACTGAGCAATATAGGCTTATTTTGACTTTTTGAGGCTTCTAAAGACTCCTCTCCCCATGGATACCAGTCGACAGGATTTTCAGAATGTTGTAATAAATAGGGACTTGTTTGATTTGCTAATCT
>CENY01024680.1_pt1 | contig 11897 bp, 12 predicted proteins | sample 356181 | NCBI WGS metagenome assembly CENY01 (sample SAMEA2619840, study PRJEB7988) | marine metagenome | isolation source: saline water (ENVO:00002010), including
TGGCAGCATATCACTATTGTGTACCGATATAGTCAACAACTTATCGAATTGTGGATGATGAGGTCATACTTGACTATGAAATCGCCGGTTCTGCTACTAAATTAGATTCTTTGGATCGAATTCTCATATAAAACAGTATAAGTATTGCGAGATTCACAAATCCCATTGCGGACGCAAAATTAAATGACCACTCGTAGTCGCCGATATAGTCAAAAAGAAAACCACCGAGGAACCCACCCATTCCCATACCTCCCCAGCCGAAGAAACTGGTTAGACTCATTGATCGGGCGGCAAGCCGGGCACCGACCATTGTTCTGGTGCAGGTGATAATACTGACCATCACTCCTGAGTACGTGAATCCAAACAGAATTGCGCAAATATAGAGAAGAAAAAGATTATTTATCCACGGGAACCATAGGACAAAGAATGCCTGTCCAAAAGACATAATCATGTATGTGGGTAGGGCACCGATTATATCAGCCAACTTGCCGGCCATAATACGTCCAACTGCACCAGATAACATGAGGATGAGAAGTACTCCGGATGCGGTTTCAACGCTCCAACCCGTGTCAGTTAAGAGTGGTACGAGATGGACGATAGGAACCGCCATACAATTGCAGCAAAAAATTATTGCAATCCCAAGCCATACCACTACCTCCACCTCTGACAGTGGAGAGTCACGCTGCGTATCAATGCCGGTTATTCTTACCTGCTCTCTATGTGGAGATTCCTTCACTAGGAAAGCGATTGGTAACGCTATACAGAGGACTACTAAGGCCATAATTACATATGTCTGTTCCCAGCCGTTAGCGACGATACTTCTGGCGACGAAAAAGGGGCCTATTCCTTGTCCGATAGCCCCACCTGCAGCGGTTACACCAAGAGCCAGTCCTGGGTTTTTACGAAACCAGAACCCTACGTTGGCGGTTAGAGGCGCCGTCACGACGGCGACGCCGAAGGCACCAAACAGAAAGTAAAATAAGTAGAACTGAAAGAGACCTGATTGCGTACTGAGAAGGAAGAGACTACCTGCCATCACAGCCGCACCAATGATTCCGAAGTGCTTGGTGCCATATCGGTCAGCGATGTATCCCCATAGAACCCCGAATACTGCCGCTGACAGTGCGATTACGGTGTATCCGAAAGAAGTGTCAGCTCGGCTCCATCCTAAATCAGCAGATAATGGTTTCAAGAACACTGATATCGAACCAAGAGTACCGAATGCCAATGAACTTAGCGCGAAAGCGGCGAATACCATGACCCATCCGTAACGCGGATCCCGATCGGTATTTGTAATGGATACTGCCAAGGACCGACCCCGTAATCTACGATTCAAACCATAAGGGTATGGACCGGTATAGACTGCAAATTAATATTGAGATGGGAGTATTCGAAATGAAGTTTAGTATCTGGCCTCATTTGAGTGGAACGTTCGAGGACCTGACGAAGGTTTGTACAAGCGCAGAGAAACTAGGCTGGGATGGCCTCTGGATTGCTGACCACTTCATGCCAAATACTGGCGATGACACCACGATTTCGGGAGCAACTGCAGAAGCATGGACCACGTTAGCCGCAATTGCGTCGGTAGTACCGCGTATGCGTGTCGGTACACTCGTAACCGGCAATACCTACAGAAATCCAGCGGTGCTGGCCAAGATGGCTGCGCAGGTAGACATCATTAGTAAGGGAAGACTTGTACTTGGACTAGGCGCCGGCTGGCAGATTAATGAGCATGGTGCATACGGCATAGATTTTCACACGGTAGGTGGCCGACTTCGTCGACTCGAAGAATCGGTGCAGATCATCCGTTCATTATTGGATAACGACAGGACTGATTTTTCTGGGAGATATTACGAGATCAAAGATGCTCCGCTAGAGCCCAAGCCTATTCAAGAACATCTTCCCATACTGATTGGCGGAGGGGGTGAGAAAGTCACTCTCCGTATCACGGCGGAGCATGCTGACGAGTGGAACGTTTGGGGTAGTCCGTCCGTACTAGAGGCAAAGGGAAAAATTCTTGAGACTCATTGCGAGAGTGTTGGCAGGGACCCACATGAAATTATGCGATCCGCACAAGCACTCTTCGTGGTATCGAAAGATAAGGCGACCATTACTGCAGCACGTGAGTCGGGTGGCGGTCGTGTGTTGGCAGGAACACCTGATGAAATAGTTGAAATCATTGGTCAATATGAAGCTGCGGGAGTAGATGAACTCATTATTCCCAATTTCAATATGGGCAGCACAGACCAGGTGCTGGAGACATACAACTTATGGATGGATGACATCATCAGTCAGGTCAAGTGATAGCTATTAACTAATCTCCAGGAACTGTCGGGTCTTTTGAGCTAAGAATATTTCCGGCTCCATTTTCGATCATTTTCTGCTTCCACTCAGCAACCGGTGTTTGAGTATTGCTTTTTGGCACGAAGACTGACCTTTCCACCAGCTCGAGGCGGTGGATGTATCTCGGGCAATTCACGAATACTTCGCGTGCTTTCACTCTGACAACATATTGAGCCTCTGGATATTCAGAAATCAGTTCATCTTCGGCATGTAACGTGGCAGCACCGTTCAACCTCATCCTACTTTGGCCGTCAAAATCGACAAATAACAGGCCCACTTCGCCATTATCGACTATGCTTCCTGCTGTCATGAACATCCCGTTTCCGTCATATATAGGGAAAGCGATTGTTGATTCATCTAAAACACGGACGAAGCCGGGCTCTCCCCCCTTATATGAGCAGTTGGCATGCCCATCGGCGTCAATTGTTGCTAGAAAAAACATATCTCTGGCTTCGATAAATAACTTATCATCACTACTAATTTCGGCGCGGACAACCTTTTCAGCCATCTGATCTGCCAGCCGTGTAGAATCGGCGTGTGTTTGAACTTGTCGTTGGCCTGCAGTGTATTCTTTCGGCATGTGTGTCCTCCCAGTTACTTAACTAACATAATACTGATTCGTGGGAAGCTCAGTTACCATGTAGAGCGAAGGGGCTATATTACCTAGCGTGTAGGTCCTATAGGAGGTGTCAATGACTGATTCATACCAATGCATAAAGTGTCCAAGTACAGAGGCGACCACCGGTGAGATTAGGACTACCGGTTCTGGGTTTTCTCGATTTCTTAATCTTCAGAATCAGAAATACGCAGCTCTCTCTTGTGCGGACTGTGGCTACACAGAATTTTACAAGCAGTCTGGCGGTGGACTAGCTGGGAATATTTTCGACGTGCTCACCAACTAATATCTAATGCAGGGTGTAGGCGCCTTTTCGATGTTCTTACCAGCCAAGATCGATAACCAGGTTAGATATCCTCGGTTAGTAGTATTGGTGTTCGCGCTTGTTACAGCAGTGAGTTTGTGGCGGAGCCAGCACCACATCTTCGCCCCCGATGGAGGGGCGCAAACCATTGCGGGTATTCCTCTTGACGCTTATTCAGATGCAGCGGCCGCAAATATAATCACTCTTTTTGCTTTATGGGGCACTTCTCAATTACTGATTGCACTTCTGTTTCTTGCGGTGTTGATTCGATATCGATCACTGATACCAGTGATGTTTGTCGTGACTGCGTTCGAGTATGCGGGGCGCCTTTTGATCGGGATCTATAAGCCGTTGCAAGGTCTTGTAGACCCCCCTCCTGGTGCCCTGATCAATTTGCCTGTTGTGATTTTGTCACTCGCGATGATTACCCTGTGTGTTCTTGCTAAATCGCGACAGACTAAATAATCAATAACCATTTTCCCGTTGTTCTAAATTCGGTAATACTCCTGGAGTGTTAGGTGTTGCACACCTCTTAATATCAGGCACCCTTAACCTGAGCAGCATGGATTATTTTGTTCGAAGACTCGTCACTCAAATGCTCCCTGTTATGTTTTTGGCATCTTTTCTCGTCTTCATGGTAGTTCGCTTCATTCCTGGAGATCCGGCATTAATTGCTGCTGGCGGCGAAAATCGAATGAGCCCAGAGGCCTATGAAATTGCTCGCGAGCGACTTGGCTTAACTGAACCTTTTCATACACAGTATTTCAAGTGGCTGGGAGGCATTTTTCGCGGTGATTTTGGAACTTCCATGATCAAGGGTGTCCCTGCAGCGGACATAATTTTTGGTGCTTTCCCTGCAAGTATTGAACTTACGGTGTTTGCCCTCGCCTATGGCTGGACTTGGGGTCTGGCACTAGGTATTCTGGCAGCTGTCTATAGGGGAAGATTCTGGGACTATTTCGCTGCGTTGTGGACTGGATTTAACATCGGAGTGCCCTCATTTATTGCAGGACTGTTATTTCTACTTATTTTCGCCGTGACCTTGAACTGGTTCCCTGCCTCAGGGCGAGTTCCTTTCTTGTCTGATCCTCTGGATTCTTTGAGACATGTAGCACTCCCTGCAATTGCGCTCGGGAGCATTGTGTCCGCTAATCTTTCTCGTTATACAAGACAGTCAATACTAGACACACTAACTGAGGATTACATACGTACGGCACGATCTAAGGGATTGAGAGAGCGTACCGTGCTGCTTCGCCATGCGCTGAAACCGAGTCTTATACCAGCCGTAACAGTGATGGGACTGGAACTTGGCGGTGTCCTCTCAGGGACACTCGTTATTGAGCAGGTATTCACTTGGCCTGGTCTGGGCCGCGCTCTTGTCTCATCAGTTCGAGAACGCGATTACGTGGTTATGCAGTCAATCACTCTTTTGCTCGTCGCGATTTTTCTCACCGCTAACTTGATTACAGATTTGGTGTATGTTGCGCTCGACCCGAGAATTCGCCTGGGAACGAAAGCAGACGCTTAACCTCTACACTGAGGCTATGATTAAGCAAAATCCTACCGCATATTTATTGCTAAGGGGGGGCTCTGATGGATAAAACTGCCGTCAATAAGCGACCACTTCATGGAGTGAAAATTCTAGAATTTGCCTCGATTCTGGCTATCCCATCCTGCGCAGTACATCTTTCTGACATGGGAGCTGAAGTAATCAAAGTTGAGCCACTGACTGGTGACCCTCACAGGTACGGGATAGGTCCGATACTTCCGGATGAGAGTAAAGGTTTCACTGTGATGAACCGAGGGAAACGCAGTATTTCAGTGGATCTCAGCCGGAACGAGGCCAGGGAGATTATAGGGAAATTGGTTGAGCAATGTGACGTGGTATTGATGTCTCTTAAGCTCTCTGATTTGCAAAAATTCGATCTACGATACGAGGATCTCGCGAGATGGAATAACTCAATTATTTATCTGGAGCATGCTCCTTATGGGCCTGCAGGTCCGTATGGCCAAGATGGTGGATATGATGTGGTCGCTCAGGGTATGTCTGGATTGGCTTCATTGATGGCACGTGACATCGCGGGAGTGCCAGCTTCTTTAACACCAGCAGTTGCAGATATGGCTACTGGTCTAGCATCGGCACTCGCCGTGGTGACAGCTTTGCGCCACCGAGATGCAACCGGTGTGGGACAAAAGGTGAGTACCAGCTTACTCCAGTCATCACTGATTCTTGCAGGAAATAGGATTCACTGGTTTGCAGCCACGGACCCGTCCGCCTGGGACCAAGCTTCTGAAGCTCTGACGAAAGCTCAGATGGAGGGCTCAGGTTTTGATGAGCAGCGGACCATCTTAAATAGCATTACTAATCCGGGGGGCGGCCCAGCAACAAACACATACTTCCGCTATTACCGCGCAAGCGATAATTTTTTTGCAGTCGGTGCTCTGAGTCATGGACTGAGGGCGAAATTCTGTCAGGTGCTTCATGTGGTAGACCCTCGCACAGGTGATTTTGATATGAGCCGGCCTGAGGATTATGACAGGCTCGTACGATTCACCCGCGAATGTGAAGATGTCATTAGAACCCAGTCAGCCGAGTATTGGATTTCAGAGTTACGTGCTGCGGGCGTGCCGTCGGGTCCATTTAATTTTCCTCATGAAATATTTGATGAGGAGCAAATTACGGCAAATAATTTTGTACTGAGCATGGAGCACTCGAAATTAGGTGAGTACAAGACATTCGGTACTGCAATCAAGATGGACAAAACACCGGTTTTTCCGACCGAATCTTCACCTGGATTAGGTGAGCACACAACTGAGATACTCGCGGAACTGGATTACACAGAAGATCATATCGATCGATTAATACAGGATAGCGTAGTGATCCAGTCCGACTAACTTGTTAGTAGGATCAGATTGCCGACTCCTATTCCTCCAGATATACTTCAGTCTTGGCGATCTCCCCAGATCGATTGGGTCCGGAGCCCGAAAGATGTCTCCAGTGTGAATTAATGATGTGTCTGTTTAGGCACGCTCCGGTTAATTAGGAGACAAATATGCAGTGGAAACATTTGGTAATTTTCTTTTCTCTCTTGCTCTTCGTAGTTGGGTGTTCCGACAACGATGAAAATGAGTCTGTTTCAAGTGAGGCGAGCGAGCCTTTCAAACTTGGACTGATATTGGTGGGGCCAAGGGATGACAACGGTTGGTCTCAGGCACATTTCGAAGGTGCTAGTCACGCCATTGAAAAAGTCGGTGGCGAAATGATAGTGGTCGATAAAGTCAATCCGGCTGATTCACCGAATATCACAGTGCCGCAAGTAGTTGACGACATGATTGGGCAGGGCGCACAACTCATTATTGCCACATCAGATGATATGAAAGATGGCATTCTTGAAGCGGCTGCGGCACACCCAGATGTACCAATGATTCATGCATCAGGGGACTCTGCATGGGCGGATGGCAAGGCATATCACAGTGAACTGCCAATGCTTGCCAATATCATGGGTAAAATGGAATACGGAAAAATGATTGCTGGCTGTGCTGCAGCTTTGCAGTCAGATACAGGTAGAATTTCGTATCTCGGGCCACTTATAAATGATGAGACAAGACGTCTAGTCAGCTCGACCTATCTCGGGGCAAAACACTGTTGGACTGAAGTTGCTGGAAAATCAGCTTCGGATTTGAAGTTTAATGTTAATTGGATTGGCTTCTGGTTCAATATTCCGGGAGTGACGCTTGATCCGACGGTGGTTGCAAACGAATTCTTCGCATCTGGGACTGATGTGATAGTTTCTGGCATCGATACCACTGAGGCAATTGTGGAGGCAGGAAAAAGAGCTTCAGCGGGTGAGACTGTATGGGCTGTGCCTTACGACTATGAGGGTTCTTGTAGCGAAGCACCGAGCGCATGTCTGGGTGTTCCGTATTTCAACTGGGGACCGTCATACTTAGACGCCATCGAATCTGTTAGCAATGGGTCTTTCAAGGCAACATTTCAGTGGCTCGGCCCTGACTGGAATGATATTAACGATCACGATACGAGTATGATTGGATTCCTTAAGGGCGATGGACTTACGAGCGAGAACTCCAAAGAACTGGATAAATTTACCAAGGCTCTAGGAGATGGCTCACTCAATTTATGGACGGGTCCATTGAATTATCAGGATGGAAGTTCTTTCCTCGGCGAGGGAGAATCGGCCACCGACTTGCAAATTTGGTACATGCCTAGTTTGCTGGAAGGCATGGATGGTCCTGCAGAATAGGAGAATATTGGCAGGCCACTAATGAGTCTTCAACTTCGTTCGATCACTAAAACATTCGGACCGATAGTTGCGAATGACTCATTGTCTCTCACTATTGAATCCGGTGAAATTCACGGATTACTTGGAGAAAACGGAGCCGGAAAGTCTACTTTAGCAAAAGTACTTTCCGGCTTTGTTTCGCCTGATTCCGGAACCGTTGAACTCGACGACGAACAACTAAAATTATCTTCTCCAAGTGCAGCAGTCTCTTCCGGGATTGGAATACTGCACCAAGAACCATTAGTGTTTCTAGATTTCTCAGCTGTCGACAACATGCTGGTGGGGTCACCTCGTGATGGGAACCATACAAAGGATCTCGCTGAGGAACATTTACTTAAGATCTGTGAGCAGTTCAACTTTTCTATAGACCCACTTATTCCAGTTCAAAAATTAAGTGTAGGAGAAAGGCAGCAACTGGAGATTGCCAGGCTGTTGTGGCTAGGAGCACGAGTTTTGATACTTGACGAGCCGACTACGGCGATATCAGGTTCCCAACGTGAAAATCTTTTTCGGACGATCCGGTCACTTGCAGAAGCAGGGATGTCGGTGATTTTCGTTTCGCACAAACTCGAAGAGATTCAAGAGATTTGCAGTCGGGTCACGGTGCTGCGTCAAGGCCGCATCATGGGAACAAAACATTTACCCTGCCCGACGAGTGATTTAATTGATTTGATGTTTGATCGTGAGTTGAAACCACAAGGACGTAAGTCATCAGACTCTCTGGGAAGTATTTGTCTGGAAATACGTGGTCAGGAAGTCACCACACATTTCGAATCAGGAAAAGTCGATATGACTTTTCGCACTGGTGAAATAGTTGGATTAGCTGGCTTAGAAGGGGCAGGGCAGCGAGATCTACTTCGATCGATTGCCGGATTGGACGACACCGTCACTGAAGGTGTTTTTTTTCGAAGCAGAGATATCGGTGGTGATAGCTATATTCACCGCATGCAATATGGATTTCATTACCTACCAGCTGACCGAGGCCGTGAAGGATTGGTCGACGGGCTGACTATTACCGAACATGTTGCTCTTGCATCCCCTCAGAGGAGTATTGCCACCGACTGGAAATTAGCGCGTGAAGAGTCCAAGACGATCATTGATAAGTTTTCGATAAAGGGAACGCCTGAATCAGTGCCGGCGTCACTCTCGGGCGGCAATCAGCAAAGACTATTGTTGGGATTAATTCCTGATAACCCAACCGTACTCCTGATGGAGCATCCAACAAGAGGCTTAGACATCGAATCTGCGGCATGGGTCTGGAAATACCTGATGGGTCTTACCGAAGAGGGAACCACGATCTTGTTTTCTTCCTCAGATTTTGATGAATTGATGACTTACTGCGACCGGATTTTCGTTTTTTTTGAGGGTGCGATCATTCAAGAATTAGCGTCTGTTGAGGCTACGACAGAGAGGCTTGGTAGTCTGCTCGGAGGGGTGAAGTAACGTGTTCGTTCGCAACGATCTTCTCTTTTTAGGGCTGGGTATTTTGGTGCCGGTTTGTGCAAGTATGCTTGTGTTTTTATTTGTTGATGCTCCGCCATTACGTGCTACAGAACTATTTTTTGAGGGTGCCTTTGGGAGTTCGCAAAGAATGGGTGACACTTTGATGATTTGGGTTCCACTGCTTCTAGCTTCCAGTGCTCTGATTATCACCTTTAGCGCAGGTATGTGGAATATCGGAATTGAGGGACAGATAATTGCGGGTGCAGTAGCGGCATCATTCGTAGCCAGGGAATTTGAAGCGTCGACTCCTGTGGTTCTAACGGCGATGATCGTCGCTGGCTTAATTGGAGGGATGATTTGGGGTGGACTGGCTGGACTTCTTAAAGTGAGAGGTGGCGTGAATGAGATTTTCGGGGGCCTAGGTCTCAATTTTGTGGCAACTGGTTTAGTGGTGTATTTGATAATGGGTCCATGGAGTAGAAGAGGGATTGCATCTACAGGGGGCACCGAACCATTTCGTCCTCAGGCATGGTTTCCTACACTCGACGGGTTACGTGTGTCGCCGCTTTCAGTTTTGCTGGCGATTGGTGTTCTCATTTTGGTGCTTTGGTTCCTGAGCCGGACAAGCTATGGACTTCGACTGCGGGCAACGGGGAAAAATCCTCTTGCTGCTTCTCGGTTTGGCATTCGGACTGATGCTTATTTACTCCTGTCATTTTTACTAGCTGGCGGGGTTGCCGGCCTTGCCGGAGTGACACAGGCGGCAGCCGTGTATCACCGACTTGTACCCTCTATTTCCGGCGGATATGGATTCCTCGCAATTTTAATTGTGCTTTTGGCGGGATTTAGAGGTCAATGGATTCTGCCAATAGCGTTATTTTTTGCGGCGGTGTCTATGGCAAGCTTCCAATGGCAACTTCAACTGGGTCTGCATTCATCACTAGGAGGGGTTATACAGGGGATATTAGTGCTCTCCGTACTATTGTTGTCAGGTTATCGCGCTATTTCCTACATGCGGAAACCGATCTCTGAGGAGGGTGATGCTTGATGGAAGCAGCAACAGTCGCGATTATTATTGCTTCCTCCACTCCTCTCGTATTTGCAGCACTAGGAGAAACACTCACAGAGAAATCTGGTGTCGTGAATTTGTCATTAGACGGCAGCATGCTTCTCTCGGCGATGACAGGCTTTGCTAGTGCTTATCTGAGTGGAAGTGTAGAGCTTGGCCTATGTGTAGCGATGTTTACTTCTGCTACCGTTGCGTCTGTTGTGGCTTTTGCGGGTATCAAACTGAGACTAAATCAGATCGCTGTTGGCCTAGTTCTGACTTATTTTGCGACAAAGGCGTCGGCCTTATTTGGCGGAGATTTCGTAAGAAAGCCAGGTCCTTCGATTCAAAAAATGTCGATCCCTGGACTTGAAGAGATACCGTTTGTAGGTGAAGCTGTCTTTCAACAGAATCCGTTGGTATATCTGAGCATTGTGCTCGGTTTCGTACTGTTTGTGTTCATGTTTAAAACTCGGAGAGGGTTAGACTTGCAGGCGATTGGAGATCGTCCTGAGGCTGCATTTTCACGCGGGATAAATGTGAATTTGCAGCGTTATGTGTATACGATTCTTGGTGGCGCACTAGTAGGACTCGGAGGAGCAGCATTTTCACTCGATGCGAAAATGGGTTGGTCTGATGGTCACATAGCGAACTATGGCTGGATAGCTCTGGCTATTGTTATTTTTGGTGGATGGCATCCGCTGCGCGCTATGTTTGGATGTTATCTATTTGGATTGATTCAGGTATCCGCCTTGGAATTGCAACCAGTATTACCTGACCTAGCCCAGGTGCTGCCGATTGCTCCTTTCCCTCTGATGATTGTGGCACTTGTATTCATTAATCTACGAGTCGTGCATTCCGTTACCGACCGTTTAGGTGGCATTGGTAGTTTGATTAAAGGCAGGGCACCATCCGGTTTAGGTGAATCCTTTTGGCCTGACTAGAGATGACGTATTAGGGGACTTGCGTTCTTCGTGAGTGCAATCTACATTATTTCTCCTCGGGCTAATGTAGACAAAGAAGCCGACCTGAAAAATTGGAGTCGAATCTGTCGAATAACCTAGAACGCCATGGGCTTTATTTACTTCATGATCGTGAGGCGGTCCTCGCGGGTATTGATCAGCTCGCCGATAAGATTGTTGCGGCTTATGCGGCTTACGAGGTTATCAATCTTGTACCAGTAATTACTGGTGGTATGCAATTCGGAGCTACTCTACTGACGGCATTGGAAAAACGGAGTCCTGGAAAATGGATAGTGGCGCCAGTTTTTGCCGCTGCCTATATGAATGATCAAGTGATTTCCAAGCCGGCGATTGAGTTTCCCGGCACATTTGCCGCACGCATAAATGAAGACACGCCGGTTTTGATAGTGGACGATCTGCTCGATAGCGGCACCACAATTAGTGAATTAATTAGACAAGTTCTTGCGAAAGGTATCCCGGAGGTGCAGCTCGCAGTACTGCTCGAGCGTAATGTCCCGCGCACAGTGGACGTGCGGCCGGATTTTTGCGTGTTTGACCTACAATCTGATGCCTGGGTTGTAGGGTTTGGTATGGACAGTGAGCAACGATTTAGGGGACTTGACGCTATTTATTTGCTGCAAAAGTAATCAAAACATCAAAAAATACCCTGGCACCCCACCCAGACTCGCGCTGATTAGGAAATATGTCGTTAGATGTGAACGCGGTAAAGCGTAAAACCCATACAATGAATATATCGTGTCAGTAACCCACTATTGCCTTTAATAGGTTGCAATATTCGCATAACTTGTTCACTTAATGGTCAGTAAAAGGTTATATATTATTGTATATATCTATAGTTTCATTAAATTAGGCGGTCCGC
>CENY01354477.1_pt1 | contig 11894 bp, 11 predicted proteins | sample 356181 | NCBI WGS metagenome assembly CENY01 (sample SAMEA2619840, study PRJEB7988) | marine metagenome | isolation source: saline water (ENVO:00002010), including
AGCGAGTTGCCGTCCGGGGAGCGCACCAGCACAGGTTGGCAGCCCGCCGCCAGCGCCGCCTGCACGTCGGTGATCGAATCGCCAACGAACCAGGTGCGCTCGGGCTTCGCTCGCAAGGCCTTCATTGCGCCGAGGAGCATCCCCGGGCGGGGTTTTCGGCAGCCGCAATTGTCATCAGGGTGATGGCGGCAGTAGGCGGCGAAATCCAGACCCGCGCCGTGGGCGGCCAGGGCCTGGCACATCTTCGCGTGCACCGCGTCCAGGTCTCTGTCGGTCAGCTTGCCGCGGGCCACGCCCGCCTGATTGCTGCAAAGGCCAACCAGGTACCCGGCGTTGCGTAGCGCGGCGATGGCGGAAAGCGCGCCGGGCAACGGGCGCCATTCGGAAGGTCCTTTGATGTATTCCGAAGAGTCGAAGTTGATAACGCCGTCGCGGTCGAGAAGGATCAGTCTGTTCATTTCGCGCCCCCGCCTAACTGGAGGGTACAATCGCCGGCGCAATCTACGGTATCTGAACGACATGGTCAAAGCCGAGCGCTGTAGTTGGAGTGGAGATGATTCGCTGTATGTGGACTATCACGATCGTGAGTGGGGAATACCAGAATATGATGGGCCTGCCCTTTTCGAACGGCTGGTGCTGGAAGGGATGCAGGCGGGGCTGTCGTGGTACACCATTCTGAAAAAGCGCGAACACATGCGCTCTGTGTTCTTCGGCTTCGAGCCGGCGCAACTGGCGCGCAGGGGAGAGCCCCGCATCGCCGACTGGTTGGAGGATGCAGGCATCATTCGCCATCGAGGCAAGCTCGAGGCCATGGTCTGCAACGCGAAAGCCTATATCGCCCTGGATGACTTCAGTGCGCTGGTGTGGTCATTTGTCGATGGCGTTCCCCAGCAGAACGCCCATGCGCGGCTCAATGACATTCCTGCGCAGACAGCGGCGTCCGTAGCGATGGCGAAGTCCCTCAAATCCTGCGGGTTTCGTTTCGTCGGCCCGACGACATGTTATGCGTTCATGCAGAGCGCGGGAATGGTGAACGATCACCTGGTCAGCTGTCCGAGCTACCAGCGCTGCAAGGAGTTCGTTTAGTTTGGATTGGTTGGCCGGTGCGGCGTTTCGCTTGAGCGTCCGGGTGCTAAGCCTGATGCCGCTTGGCGTGGCGCGTGGCTTGTGCAGGCGGTTGGCGGGTTTGGTGTGGCGTAGCAACTCGCGCGCCACGGTGGTGACCCGAACCAACCTGACCATTTGCTACCCCGAGCTCGATACCCGGGCACTGGAGTCTCTGGTGCGTGCCAGCCTTGCCGAGACTGCCTGCGTGCTGGCGGAGTCCGGAGCGTTGTTTCACTGGCATGAGCGTCGCTGGCGGGCGTTGGCCAACAGCGCAACAGCGTCCGGATCCGGAGCGCTCGGCGAAACCCTGGCGAGCGGCAATGGCGCACTGGTGCTCATGCCCCACTACGGCAACTGGGAGTTCTTGGGCTTGTACCTGGGTGCGCTGGCCGAGCACGACGTTCTGGCGTTATTTCAACCCCAGCGATTCAGCTCCGTCACGCAGCGATTGGTCGCTGCTCGGGGGCGTAGCGGACTGAAGCTGGCGCCCATGGACAGGGCTGGCATCCGGGCCGCGTATCGACAGCTCGGCAGCGGTGGTTGTCTGTTGCTGCTTCCCGATCAGGTGCCTCGTCGGGCGGCCGGGGTGTATGCTCCATTCTTCGGCACCCCCGCGCTCACCATGACGCTGGCGCACCGCCTGATACAGCGTACCCGTCCCGAGGTATTCATGGCGGTGGCGGGCAGAACTTCGAATGGGTTTGAGGTCACGATACAAGCCATGGATGACGCGGTTTATCAGGCGTCAGCCGAGCAGCACGCCGGCGCGATCAATGCGGCCATCGAGGCGGTGGTTCGGGATGATCCGGCGCAGTACCAGTGGGAGTATCGACGATTCAGACGTCCGCCCGCGGGGGCGGCCGATCCCTACTCCCAGACCTAGCGGCGCCAGAATGCCGGTGTTAACAAGACAAGCAACGTAAAGATTTCCAGGCGGCCGAGCAACATGGCCGCGGTGAGCGTCCATTTCACCTCGGCGGACAGGCTCGCGTAGTTTTCGGCAACGGCCCCCAGGCCGGGACCTAGGTTATTCAGACAGGCTCCCACCGCCGAGAACGCGGTAATGAAGTCCAACTCTGAAATCAGCATGAGCAGCGACACCATGGTGAGAAAGATGATGACGTACACTGAAAAGAAGCCCCAGACGGCCTCCAATACCCGGCCGGGTACCCGGTTTCTGCCGAGCTTCACGGGAAATATGCCCTGAGGGTGTATAAGACGGCGGATCTCCCGCATACCCTGCAGGTAAATGAGCAACACCCGAATCATCTTGATGCCGCCGGCCGTCGACCCGGCGCAGCCCCCCGCGAAGGCCGCGAACAGCAACAGCACCGGGGCCACTGATGGCCACAGGCTGAAGTTGCTTGTGGTGTAGCCGGTGGTGGTCGCGATGGACACAGCCTGGAATATGCCCTCGCGGATGGGGTGCTCGGAGGTACCCGGATACTGCGTTAGCAGCCAGGCCACGAGGGCGGCCACGGCCACGAGCACCAGCAGGTAGAGGCGCACCTCCATATCCTGCGCGTATAGCAATGGGCGCTTGCGGTTGAGCACCATGAAGTGCAAACCAAAGTTGATTCCCGAAACGATCATGAAGGCGATGGCCACCGCCTCCACGGCGGGGCTGGCGAAATAGCCGATGCTGGCGTCGTGAGTGGAGAAACCACCGATGGCAACGGTGGAGAAGGCGTGGCACACCGCGTCAAACAGGCTCATGCCGGCCAGATAGTAGGCCGCGGCACAGGCCACCGTGAGGCCCAGGTAGAGATACCACAGCGCCTTGGCGGTCTCCGTGATGCGGGGTGTGAGTTTGTTGTCCTTGACCGGCCCTGGCGCTTCGGCCCGGTACAGCTGCATCCCCCCGATGCCCAGCATGGGAAGAATGGCTACCGCCAGTACGATGATCCCCATGCCCCCCAGCCACTGCAGCATCTGGCGGTAGAACAGAATGGACTTGGGCAAATCGTCCAACCCGGTGAGTACGGTGGCGCCGGTGGTGGTCAGGCCCGACAGCGACTCGAACGCCGCGTCGGTGAACGTGGCGTTGACGCTCTCGGCCAAGGTGAACGGAATGGCACCGAACAACCCTAGACCCACATAGAACAATACGGTGATCAGAAAGCCGTCTCCGCTGCGCAGTTCCCGGCGGCTGCGCGCGAACAGCACCAACACCAGGCCGGTGGCGAAGGTGATGGCGGAAGCCAGCGCGAAAGTGGGGATGGTGCTCTCCGCATACAGCAGTGCGATCAGCACCGGCGAGAAAAGCGCCAGGCTGAAAAGCATCAGCAGGATGCCGGTTACGCGAGAGATGACCGAGAAGTGCATGTTAGCGGGGTGGCCCGCCTTGGCGGCGTACGATGATCAAAAGAACGTGATTCCCACCTGAAACAGCCGCTCTACGGCGGCGACCTGGCGCTTGTCCACCAGAAACAGAATGATGTGATCGTCCGGCTCGACCACCACCTCGTCGTGCGCCACGAACACCTGCTCGCCGCGGACGATGGCGCCAATGGAGGTACCCGGCGGCAGCTCCACGTCTCGCACCGCGCGTCCAACCACCTTGGAACTTTTATCATCTCCATGAGCAATCGCTTCGATGGCCTCGGCGGCACCTCGTCGCAGGCTGTGCACCTTGACCACGTCGGCCCTGCGCACATGGGTCAACAGCGAGCTGGTGGTGGCCTGTTCGGGGGAGATGGCGATGTCGATGTCGCCCCCCTGCACCAGGTCCACGTAGGCCGGCTTGCTGATCAAGGTCATTACCTGGCGCACGCCCAGTCGCTTGGCCATCAGCGACGACATGATGTTTACCTCGTCGTCGTTGGTGACCGCGCAGAAGGCGTCGCACTGCTCGATGTTTTCTTCCAGCAGCAGCTCGCGGTTGGTGACATCCACGTTCAGCACCAGCGCGCTGTCCAGTTCCTCGGCGATCTGTTCCGCGCGCTGCGGGTCGATCTCCAGCACCTTGACGGAGAAAAAGGGCTCGATGGATTTCGCCAGACGCAGGCCGATATAGCCGCCGCCAGCAATCATGATGTGTTTGTAGGGGCGTTCCACCTGGCGCAGCTCTGCCATCACGGCATTGATATGCTTGCTGGCGGCGATGAAGAACACTTCGTCGTCCACCTCGATGACGGTATCGCTTTGCGGGTCGATGGCCTGGCCGCGGCGGAAGATGGCGGCTACCCGCGTGTCCACGTTAGGCATGCGTTCGCGAAGAAAGCGCAGCTCCTGTCCCACCAACGGCCCTCCGTAGTGCGCCTTCACGGCCACCAGCTGCACGCGCCCGTTGGCGAAGTCCAATACCTGCAGCGCGCCCGGGTGCTCCAACAGCTGGCGGATGTTGTCCATCACCACCTCTTCGGGGTTGATGAGCACATCGATGGGCATGTGGTCTCTACTGAAGAAATCGTCGCCCGTCATATAGGACGAGGAACGGATGCGTGCGATTTTGATCGGCGTGCGGAACAGGGAGTAACACACCTGGCAGGCCACCATGTTCACCTCGTCGCTGGCGGTTACGGCGATGAGCATGTCGGCGTCGTCGGCGCCAGCTTGTCGGAGCACGTCAGGGTGGGAGCCGGAACCGTGGACGGTTTGAATGTCGAGCTTGTCGCGTAGCTCCTCCAGCACACCGATGTCGTTGTCTACCAATGTGATGTCGAACGCTTCTCTGGCCAGGCTCTCGGCCAGGGTGCCCCCTACCTTTCCTGCGCCCAAAATTAGGATTCTCATGTTCCGGTGCTAATCCTTGCTCAATAGGGCGTAGTAGAACCCGTCGGTTCGCCAGTCCGCGGGCGTGAGCTGCCAGCCGTGCCGGGTCGAAAGTCCGGCGGGCAGAACGAACGCGCTGGTGCGAGCGTCGGCGGTGTTGGCGAGAAACTCCTCAATGACGGCATCGTTTTCCGCGCTGAACAGCGAACACGTGCAATATAGAAGCTTCCCCCCAGGACGCAAGGTGTGCCACACGCTGCTGAGCAACTTGGCTTGCCGCTCGGCATTGGGGGCCAGGTCGTCGGCGCCACGCAGCAGCTTCATTTCGGGGTGACGACGCAGGGTGCCGCTGCCGGTGCAAGGGGCGTCCAGCAGAACTGCGTGGAACGGCGTCCCGTCCCACCATTCCCGGGTGGTGGCATCGGCTTCCAGAATGCTCGCCCGGTGGCCGAGCCGGCCGGCCTCGTCGCGAAGGTGCGCAACTCTTGCAGGGGCGACGTCCAGTGCCACCGCGTCGAGATCGGGGCAGCGCTCGAGCAGGTGAAACAGTTTGCCGCCAGGTGCCGCACAGGCATCTAGCAGGCGCGCTCCACATTGCGGCGCGAGTAGTTGGGGTGCGAATCCGGCGCCCGCGTCCTGAATAGAGACCAGGCCATCGGCGTAGCCAGGCAGGGTATGGCGAGCGACGGGCTGGTTGAGAATCAGTTGCTCCGCCACCAGACCGGCCTGGCTTTCGATGCCCGCCTCGGACAGCGCGCGTCCATAGTCGGCCGGGTCGATGCGTGTGGTATTGACGCGCAGCGACATGGGCGCGCGCGTCTGGTTACCCTGCAAGACGGCGTCGGCCTGGCGGGGCATTTCCGCGCGGATCAGATCTGCGAACCAGTCGGGGTGCGCCTGTGCCGCGTCGAACGACGGTTTTGGGCCGCGTTGCAGGCTACGCAGGACGCCGTTGACAAACCCGCGGGCCCAGGGCTTGCCGAGAGCGGCACAGGCGGACACCGTGGCGTGCACGGCGGCATGGTCCGGTATGCGCAGGTAATGAAGTTGGTAAGCACCCACTATCAATAAGCACCACAGGTCCTGGTCTCGATCTCGAATCGGCCTCGAGAGCAGCGGCTCCAGGGATTGCGCCAGCGAGTAGTAGTTGCGCAGCGCCCCGAACAGCATTTCTCCAGCCAATGGCGTGGAAAGGCCGGACACCAGCTGGTCGGTCGTTCTCCCTTTGGCGATGACCTGGAGCAGCGCTCGCGCCGCCTCTGCGCGCTGTTGCTCAGGATGTGCTGGCAAGGCTGCGGCCGGTGGCAAATACGTCGGCGTAGCCGTTGAGGGCTGCGGCGGCGCCCATGGGGCGCCCCTTACCCCGATTCAGCTGGAGGCTGGTGAGCGTGAGTTGCCCCGGATTGCAGGCCACCACGATGCCTTTGCGCGAAGCGCCCAGAATGGTGCCCGGTGGCGCGCCGACCGCAGTACCTGACGGCGTTGCCTTGAGCAGCCGTATGCGCAGATCGCCCATGGTCACCGTGGCTGGCAAGCGGCTGCACAATGCCCTGATCTGGCGGTGAACCTGGTCCGCGGGTTGATCCCAGCTCAGCTGTGCGTCCGTGGCGGTGAGTTTGCGGGCGTAGGTCGCCCCTTCGCCGGTCTGGGGAACCGGGCTGCGCTGCTCGAGGTTCGCCATACATTCCACCAGCAGCTGGGCACCGTACTCGGCAAGCTGTGCTTCGAGTTCGGGGCCCTCAGTGTGCGGGCCGATCGGGCATTCCTGCGTGGCGAATACGGGGCCTGTATCCAGTCCGGCGTCCATCTGCATGATAGACACCCCGGTGACCGGGTCGCCTGCCATGATGGCTCGCTCCACGGGTGCCGCCCCCCGCCAACGGGGCAGCAGCGATGCGTGAACGTTGACGCAGCCCAGGCGCGGCAGCGACAGCACTTCGGGCGGAAGGAGGAGCCCATAGGCGGCCACCACCAGCACGTCGAGCTGATAGTCGCGCAGCTGCGCGACGGCGCTCGGGTCCTTGAGGGTGTGTGGCTGCTCTATGGGAAGGCCGTGTTCGCGCGCCAGCGCCTTCACCGGGCTGCCGGTTTGCCGCTGGCCACGCCCCGCCCGGCGATCGGGCTGGGTGTAAGCCACCGCCATCTGCACGGGGCTGTCCAGAAGGGTCCTGAGTATGCTGGCGGCAAAATCCGGGGTGCCGGCGAAACCCGTCCGCAGCCGGTGAGGGTGCTCGGGCGCCTTCATGCGCGCTCGCGGTGTTGTTTCTCAAGTTTCTTGCGAATTCTCGAGCGCTTCAGGCCGGAGAGGTAGTCCACGAACAGTTTCCCTTCGAGGTGGTCGCATTCGTGTTGAATACAGATGGCCAACAGCCCGTCCGCTTCCAGCTCGAAGGGCACTCCTTCACGGTTCAAGGCGCGAGCGGTCACGCGCTCGTAGCGCTCTACGGTTTCGTAGAAACCGGGAACCGAAAGGCACCCCTCGTCGGTTTCCACCAGGTCGCCGGAGACCTGCAGGCTGGGGTTGATGAGTACGCGGGGATCGCTCCTGCTTTCGGAGGTGTCGATCACGATAATGCGTTTGTGCACGTTGACCTGGCTGGCGGCGAGGCCGATGCCGGGAGCGTCGTACATGGTCTCTAGCATGTCGTCGACCAGTTGCTGCACGGCTGCATCCACTCGCTCCACCGGCTTGGCCTTGGTGCGCAGGCGTGGGTCCGGGTACTCGAGAATGTTGAGAATGGGCATATGAGTGTTCGGGGCTGGGAGCGGCTTATTTTAGCTCGGCTAATTGACGAAGCCCGCCAGGCCTGCGTGATCCATCTCTAGTATTGGTCTAATTCGTACTGCTAACATTGTGAAGAGTATAACTTTTTCGCCTGTGGCTTTTGCACTGTCTCGCCGCACCACCACTGCGTTGCCCTCCGAAGCGTGACGCATTGATTGGCCCCTGGCACCGAATGGGCCTCTAGACGAAATAAAGGAACGGAATCATGAGGAAACCCCGCGCCACTTTCCAAGCGCTTATCGGACTGAGCTGGTTGATGGCCGCAGGCGCATGGAGTGCGACGGAGGGTCTGGCCCAGTATCTTCGTGCGGACGCGCCGGACGTGTACACGGTTGTTAAGGGCGACACGCTGTGGGACATCAGCGGGCGCTATCTAGAGCGGCCATGGTTGTGGCCGGAAATATGGCGCATCAACCCGCAGATCGAAAATCCTCATCTCATCTATCCGGGTGACCGGATCGCGCTGGAATGGGTGGATGGTCAACCGCAACTCAATCTCCAGCGCGGCGATGCCGGTCGCACCTACAAGGTCAGCCCGTCGGACACCGTCACCTTGAAGCCGCAGATTCACTCCACGCCGTTGGAGTCGGCCATTCCTACGATTCGGCTGGATGCCATACAGGGCTTTCTGGTTCATAACCGGGTGGTTGAGCCGCATGTGTTGGACGCTGCCCCCTATGTGGTTCAGGGAGAAAGCGAACGCCTGGTGCTGGGTGCGGGCGACCGGCTATACGTGCGCGGCATGCTCCCCGAGCGTGAAAGCTTCAACGTAGTGCGCAAGGGGCCGCTGTACGTGGATCCGGAAACCCGGGAAGTACTCGGCCAGGAGGCCACCTATATCGGGTTGGGCGATTCGGTAGCCCAGGAAGGCGACATTGCCACCATGTATCTGCAGAGTACTCGCGAAGAGGCACAGATCGGCGACCGGGTGCTGCCCACCGAAGAACGCAGGCTCGACTCCACATTTTTCCCCAGCGCCCCGGAAGGTACGGTGGAAGGACAGATCATCTCGGTGTTCGGCGGGGTGACCCAGGTCGGTCAGTTCGACGTGGTGGTGGTTAATCGAGGCGCGCGCGAAGGCGTGGAGGTCGGCAATGTGATGGCGATCTACAAACGCGGCGCGCTGGCCCGTGACAGGATTGCCAACGAGGTCATTCGTCTGCCCAGTGAGAGGGCGGGCCTGCTCATGCTGTTTCGGGTGTTCGACAAGCTGGCCTACGGTCTGGTGCTGGAAACTGAGCGCCCGCTGGCCGTGGAAGACGAGGTCCGAAACCCGTAACCCAGATTGCCGCCAGCGTCCTACCGGGCGCTTGGTGAATGTCCCTGGCTCAGGCTGAACGCCCAAGGTTTACTTGGGCGTCTTTGTGTGCGCCAGAGGTTAGGGATGGGCAAACCCGGCGAGGGCAGAAACGAAAGCCAACTGGCAGCGGCCGCGCTGGCGAGCCTTGTGCCCCGCGAGCGCGCTTTCCAGGAAATTGCGCGCTGCGGTAGCGTGCGCGCCGCATTGGCGCGGTTGCCTGCGGGTCCGGGTGTTCTCCAGTCGCTGCGGGTGCGTTGCGAACGTCTGGGCTTGAGCCTGGTGAGTTTCTTCGATGCCGAGTTCCCTGCCTTGTTGCGAGCGATTCCCGATCCGCCCCTGGCGCTTTACCTGCTCGGCAATCGCGCGCTGCTGCATACGCGAGCCGTTGCGGTAGTGGGCTCTAGGCGCTGCAGCCGGGGCGGGGCCCAGTTCGCGGCGCACCTGGGTCGCGGACTGGCGGCACAGGGGTTTACGGTCGTCAGCGGGTTAGCCCTGGGAATCGATGCGGCCGCGCATCGAGGTGTGGCGGATTTGGCCCCAGCCGCGTTACCTGCGGTAGCCGTCATGGGCTGTGGCCTGGCGGAGGTCTACCCGCGTTCGAATTATGGGCTGGCGCAAACGCTGCTGGGGGGTGGTGGTCTGCTGGTCAGCGAGTATCCGCCGGACATGCCGCCCGCCAAGCATCAATTTCCGGAGCGCAATCGCCTCATCAGCGGCCTGTGCCTGGGGGTCGTGCTGGTGGAAGCCTCGCAACGCAGCGGCTCGCTGATCACCGCGCGGCTCGCGCTTGAGCAGGGCCGCGAGGTGCTGGCCGTGCCAGGCTCGGTTGCCGGGGGCATGAGCCGCGGCTGCCACCGCCTGCTCAAGCAGGGCGCGGCACTGGTAGAAGGCGTGGACGACGTGGCGGAAGCTTTGGGGTTGCAATCCAGAGCAACCGAGCCCGCGGCGATTGCGCCCGAGGAGCTGGCCGGCGTGCTGGCGGCGGTGAGCCCGGATGGAAGCAGTCTGGATGAAGTCGCACAACGAGCCGGCATTGCAGTGTCCGCGGCGGCCGCCCATCTCGTGCTGCTGGAGCTGGAAGGGTTTGTCGCGCAAGTGCCGGGCGGGTATATTCGGCGCCCTTCAAGCGCTTGACGGTACGGGCGCCAATGGGGCAATTGGGAAAGAGCTAGGACAAACAAGGGGGTAATAACACATGAGCTTCGTGGCCATACTCATGGGATCAGCTTCAGATTGGCCGGTAATGCAGGCTACCACCGAGGTGCTGGATCAGCTGGGGGTCAAATTCGAGGTGCGGGTGACCTCGGCGCATCGTACGCCGGCCGCCACCATGTCCTACGTGCAGGAGGCCACGGAGCGCGGCTGCGGGGTATTTGTCTGCGCAGCTGGACTGGCCGCGCACCTTGCCGGGGCGGTTGCGGCGCATACGGTTCGGCCGGTGATTGGTGTTCCTATCGATGCGGGCCCGCTGAGCGGTTTCGACGCGCTGCTCTCCACGGTGCAGATGCCGGGCGGAATTCCCGTTGCCACCGTGGCTATCGGTAAAGCCGGCGCGAGAAATGCCGGCTATCTGGCGGTGCAGATGCTCTCTCTGGCGGATTCGGCGCTGGCCGATCGGCTGGCCTCGGAGCGGCAGGCCAACGTGGAGAAGATTCAAACCCAGAACGCAGAGCTGCAGAGCCAACTCAAGGATTAGGGTGCGCCCGTGAGCCTCCAGCAGGTGAACCAGGCAGCGCGCCATCTGCAGGAGGCGGGCGTGGTGATGCACGCCACTGAGGGGGTATGGGGGCTGGCGTGCGATCCGTTTGATGAAGGCTGTGTGGCGCGGGTGCTGCGGTTGAAGCGTCGACCGGTTGAAAAGGGGCTCATCGTCATCGCAGCGGCAGCGGATGATTTTGCGCCGGAGCTCGACGGGCTCGACGCCAAACAGTGCGATGAGATCCTGGACACCTGGCCCGGGGCGGTGACCTGGGTGGTGCCCAATCGCCGTTTCCCCAGCTGGATTACTGGCAAACATGCCACCGTGGCTATCCGGGTACCGGGACACCCTCAGGCACGCTCTCTGTGCAGGGCCTTTGGCGGGCCCCTGGTTTCCACGTCGGCCAACCCCGCCGGCGAGCCATCGGCGCTCTCGGCCGACCAGGCAGATGAATATTTCCGGGCGGGTGTCGACTACCAGTTGCCGGGCGAGGTGCAGAATCCGGGCCAGCCGAGCCAGATTCGTACCCTTGCCGGCTCGGTTCTGCGGGGGAGCGGCTGAATGGACCGCTACGCGGTGGTCGGCAATCCGGTGGAACACTCCCTCTCGCCGGTGATTCATGGCGAGTTCGCCAGACAGGCCGGCGAGCGAATTCTCTACGAAAAGCTGCTGGCCCCGTTGGATGCGTTCGACGAGACGGTGGCAGGTTTTTTTGCGGCGAGCGGCCGGGGAGTGAACGTGACGGTACCCTTCAAGGAACAGGCCGCCAAATGGGTACAACGCCTGGAAGGCGACGCAGTGTCCGCTGGGGTGGTGAACACCATCGTCGATCGCGACGGCGCCTGGGTGGGATTCAATACCGATGGCGTGGGTCTGGTCAGGGACATTACCGTGAATCAGGAACGCTCTCTTGAGGGGCGGCGAGTGCTGCTGCTGGGCGCGGGCGGCGCGGCGCGCGGCGTGGTGCGTCCGCTGCTTGCACAGAACCCGGCAGAGCTCACCGTTGCCAACAGGGGCGTCGCCAAAGCACAGGCGCTGGTGGCGGCGCTGGAGGACTGGGCGCGCGAGACCCGATGCGGCGCTTGCGCCCTTGATGAAGTAACCGGGGAGTTTGATGTGGTGATCAACGCCACCTCGGCGGGGCTGGCTGGCAGGGGCGACCTGCTCGCCGCCACGTCCGTACGGGGTGCGTTTTGTTACGACCTGGTGTACGCGGCCGGGGCGGCGCAAACACCGTTTTGCGCGTGGGCCACGGGCGCCGGGGCGGGGGCCGTCTCCGACGGCCTGGG
>CENY01167637.1_pt1 | contig 11890 bp, 10 predicted proteins | sample 356181 | NCBI WGS metagenome assembly CENY01 (sample SAMEA2619840, study PRJEB7988) | marine metagenome | isolation source: saline water (ENVO:00002010), including
CCACCATGATGCGGGCCGGTGTTCCGCTGGTACAGGCCTTCGATATCGTCGCCGACGGCGTAGAGAAGCCCAAGCTGGCCGATCTGATTCGCGAGATTCGCAACGACGTATCCGGCGGTAACGCGTTTGCCTCTGCCCTGCGCAAACACCCGCTCTACTTCGACGAACTGTTCTGCAACCTGGTGGACGCCGGTGAGCAATCCGGTTCGCTGGAGATCATGCTCGACCGCATCGCTACCTACAAAGAGAAAACCGAATCCCTCAAGGCCAAGGTACGCAAGGCCATGACCTACCCAGCGGCCGTGATCGTGGTGGCCGTGGTGGTCACCGGTATTCTGCTCATCGAGGTAGTACCCCAGTTCGAGGAAGTATTCGCCGGATTCGGCGCGGAGCTGCCGGCATTTACTCAGTTCGTCATCGGTATCTCCGAGTTCGTGCAGGAAACCTGGTTTCTGATTCTGCTGTGTCTGGTGGGTGGTATCACCGGCCTGAGCATGATTTACAAACGGTCGAAAAAACTCCGTGACACATTGGACCGGCTGGCGCTCAAAGCACCCGTTGCGGGCAACATCATCGAGAAATCCGCCATCGCCAGATACGCACGCACGCTGTCGACCACCTTCGCTGCCGGCGTGCCTCTGGTGGACGCGCTGAACTCAGTAGCCGGGTCCACTGGCAACTCGGTATATACCTCCGCCGTTTATCAGATCCGTGACGATGTCAGCACCGGTCAGCAGTTGAACGCCTCCATGCGAGCCACCGGCGTGTTTCCCACCATGATCATTCAGATGGTGGCCATCGGCGAGGAAGCCGGCGCCTTGGACGACATGCTCGACAAGTCGGCTAACCATTACGAAGAGCTCGTCGACAACGCCGTAGACAACCTCACAGCACTCATGGAACCCATGATCATGTCGGTTCTGGGTATTCTGGTTGGCGGCCTGATCGTCGCCATGTACCTGCCCATCTTCCAGCTGGGTGCAGTGGTCGGCGGCTAGGCCCCCATGCCTCCCCCACATCGGAGTATATCCGCTTGATCGCACAGGCACTCATGTCCTGGGGCTGGCAGGGATTGGCCCTGCTGATTTTCATCGGCCTATCGGTGGGCAGCTTTCTCAACGTGGTGATCTACCGATTACCCGTGATGCTCAACCGCCAATGGGAGGGTCAAGCTCGAGAGATACTCAATGAGCCCGAGCAGAGCACCGAACCGTTCAATTTGATGGTGCCTCGGTCCCGCTGTCCCAGTTGCGGGGCGACCATCGGCGCCTTAGAGAATGTTCCCGTGCTCAGCTGGATCGCCCTGCGCGGGCGCTGTCGTCATTGCAAAGCCGGCATCAGCGCGCGCTATCCCCTGGTAGAAGTGCTCACCGCGGCAGCCTCCGTCGCCGTGGTAGCCGGCTTCGGCTACACCTGGCTGGGTCTGGCCTGCCTGGTGTTCACGTGGGCGCTGGTGGCGCTCACGTTTATCGACTACGACACCCAACTGCTGCCCGACCAGATCACCCTGCCCCTGGTGTGGTTGGGTTTGCTCACCAACCTGCTCGGCGGCGTGGTACCTCTGGCAGACGCAGTGGTGGGCGCGGTGGCCGGATACCTGTTTCTCTGGGCAACCTACTGGGCGTTCAAGCTCATCACCGGCAAGGAAGGCATGGGCTACGGCGACTTCAAACTATTTGCGGCCATCGGCGCCTGGCTCGGCTGGCAGATGCTGCCGGCCACAGTGCTCATCGCCTGCAGCGCCGCCTTGCTGTACGCGCTGGCGACCACCGTGGCAGGCAAGCGGGAATCATCCCAACCGATCCCATTCGGCCCGTTCCTCGCCATCGGCGGTTGGGTTTCTCTCGGTGCCCGTGATACCTTGCTGCCGTTATTTCTTCCCTAACTCGTTACCCCAAGACAATAAGGACGACAGCGTGAGCAATCTGGTGGTGGGCGTCACCGGCGGCATCGGAAGTGGCAAGACGGCAGTATCTGACGAGTTCGAGCGGCGCGGCATTACGGTGGTGGATGCTGATCTGGCTTCCCGCGCGGTAGTAGAACCCGGCGCACCCGCGTTGGAGGCCATCGCCGAGCACTTCGGAGCCGATTCCATCAACCCCGACGGCAGCATGAACCGTGCGCGCGTTCGAGAACTTGTTTTCGCCGATCCGGAAGAACGCAAGTGGCTAGAATCACTGACGCATCCGTTGATCAACCAATATCTTGCAGACGCACTGGCCGCCGCCGAGTCCCCTTACGCCATTCTGGTCAGCCCGCTGCTGCTGGAGACGGGCCAGTACCGCATGTGCGATCGCGTTCTGGTGGTGGACGTGCCGGTGGAAACCCAGGTGGAGCGCACCATGAAGCGGGACAACAACGACGAAGCTCAGGTGCGCCGCATCATCGCGGCCCAGACCAGCCGCGAAGACCGCCTGGCCAGGGCAGACGACATCCTTGTCAACGACCGAGACCTGCAACACGTGCACTCCGAGGTACATCAGCTGCACGAGCGGTACCTGACGCTGGCAGAGAGCAACGCATGAGCCGCGCAGCGGAAAACCCGCCCCGCATCGTCAGCTGCCCAACTTGCAGCGAGCGCGTGAAATGGACGGAAGGCAACCCGCATCGGCCCTTCTGCTCCGAGCGCTGCAAGCTGCTGGATCTTGGCGCCTGGGCAGACGAAACGCACACCATTCCCGGCGACGCGGCCCACGACGCGGTCTCTGAGGGCCTTCAGCCCGACGGTCGTTAGGTGCGGTACTCGGCGTTGATGCGCACGTATTCGTAGGAAAGGTCGGTGGTCCAAACCACCTCTTCCGCCGCGCCGCGACCGAGTTCGATGCGCACTTCAAATTCCTCTCGAGCCATCACGACGGCAGCCTCGGCTTCGTCGTAGGCCATATCTACCAAGCCGCCGCGGGCAACACAGACGTCGTCCAGGAACAGGTCCACGCGGGTGGTGTCCAGCGACTCGATGCCCGAGCGGCCGATGGCCATGCAGAAGCGCCCCCAATTCGGATCGCCGGCGAACAGCGCCGTCTTCACCAATGGTGACTCCGCAACGGTGTATGCCACCGCAAGAGATTCCGCGGCATCCGCTCCACCACAAACACGCACGGTGACGAATCGGGTGGCACCCTCTCCGTCGCGCACGATGCGCTGGGCGAGTTTCGTGGCCACCGACCCAAGCCCCTCTCGCAACTCCTGGTATCCGGCATCTTCCGGACCAGAGACAAGCGCGTGATCGGCTGCTCCGGTAGCGCATAGCAGAAACGCATCGTTGGTGGAGGTATCGCCGTCCACGGTGATGCGGTTGAACGAGGCATCAGCCAGCTCACGCACCATTGTCTGGAGGCATTCGGTGGTCACGTTGGCGTCGCAGCACACGAACGCCAGCATGGTGGCCATGTCCGGCTTGATCATTCCAGCGCCCTTGGCCATGCCGGTAACATGCACGTCGACGCCCTGGACCGTCACCGTCCGGCTCAACGCCTTGGGTCCGGTATCCGTCGTAAGAATGGCCCTGGCCGCCGCTTCCCAGCCGTGGTCGGAAAGCCCAGCAACGGCTTCGGCAGCCGCACCCTCCATCTGTGCCACGGGCAGCCGCTCACCAATCACGCCGGTGGAGAAAGGGAGCACCTCAGCAGGCTGCAGACCAAGCGACCGGGCAACCGCCGCACAAACCGCCATGGCATCTGCCCTGCCAGGCACACCCGTGGCTGCGTTAGCGTTGCCGCTGTTGATCACCAAAGCTCGCGGAGCCACCTCGTCCAGATGCTCTACCGCAATCTCCACGGGCGCCGCACGAAAGTCACTCTGTGTGAACACGCCTGCTGCACGTGTGTCAGGGCCCAACGCCAGCACGACCAAATCGTCGCGATCCGCGTATTTGATCGCGGCCCGGGCCGTGCCAACGGCCACGCCTGGCACGGCCTCCAGCCTTTCGAGCTGCGGCAGATTAACGGGCACGGGCGTGCCGCAAGGCCCAACGACCCGACAAGGCGAAAGCTAGGAGCGGCCGTGACACTGCTTGTATTTCTTTCCCGAACCACACGGGCAAGGCTCGTTACGCCCGACCTTACGCTCCGAACGCACGAAGGTTTCCGGTCTGCCTTGCGCGGGCGAATCCGGCGCAGCCGCGGCAGGCGCTTCCCCCATCCCATTGTCCAAGGTGTTCGCCTGAGCGTGAGAGAATCGCATTCGCTGCTCTTCCTCGGCACGGCGCTTGCGCTCCACCTCTTCCACGGCATCCGACGCTTCGATCTGCATGCGGCTGAGAAACCGCACCACATCCCGCTTGATATCGTCCAGCAGCTGCTGAAACAGCTCGAAGCTCTCGCGCTTGTACTCCTGCTTTGGCTGCTTCTGGGCGTACGCGCGCAGGTGAATTCCCTGGCGCAGGTGATCCATGGTGGACAGGTGCTCTTTCCAACGCTGGTCGAGGATGCGCAGCATCATCTGTTTTTCCACCTGCCGTATGTCGATGCCCTGGTCGGCCCACGCTCGCTCTTTCGCCTGGTACTCTTCTGCTATCTGGTCGAGGATCTTCTGCGCGAGGGTTTCCTCGTTAAGCTCGTCGTCGGTTTCCAACCATTTGCGCACGGTCTGCCGGCTGGCAAACTCCGCCTCCAGGGCTTGTTCGAGCCCCTCGACGCGCCACTGCTCCTCGATGCTCTGAGGCGGGATGTACTCGGCCACCACGTCCAGCACAACCTCTTCGCGCAACCCCTCGATGGCTTCCGAAATTTCGTCGGCGGCCATGAGATCGCGACGCTGCTGGTAGACCACCTGACGTTGGTCGTTGGACACGTCATCGAATTCCAGCAGGTTTTTGCGAATGTCGAAGTTGTGTCCCTCCACCTTGCGCTGGGCCTTCTCGATGGCATTGTTCACCATGCGGTGCTCGATGGCCTCGCCTTCTTCCAGGCCGATGGACTGCATCAGCCCACGTATCCGATCCGATGCAAAGATACGCATCAGATTGTCTTCCATGGACAGATAGAAGCGCGATGATCCCGGGTCACCCTGCCGGCCGGAGCGCCCTCGCAGCTGGTTGTCGATGCGTCGCGATTCGTGACGCTCCGTGCCGATAATGTGCAGGCCGCCGGCTTCGATCACCTGATCGTGGCGCTTCTGCCAGTCGGTGCGTAATCCTTCCGCCGCCGCCTCGTCGGGATCGTCCAGCTTGGCGGCTTCCGCTTCCCAGTTGCCTCCCAGCACGATGTCGGTACCGCGCCCAGCCATGTTGGTAGCCAGCGTCACGACGCCGGGGCTCCCCGCCTGGGCGATGATGTCGGCCTCGCGCTCGTGCTGCTTGGCATTCAATACGCTGTGCTCGATCTTGCGCTTATTGAGTTCGCTGGACAGCCGCTCCGAGGACTCAATGGACGCCGTGCCCACCAGCACCGGCTGACCTCGATCAATGCAGTCGCGAACGTCTTCCACGATGGCGTCGTATTTCTCGTCGATGGTGAGGTACACCAGGTCGTTCTGATCGTCGCGAACCATAGGCATATGGGTGGGAATCACCACCACGTCCAGGCCGTAAATCTGGTTGAATTCGAAGGCTTCCGTATCGGCGGTGCCCGTCATGCCGGCCAGCTTGGCGTACAGGCGAAAGTAGTTCTGGAATGTGGTGGAGGCCAGCGTTTGAGTTTCGTTCTGTATGGGCACTCGTTCCTTGGCCTCGATGGCCTGATGAATGCCCTCCGACCACCGCCTGCCCGGCATGGCTCGACCCGTGTGTTCATCGACTATGACGATTTCCTGATTCGCCACCATGTAATCCACGTCGCGCTTGAACAGCGCGTGGGCTTTGAGCGCCGCATGCACATGGTGAAGCAGGCTCAAATTGGTGGCCCCATACAGGCTGTCGCCTTCTTCCAGCAACCCCAGCTTCACCAACTGGGCCTCCACCTTTTCGTGGCCCAGTTCGGTGAGTTCAACCTGCCGGTTCTTCTCGTCCACCACGAAGTCGCCGGTGGGTTCGGCGTCTGGATCGTCCGTCTCCAAAGCCGGCGGTTGCACCTTGAGCTTGGGCGCCAGCTTGTCGATTTGCTGATACAGCTGCGTGCTCTGTTCGGCGGGACCTGAGATGATCAGGGGCGTACGTGCTTCGTCGATGAGAATGGAGTCCACCTCGTCCACGATGGCGTAGTTGAGCTCCCCCTGAAATTTGTCCTCCAAGGTGAACGCCATGTTGTCGCGCAGATAATCGAAGCCGAATTCGTTGTTGGTGCCGTAGATGATGTCGGATTGATAGGCGGCACGCTTTTCGGCCGGGTCCTGGCCCGACTGGATGACGCCTACGGTGAGACCCAGGCCCGCGAAAATCGGCCCCATCCAGCCGGCATCGCGGCGCGCCAGGTAGTCGTTCACGGTCACGATATGCACTCCCTGGCCCGGCAGCGCGTTCAAATAAGCGGGCAGGGTGGCTGCCAGGGTTTTGCCTTCGCCGGTACGCATCTCGGCAATACGACCCTCGTGCAGCGTGATTCCACCCAACAACTGCTCATCGAACGGCCGCATGTTCCTGGCGCGATAAGCCGACTCCCGCACCGCCGCAAAGGCTTCCGGCAGCAGCGAATCCAGTTCGGCGCCCTGGGCCAACCGTTCCCTCAAGCCATCGGTGGTCGCCCTCAGCTCGTCGTCTGAAAGCGCGCGAACGTCATCTTCGAGCGCGTTGATCTGCTTGACGATGCGACCCATGCGCTTGAGCTCACGGGAATTCTTAGTACCAAAGATCTTACTGAGCATGCTATTGCGGGAACCCTACTGATGCGGCCCCGATTCGGTGGCGCCGCGCAACGGTTATCGGCGCGCCACGTAGCGGGCGGGATCCACCTGACGACCGTGCTTCAAGACCTCGAAATGCACGTGCGGGCCTGTGGCGCGACCCGAGGAACCCATAAGCCCGATAACCTGGCCTTTCTTGACGATGTCACCAAGGGCGACCGCCACTTCTGCATGATGTCCGTAGCGAGTAACGTAGCCGTCGCCGTGGGTGATCTCCACCATCTCGCCATAGCCGTAGCGAGCGCCAGCATGGGTCACCACGCCACTGGCAACAGCAATGACTTCCGAACCAGCCTTGCCCGCGAAATCGACCCCGGCATGCCAGGACCGCTTGCCGCTGAACGGATCCACACGGTGACCGTAAGGAGACGACATCCATCCCCATTTGACCGGCCTGCCTGCCACCGCGGCATCTTTGCGGTAGTCACGATTGCGCAGCAGAGACTCCAACACCTCGAGCTGGCTCTCGCGTGCTCTGAGATCCCGCGCCAGTCCGTCCAGCTCGCCGCGCAGTTCAGTCCATGGCAGTGCCGCCTCGCCAATGACAGACGGGCCGCCCTGCGGCACCGGTTCGCTGAAGGCAAATTCACCTTCGTCTAGGTCAGCCACCGCGGTGACCCGCGCTCCCAGTGCTTCCATGCGCACCAGGCGCGCCTGCATCTGCGCCAGCTGTCGGCCCACCGCCTGTGCTTCCGCACGCGATCGGTCTCGCATCGCGTCGACCTGTGCCTGCTGATCCAGCAGACGCCCGCGCCAATCTGCGACCATGGCTTTTCCCATGGCGCCCTGTCCGAGAACGCCGAAAAGCACAGTGCCGGCGAGGACAACCACGCCAATACCAGCCACGCCAAGAAGCACGGCGACTTTGCGTGTGAGTCTCATCGTCCGTGAGCGTCCAGAGCTTGTTAGAAGAAAGATTTTCATCGCGCTTCGCTTGCGATTCGGCGGGCCCGGTATTCAAATACGCCCAGTATGCCTTTTGGTCCATGGGACCCGGCGGTAGCAAGCGTGCTGAATCGGCCCACTGGCTTACCTCGCTCCCGCTGACGGAATCGGTACTGCCCGTTGTCCAGACACAAGATAGATGATCTGCTGAACGAACGCCACCGCGGGTTTTCCCCGCTGCATCGCCTGTTGCGCCAGGCCGCAGACCAGGAGGTTTGGACTGCCGGATTGCAGGCGCTGCTGCCGGAATCGCTGCGTCCGCACTGCCGGGTGGGCAGCATACGGGGCGACAGAGCCACCATTGTCTGCAGCAACGCGGCTTGTGCCACGCGAGTGCGGTTTCTCGCCCCCAGCCTGCTCCCGCAACTGCAGGACCTGGCGGACTTCCGCGCGATCAAAGAGCTGAAGGTCAGAGTGAGCGACAAGTGAGCGCCTGCGAGTACTGCCAGTAGGCGGGCGCGCATTATCCGCTTGACCGCGATGGCGTTTTGCGGAAGCGCGCAGATTCTCCGCCAGCCAAATGACGGCCGTGTATACATGAAGCAGGGTACACCAGAAGACGAAGCAAACCCCTAGATGGCCAGCACCGGCGCGCTGAAGGTAATCGGCGCTTCCGATTCACTGGTGAACGTCACGATCTCGTACGCATCGGGATCTTGCAGCACCGCGCGCAGCAGCGCGTTGTTGGGGCCATGACCCGACTTGTGGCCGGCAAAAGCGCCGATGACGCTGTGACCCAGCAGATACAGATCACCGATGGCATCCAGAATCTTGTGTTTGACGAATTCGTCTTCCTGGCGCAGCCCGTCGTTGTTGATGATGCGGTAATCGTCCACCACAACCGCGTTGTCGAGGCTGCCGCCCCGCGCCAGGTCGTTGGCCCTGAGCTTTTCGTAGTCTGCCAGGAATCCGAAGGTACGCGCCCTGCTCACCTCGTTGACGAAGGACATGCTGGAGAACTCCACTGCAGAGGTTTTGGCATGCTTGCGAAAAACCGGGTGGTCGTATACCAGCGTGTACTCCACGCGAAATCCATCGTATGGCTTGAGCTCGACAGAGATATCGCCGCATTCGTAGCGCAGGGCTTTCTTGATGCGAATGAAGCGCTTGGGCGCAGACTGCTCCTCCATACCCGCTGACTGCAGTAGGAATACAAACGGCGCGGCACTGCCATCCATGATCGGTAACTCCGGCGCGCTGACATCCACATAGGCGTTATCTACGCCAAGGCCCGAGAAGGCAGCAAGCAGATGTTCCACCGTGGCGATGGAGACCCGGCCGTCGGACAGCGACGTGGCCATGGTGGTCTCGCCCACGTTGTCCACGTGGGCACGCAGCGCCACGGGCTCAGGCAGATCCGTGCGCACGAACACAATGCCCGTGTCCACGGGGGCGGGCCGCAGCGTGATGTAGACCTTGTCACCGGTGTGCAGGCCCACGCCGGTCGCACGGATGACGTTCCTGAGAGTTCTCTGGTTCATCATGAACTACCGGGGAGCCTTAATGCCGAAATCCTGTTTGGCAATGTCTCACTCAATCTCTGAATGCTCACTGAACGCCATTGCATAGCCGAGCGTCACGCGAAAATGTGAGCAGGCGACATGGGCCGGAGAAGGGACCCTGCACAGGCTGGCGGGGATTGTACCAGGCGTGCCCCGCTGGCACACGCCAGCGGGCCTCACCCCACGACTCCGGCTGCCGATCACCGGTTCAGTCCGCCTGGCGTCGCAGAAAAGCCGGAATATCCAGATAGTCCATATCCGGACTTTCCAGATCGTCATCCGCCGCATCGGACTGAGGCGCCGCTTGGGCAGCCGTGTTGTGGCGCGCATAGGCTGGCCGATCTAACTGCTTGTAGTCCACCTGCCCCTGCATCGCGGCATCTGTGAGCGTGTTGTCCACGACCACATTGGGGCGCACGGGCTCGCCGAGGCCCGTGGCTACCACGGTTACCTTGAGCTCTTCGCCCAGGTCGTCGTCGATCACCGTACCCACCACTACGGTGGCCTGCTCCGAGGCGAACTCCTGAACGATGTTGCCTACATCGGTAAATTCCCCGATGTTCAGGTCCGGGCCGGCGGTAACATTCACCAGGATCCCGCGGGCGCCATGCAGGTCCACATCTTCCAGCAGGGGGCTGCGAATGGCAGCTTCGGCGGCATCACGCGCCCGGTTGTCGCCCGAGGCGCGGCCCGTTCCCATCATGGCCATGCCCATTTCGGACATCACCGTGCGCACATCGGCAAAGTCTACGTTGATGATTCCCGGCCGAATGATCAGATCCGCGATGCCCTGCACTGCGCCCAACAGCACGTCGTTGGCGGCGCTAAAGGCGTCCAGCACGCTGGTGCGCTCGCCCAGCACGGCCAGCAGCTTCTCGTTGGGAATGGTTATCAGAGAGTCCACGGTATCCTGCAGCTCCACGATGCCGGTTTCCGCCACATCCGTGCGCTTTTCGAACTGGAACGGCTTGGTCACCACGGCAACGGTGAGAATCTCGAGCTCCCGCGCCACGTTGGCCACGATTGGCGCCGCACCAGTACCCGTGCCACCACCCATACCTGCGGTGATGAAGACCATGTCCGCGCCCACCAGCACTTCGGCGATGCGATCCCGGTCCTCCAGGGCAGCGCGCCGGCCAATGTCCGGATCCGCTCCCGCGCCCAATCCCTTGGTGATGTTGCTGCCGATCTGCAGCAGGGTTTTCGCCTCGAGATGCTCGAGCGCCTGAGCGTCGGTATTGGCCGCGATGAAATCCACGCCCTCTACCTGCTTTTTGAGCATGTGCTGCACCGCGTTGCCGCCGCCACCACCAACGCCTACCACCTTGATTACCGCGCTCTGGGGTGCGCTATCCACGAGTTCAAACATGACGATCTCCTACTAAAAATTGTCGCTTAGCCATTTCTTCATCCGTACGAAGGCTGAAAGCCCGCGCGACTTGCGCCCGTGCTGCCCTTCTTCTCTTTCTTGGCCGTACAGCAATAGCCCTACGCCGGTGGCGTAGACCGGATTGCGCACGATGTCCTTCAGGCCCGCGACGTTGCGCGGCGAACCCAAGCTGACCGGCATGTGGAAGATCTCTTCCGCAAGCTCGATCACCCCTTCCATTTTGGCGGCTCCCCCAGTGAGCACGATGCCAGCCGCAATCAGATCCTCGAATCCGCTGCGACGCAGTTCTGCTTGAATCAAGGTGAAAAGCTCGTCGTAACGGGGCTCCACCACCTCAGCCAACGCCTGCCGGGACAGCTCCCTGGCCGGCTTGTCGCCCACGCCCGGGACCTTGATGGTCTCATCGGGGCGCGCCAGCTGGGTGAGCGCGCAGGCGTATTTGATCTTGATCTCCTCGGCATTCTGCGTAGGCGTACGCAAGGCCATGGCGATGTCGTTGGTCACCTGGTCACCGGCGATAGGTATCACCGCCGTGTGCCGGATGGCACCGTCGGTGAACACCGCGATGTCGGTAGTGCCGCCGCCAATGTCCACCAGGCATACGCCTAGATCCCGTTCGTCGTCGCTCAACACGGAGTAGCTGGACGCCAGCTGCTCCAGCATGACGTCCTGGACCGCAAGCCCGCACCGCTCGATGCACTTTTCTATGTTCTGCGCCGCATTCACCGCACAGGTCACCAGGTGAACCTTGGCTTCCAGGCGCACTCCGGACATCCCCAACGGCTCCTTCACCCCCTCCTGGTTGTCGATGACGAACTCCTGGGGAAGAATGTGGAGGATCTTCTGGTCGGCCGGGATGGCCATGGCCTGGGCCGCATCGATGACCCGGTCCACGTCCTGCTGAAGCACCTCCCGGTCGCGCACCGCCACGATCCCGTGAGAGTTGATGCTACGAATGTGGCTGCCTGCTATGCCCGCGTACACCGCATCGATCTGGCATCCCGCCATGAGCTCTGCCTCTTCCACGGCGCGCTGTATGGACTGCACGGTGGACTCGATATTCACCACAGCCCCTTTCTTCAAACCCCGGGAGGGGTGAGAACCCAGACCAATCACCTCCAACAAACCATCAGGCGTAATCTCCGCCACGATAGCGGCCACCTTGTTGGTACCGATATCCAATCCTACGATCCGCGTTGCATCAGCCGATGACGCCATAGTTTCCCTACTCTTTGTACGCAACAAGCGGCGGGTCCCAACGCACCGCCACGCCATT
>CENY01006458.1_pt1 | contig 11888 bp, 12 predicted proteins | sample 356181 | NCBI WGS metagenome assembly CENY01 (sample SAMEA2619840, study PRJEB7988) | marine metagenome | isolation source: saline water (ENVO:00002010), including
CTTAAGTTGACTTTAGCGTCAGACACTAAACGAGAAGCAGTTACCGTTTCAAACCCAAAGATACGATCTAGAGTCGTGCCGCCGCCTCCTCTGCTTCGAACCTCCATAAGAGCCCTGCGCACGTCGGTTTCACCTAGCCCCACCTCTGACGCTATTCGAAAAAGTTCGACTTCACTAATTCGTCCCTCTTTCGCATCCAGATCCGTAGTCGCCAGTTCTGCGGCACGTCGAATGACCCAGTCGAACTGCTGCCTACTCAGATTCCTAGCGGTCTCGTCACTCACGAGAGAGAAGTCCCTAGTGGCACGACCTAGAGCGCTTCTACGATGACGGCTCCACCCTGACCGCCGCCAATACAAGCAGAACCTAGGCCAAACTTCCCACCACGGCGTCTCAGTTCATGAAGGAGATGAATCGTGATCCGTGCCCCTGATGCTGCTAGAGGATGCGTGAGCCCTATTGCCCCCCCGTTCACATTCGTTGTTTCAGGATCTAGACCAAGCTCTTTTTCGACAGCCTTGTACTGTGGCGCAAAAGCTTCATTCACTTCGCAGAGGTCGATGTCTTCGAGAGCCAGGCCAGCTTTTTCAAGAGCCATCCGAGCGGCCGGAGCCGGGCCAATTCCCATGACTTTGGGATCCACGCCGACGAAACCCCATGACAGTATACGACCGATCGGCTTGACTCCGTTTGCTTCCGCCCACTCAGCGCTCGCGAGAACTGCACTCGCCGCCCCATCACCAATCCCGCTGGCATTTCCGGCTGTTACAAGTCCGTCTTTACGGAAATAGGGGCGCAATCCTCTCAGAGATTCGAGATTTGTGTCAGGGCGTATATGCTCGTCAGTTGCGTAGACCTTCTCCCCCTTTCTGGACTTGATCACGATCTCGGCAATTTCGGCATCGAAATACCCATTGTCCCAAGCTGCCTTTGCTCGTTGATGAGAACTCACGGCCACCTGATCAGCCTCTTCCCTCGTGACCGCATAGCGGTCTGCAAGCTCCTCGGCGGTTTGAGCCATCGTGAGGTCGCAGTTGGTGTCCAGTAGAGCCTCCCAGAGCAGGTCTTCGAGGTTGGAGCCGGCTGGACCCAACCGGAGTGCCTTCCCCCAACGGGCACCACGAACGACATGTGGTGCCTGACTCATAGACTCGGTTCCACCGGTCAGGCAAACATCTGCTTCACCGAGAACGATTTCTTTCGCCCCCTGGACAACCGCCTCGAAACCCGAACCGCAAAGCCGGTTGACTGTCAGTGCAGGGCGATCTTCGGGTACGCCAGAGCGGAGCGCTACGTGCCGAGCCAAGTAAATCGAGTCGGACGACGTTTGCAGGGCATTACCCAGAAACGTGTGATCTACCTGACTAGGTTTAATGCCTGCTGTCTCGATTGCAGCTCGGCTACTGAACACACCCAAGTCAGTAGCAGTAAAATCCTTGAGTGAGCCACCGAAGGTACCGAAGCCGGTGCGCTTACCTGAGAGAACGACTACTTCGCGTGAATGACCCTGCGTTGCCATGAAGCCTCGAATAAATTTTTTAAGAGAGATCTCAGTCACTGAACTGAGCACTACCCCTAGCGGCGCAGCCGGTTCACCCCGCTAAGAGCGCCTTTATGAAGGTTAACGGTTACTAGGATTATTACTCCGATCCCCGCCCACAAAAATAGCCCTAGTGGGTCGACCCAGTTACGCACTCGCTACGTAAGCGTCACGAATGTGCTCAACGATCGCAGTCCCGGTCTCCGTTGTAGAAAATTTGCCACCAAGGTCCGGTGTTACCTGACCCATCCTGTATGCGGACAGAATTGCGGCTTCGATATACTCTCCTGCAGTATAGTGGCCGAAATGATCCATCATCAGCGCGACGCAGCGAATCGCTCCGATCGGGTTCGCCTTACCCTGACCAGCTATGTCAGGGGCAGATCCGTGGACGGGCTCGAAAAGAACGTTGCGACCAGGGTGGATGTTGGCTGACGGGGCCATACCGAGACCACCTGTTATTTCTGCCGCTAGGTCGCTGATGATATCACCAAAAAGGTTTGACATGACAAGGACCTGGTAACGCTCCGGCCTGCGCACAAGGTCCATCGCCATGGCATCAACATACATCTCGTCTACCTCTATACCCGGATACTCGGAAGCTACATTGGCAAAAGTACGTCTCCACAGGTCGCCGACATATCGCATAACATTCGCTTTATCAACCAACGTCACCCTGTCACGTCCTCTTGAGTCTGCAAACTGAAAGGCGGCCCGAATGATTCTTTCCACACCATGTCGCGTCGCAAGGTTCTCCTCTATAGCGACCTCGGCCGGCGTGTTCTTCCTGGTTACCCCACCCATTCCGGTATATTCGCCTTCCGTGTTTTCACGAAAAATCTCAAGCCGAAGAGAAGAAACGGACGCGAGGGGAGACAACTCAGGGGAAATCAGGACGCACGGCCGGAAATTCACATAGAGATCCAGCTTGAAGCGCATTCCGAGAAGGATGTCCTTAGCATGCTTGTTACTCGGAACCCGAGGGTCCCCTAGAGCTCCCAAAAGAACGGCGTCGTGATCCTGATCAAGTGACACGAACTCGTCATCGGTTATAGTGATTCCATCTCTGAGGAATCGATCTGCTCCGAGATCCCATTCTACTAATTCGAAGTTTACACCCTCGGCTTCCCTAACGAATTCGAGAACCCGTCGAGCTTCGCGAACGACTTCGACTCCAATTCCATCACCAGGGATAAGTGCTATGCGTGGCATGCAATGATGTTTCGATTTGTGACAGACGAGCGAGAATCGCTCGGCAGATTACGGTATCCCAGAGGGAGGCGCCACCACGATCACTCCGGATCCGGGCTCACGGTTACCCTCCAGCAAAAAAGGATAAGCACCGGGCGAAGCATCGACGAACGAGATCACGAACCGCGCTCCATTCTGAAGTAGCGGAGGAGAGGCAGCCTGGTTATTCAAAACCATGAATTCCCAAGCATCCTCGCTCATAGATGTCGAGTCAAAACGTACCTCGTGAAGGAACCAGTCATCGGACACGAACTGTATGTAATCCCCTTCGTGAGCCAGGATCGAATCCGGGTAAGCCAGCTCTTGGCCCACCATTGTGAGTCTGACCGTATGAACGCGATCAGTTCCCGACAGACCCAACTCTTCAATCAGCTGCAAGTCCGGACGCAAAGCCGGGTTTGCTTGCTCGCAACCTACACTGCTCAATGATAGAAAGGCTGCGATATACCGCCAGCGCAGACTCAACTGAACGCCAACAAAAACGTCAAAGCCCTATTCCTCAAGTTCTAGGAGAATGAGGCCTGCTTCGACGGCGGCACGAAGAAAATGCTCGGGATCATCACTCGGGACGCTGACACCCGCCTGCCCTAGCCATCGTTCAGCAAGTCTGCGCATGTATTCCTGAACCGTTTCGTGGCCGAAGCCTGCCTGATCGCGCATTTGGCGAATTATTTCAGCCCAGTCACCCCGCAACAGATGCCCGTCGGCAAGCCGGATCATGCGGGAGTCCTCCCCGCCCTCTTCGTGGAGTTCAAAAAGCTCAAGCTGGCTAGGGTCAAGATAGACATTCGTATGAGTGGCATCCATACGGCTTTCGACGTCTGCAAGGAGTCGGTCTATGGGGTCCTCCATCTCCTCCAGCTCATTGAGCCTCTGCTCCCATGGCGCAAGCCTCGGATCCCCGGATTCCACGTGCCAGAGTGTTCTCTTGAGTTCCATCAGCCGCCACACGGCAAGAGGATCCCAATGGTCTTGAGGCGGAACCTGTTCCAACTCTCTCAAGGAGCCCTCCCAGTCACCGCGGTCATATAACAAATGACCGAGAAAAATACGTGCTTCATAGAGATCCGGATTTAGGCGAAGTGCTCTTCTAACCTGACGTCCTGCTCTCACCTCATCACCAAGCCGGTGCAGAGTGTAGCCGAGCGCTGCTGCTGCGTCTGCGGAATCCGGGCGGCTCGCCGCTGCCTTCGAGAAGATGTCGTAACAATTCGTGTACAAAGCGGCCCTATAGAGGGCTCGGCCGATCGTTAGCATCAGCTCGACATCATCATCAAGCCCCATCGATACAACACGATCGAAGAGACGAAGAGCCTGACGGTGCTCCCCAAAGCGCAAAAGAGTTTCACCCAAACCGACAAGAGCATCTTCGTGGGCTTCATCAAGTAAGACTGCTCTTTCAAATGCGTGCCGCGCCCAAGCATACTCTTCACGGGCAAGCCGGGCGTAGCCGAGACCAACGCAGAGATCAACTGCTTGGGGGTATCGTGACAGACCCTCCTTTAGCACCTCTAGAGCCCCGTGGTAGTCACCTTTACTGTAGAGTTGGTGCGCCCGCTCGTCGTATTCCTCAGATGAGAGGAACAATGCGGACATCTACTAGACTCCCGATTGAGCCACGGGCGATCGCACAGCAGAGGTCATGCGGGCAATTCTAACGCGCGTGCTCAATTCAGGGTATACCACCACCGCGTCCATTCTGCTCTTAACCCAAACCTTCAGACTTTACCGTAAGCGATACCGCAGTGATTGCAAACCAAAGCCTTGCCAGCCCGGACCAGGCGCTCATTTATCACGCACCGCGGGCATGCTGGTTCTTCACCCGATGTTAGCGCATCCCTGACCTTCTTTCGTTCGGTCCGAGTCGCTTTACGTATGGTCACCTCGTAGCGAATCCAGGACGCATTGCACTCAAATATGCCGACCGCATCCCCCGTCTCCTCTTGGCGAATCCCAAGACAAATTAGGAACCCCCCGTTAGGGGATTCCATCTGCTGTCCAGCATAATATTGCTTCAGCAGCTGCTTTTCGCGGTCCAGCCGAAACGCGTCGCCCAAGTGCTCCCCCCGGTCACTGTCCGGAAATCTCATAAATCCTTAGCAAGCCGCAGGCTTCCTAAGCGATTTTAGACAGAAAAGTGGGCGGAAGTATACCGCATCTTAACAACTGGTCAACCAGCCTACTCTAGTCCAATTGTCTTATTCGAAAGAGAGCAAAGCGGAAATTAGCAAAGACCTAACTCAGTCCCGCCTCTGAAAGCACAATCGAGGATATTAGAATGAATGTCTCAGGTGACGGCTTCTTCAACCATTCGAGAAGTGGCTTCACCGTGCCCTATGGCAGGCTTGCAAAAACGGATCCCGATGTCGTGTAAATCTCGAAGATCAGAATCTGATAAATCAGGGTAACGCTCCCCGATGTAGTCTATGGTTTCGTTCATCCAATGCACCTGATCATCTGCGGCTGCCTTCAGGACGCCGCAGCGATGTACATGACTAAAGAGTTCGTCACGTGCACGCTCGAGGAGCTTCTCGTGGGACAAATCATTCTCCTTTATGTATTACCGTTCGCGCCTTTAGCGCGATGGCTCAACGTCTTAGCTTCAGCCTTGGAAACTAATCGTGATCGGTTCTTAGATAAACCGGAGCACCAGTGGAACAAAGCGACGGCCTTAACGCAGTCGAACTCGAAGTATTTCGGCACCTTTTCACCGCACTCGCGGACGAAATGGGTGCCGCTCTCAGGCGTGCTTCGTTCTCGCCCAACATAAAGGAGCGGCGCGACTATTCGTGTGCACTCTTCAACCCGGATGGAGAAGCAGTTTCACTAGGCGACCATATGCCGGTCCACCTTGGTGCCATGCCGATGAGTGTGACAGCGGCGCTCGAAGAAGTGGGAGTGATTGATCCAGGCGATGTGATATGTCTTAATGATCCGTTCTGCGGGGGAACGCACCTTCCAGACATCACTCTTATCTCGGCAGTGCACAATCCCACTGGAACACTAATGGGTTATGTAGCCTCCAGGGCGCATCACTCAGACGTCGGAGGATCCACCCCGGGTTCAATGCCACTAGCGAGGGAAATCTTCGAAGAAGGTCTGCGCATACCGCCAATCCGACTCTACAAGGGGGGCACTCTTAATCAAGAAGTATGGGCCATGCTTCTTGCGAATGTCCGAACCCCTGTCGAGCGTGCTGGAGATCTTGATGCCCAGATTGCAGCACTCCACACGGGATCGACTCGACTTCTAGAGATCGGTGAACGACGCGGGACCACCCGAACGCTCTCTGCCATGGACGAACTGATCACTTATGCGGATCGACTTGTGGCCATCGGTCTTCAAGAAATTCCGGACGGCACATACAAAGGAGCAGACGTAATCGAAGATGATGGGTTTGGATCCGGCCCAGTGCAGATCATCGTTCGTATAGATGTGAGAGGGTCCCTGCTTCAAATCGACTTCTCCGGCACCTCCCACCAAGTCCCGGGAGGCGTCAACGCTGTGGAGGCCATCACGTCTTCGGCTACGCGCTACGTAGTCCGTTGCGTAGTAGAAGCACTACTGGGAGAGCCGCTGCCAGCAGGTGGCGGCTCCATGTCCTCCATAATACTCAACCTACCTGAAGGCAGCGTAGTCAACGCCTCCGCTCCCGCGTCTGTAGCCGCAGGAAACGTTGAGACCAGTCAACGCATCACCGACGTACTATTCCGGGCTTTCGGAAAAGCGCTTCCCGATCTAATACCGGCACTATCTCAGGGCACAATGAACAACACAACGATCGGCGGCACCGATCCAAGAACAGGTGAGACGTTCGCGTATTATGAGACAATAGGAGGTGGGATGGGGGCAGGCCCCACGGGTGATGGCCTAAGTGGTGTACACGTTCACATGTCTAACTCGCTTAATACTCCTGTTGAGGCGCTTGAACACGCATACCCCTTCCGGATCACCCAATATAGTATCCGTCGCGAATCTGGTGGCAGCGGGAAACACAGGGGCGGTGACGGCCTCCGTCGCGACCTCCAGGTGATCGGTCCATGTAGGGTAGCGCTCCTAAGCGAACGGAGGGAACATGGGCCCGCGGGTGCTCAGGGTGGAGCAAACGGTGCATCAGGCGCAAACATACTCATCCGCGACGGAGAAGAACGCGTGCTTCGAGGAAAAGACACCTTTTGGATTGAAGCTGGGGACATTTTGAGTATTCGCTCACCCGGAGGCGGGGGCTGGGGCCACGCCGAGGACTAGGAAAAAGGGGATCTTATGCAGCTTCGATTTTCGGCCGTCTGCGAGGACGCTCAACCAAGGACCGACGGACGCTTGGACGTCAACGGAGTATTTCACTCTCTACCCGCACCTGGGTTCCCAGCACTTCAAGACCACATGGTTCTTGTGATCGTAATCGAATGGGATCGTGAGGACTACGGCCGTTATCGTTTCCAAGTAACACTTGACCATGAGACAGAACCGTTTTCTGAACGGGTCCTAGACGTCGAAACAGAAGTGCGTAAGCCGACAGCATTTGAAGCGGGCGCAAAGACGCCAGTCATAGTCCCGATGCACGAGGTCCTGTTCCCTCATTCAGGGCAGTACACGTTCCGGATTAAAGCTAAAGGCAAGACAATCGATGGACCGGGTGTATACCTAGTAGAAGTCCCAGAAGCGCAGACCGACACCTGACGGAGGCTTCTATGGCAACTAGCCTCGTTCCAAAAGGCTATGTCAGTTGTCAGCACCCTAATGGCGAGTTCATGTCGTGGGAAGGAGCCGCAGGTCACATCGCTTCAATTCTAGAGAAGACGACACTCTACGACTGGGCGAAATCCCAAGAAGACCGTGTCGCTCTCTCAGGTCGGGGCCTCGTCCCTTCCGTCCGAGCTCCTCTTCCAGGTCCGGAAGCGAGGTCTCGCTGGGCAGTCCGCCATTACCTTCGAGGAGGTCGAATAACGACGCATCTAGGGGACCTATATCTAGGAATTGGGAAACCGAGACCCTTTTGGGAGATCAAAGCAATCGAAACGGCCCGCGCTCGGGGCATTCGCACCCCAGCAGCCGTCTGCGGGGCAACCTACTCATTCGGTGCTACTTATCGTTGTGATCTAATCACCGAAACGATACCCGATGTTCGTACACTGACCGAGCTTCTTCTGGAACAAAACGATCTGATTCAATCATTAAACAGTCTGGCCCGAGCCGGCGATCTGATCCGATCACTCGATAACGCGGGCGTCTATCACGTGGATCTGAATGCAAACAACATCCTCCTGCCGCAAAAGCTCGGTGAATCTGCGTGGGTTGTGGACTTCGATCGTGCACGGATGACCGCACCAGGATCGACGAGCTTAGCTAGCAAAATGAAATGCCGCCTAGTTAGGTCAATTCTGAAGATCAGAGCACCTATAGGCAGAGAGTGCGGAAAGAGCGAACTCTGGAAAGCCCTTTCCGCGACGAGTAAACACCAATGAGCGTTATCTCAGGGAGCACTGACGGAGGGCAGACGATCAAGGGACGTATCGTTTCAGGAATCGGTTGGCAGGGCCCGCCACCTAATGAAATCTGTATTGTGATGCTCTCTGCTATAGGAGACGCCGTCCACGTCCTACCCGTGGCTACGGCCCTGAAAAGAGTTTGGCCACAAACCAGAATCACGTGGGTGATTCAACCTGCCGCAATGAGCATGGTGCAAGATCATCCAGCCGTAGACGATTTCATCATCTTCTACCGTCGCCGCGGATTATCAGCATGGAAAGGCCTTCACGACATTGTTAAGAAAATGCGAGGTCGCCAATTCGACCTTCTTATCGGTTTGCAGGTGTACCTTAAGGCCGGTCTAATCACGGCCCTCGCACCCGCTCGGATCAAACTGGGCTTCGATCGCCTTAGAGCGCGTGACGGCCAATGGCTCTTCACGAATGTTCGAATCCCGGCCCGGGGACAGCGCCACGTTCAAGACCAATACCTAGAGTTTCTTGAGTACCTTGGGATCGATCCTAATCCAGTCGAGTGGGGGCTGACCTTCACTCAGAGGGAGCGAAGCCTGCAGGCAGACTTTTTTGAAAGAATCCAGCGTCCAGTGTGTGCCGTGGTCATCTCTACGAGTAAGACCAAAAAGAACTGGCATGTTGAGGGGTACGCGAGAGTCCTTGAAGCCTTAGAGGTGGATCACGGCTTCCAGCCAGTAATCGTTGGGGGAGCCTCCACGACAGAACGAAGAATCGCTGACGAGATCCTCGAGCAAACAGAAGCTCAGGTGATCAACAAGCTAGGCGATGACCTCCGGCGCCTTATGTGGATCATAGATGGTGCTGTGCTTCTCATCTCTCCGGATACGGGCCCTCTCCATATCAGTCGTGCTCTCGGCACACCCGTGGTGTCCCTCTTTGGGCATACAAACCCAAAGCGTTCGGGGCCATGGGGCGCCTTCGAAGACCTAATCGTAGACGGTTACGCTGATTATCCTGGAGAGAAGTACCCGTTAATGCCTGCCTACCGAGACGGGATGGGACGAATCCGCGTAGCCGACGTACTGGAAAAAATCCACGTCGCAGCAGCGCGCTACATCGACCCCTGACCGATGATGAGCCGAGCGAGCAAACTTCGGCCACCACCGATCTAGAGCGCCCACAACACCTTAGCGCAAAGCACCATGAAAACGGAGATGACGCCGACAGAGGCCTCCCACTCTTTATTTCGGTGATATTGGGACCAGCAAAATCCACCGAAATCCATCTCATTTCGACTAGACCAAACAGTAATCCGAGGGAAGAACATCGGCACACTCGACGCATACTCGCTGTACACGTCTGGAAACAACTCAGTGAGATGGCGGACCTCCCTCTCCATCGTTTTAGAATAGATGGCGATGTAAAACGCTAAAAAAGCTAGGAACCAAAACCACTGTCCACCTGCCAATGCCACCCCTAAGCCGATACAAAATGACCCTAGGTAGAGTGGGTTCCGTGTTAATGCGTAGGGACCGGTCATCGCAATCTTCTTATCCTTATGGATCGTGCCTGCCGACCAGCCTCTAATCCAGAGACCGGGCAAAGCGAGCCCGGCTCCAAGCAAAAGCGAAACCATGTCAGGACTCGCCATCCACAAGAAAGGGAACACCGCCAACCACACGGTCTTCAAGCGCAACCTACGCATGGTCAGTGGCACCATCTGAGGACATCAGAAGTCAGTGAAGGTCGGAGCCGGGGGCTTCGCTCCGTCCCCTTGACGCTCGGCCCTCCTTGGCCGCTAACCGAGATAGAGGGTTCAGCGGATGCCCTTCAGTGATGCTTTGAAGGTGAAGCGTCAGTGACCCGGGGAAATTCGGGATATCCGACTTCACGTAAACCGGGATCCGCCGTTCATCGTCGGTAAAGTGGATCTCACCCTTCCCGCCCTGTCCAAACAATCCATCCGTCTGGATCTCCGGCGACACGACAATAGTGTTGTAGACGACGCCTTCGGTCTCTCTCTGATCCCTTCGCAATACCGTCACCTTCACCGGGTTGCCCTCTTCCTTGAAGTAGCGGTTCAGGGTGTAAGTCTTTCCCACTTCTAGGGGTAAGGTGCGTATGAAGTATATGAACGCAATCTCATCAAGCGGTAACGCAGACCCCAAGTCACCCCCACGATCGAAATCTATCCGCTCCCATCGCATTATTTCCGGATAAAACTCCCAGTGTCGGTAGCTTTGGTAGCCAACTTCGTCGATATCTCGGATGTAACGCCAAGTTTGCAAGGTTGTCACGTCGAACCAGGTCTGGTACATGTCGTTCACCCTAGCTGGCCCGATGCCACCCTGAATGCCAAGGTTGACCCGGTAAACCGGACTTCCTTCATGCTCCTCTATGTTGAGGACACTCATGTAACCATTCCCGGCATTAAAGATGCCGACCTTTACCTTGTACTCTAGATGCTCTCCTGGACCGAAAGGAGCAGGGGCAGCGAACTGATCAACTGGAACATCTCCTTCCTCAAGAACCGCAGGAACCTGACCTTCCCAGATGTCGTAAACTGACCGCAGAGAGTCGACAAGAATGTCTCGTGAAACTCGTTCCTCTTGGGCTTGAAGCGGTGGGATTAGCGGAGCAGTTAAAAGAGCGACAACTAGTACAATGGGGTGAAGTAGAGGAATCATAGAGACTTTTCTCACTCTTCTTCTGCCTCTGTTGACCACAAGGCCTTAGGTAACCGGGCAAGTTCTATAAAAGTCCGCCAAGGACGGAAACGTGAAGGTCGCGTCCTCAGATTGTAATGAAGCCGCACGGGAACTTCTACAATCCGACGTGCGTGCGGGGCCAAAGCTCCTAGCATCTCGGCATTGGCTGCCCATCTCTCCGCAGAGATTATGGGATTTTGCTCTGAGCGGTCTCGAAAAGCCTTCTTGAGGACAATCACACGGAACACTCGCAATCCGGCCAGAGGATCCGAGACCGGGGCTTTTGCGAAGATCCTATGCAAAAAAGTCCGAGAGGCCCAATGAACTGCCCTAGTCATTCGATGTAACTCCCCGAGCTCTATCGACCCCGCAACGATGTCCACCCCACCTTCCAAGACCTTAACCGCAGTAACCACATCATCAGGACGTTCAGTGAAATCTGCCTGAAAAACAACGGCGCAGTCACGCTTGGGATATGGGGCCTCATTACTGACGTGCCTAAGAAGTTTCTCGACTGAACGGCCATACCCAAGGTGCTCATCAGATCGTAGCACTGTGAGTGGCAGAGAACGCCTGTATCGCTGAAGGACCTCAGGCGTTTCGTCAGACGATGCATCATCATGCACCACTATACGGTAGTCTCTCCCAAACTCACCTAAGACGTTCCTAATCTTCCATAGGAGCACTCCGACAGTCGATGCTTCGTTATGAGCTGGAATGCAGAGGTAGATCACGGCTTGGTCCCTAGGGGGCAGCGTTGCTTCGATTAGGATATGAGAGCGCCGAAACGACTCCGACGCGAGTAATTAATTTGTAACCAAGGGCGCTGAGGCCTGTTCCTCACTTTCAGGATTGTTACGTAGTGTCCGCTCCGGGAGGCCTCGTCTTCCAGCGCTTATGGTGCCAGAAGTATTGATCTGGGGCAGAAATAATCGCCTTTTCGAG
>CENY01123330.1_pt1 | contig 11888 bp, 16 predicted proteins | sample 356181 | NCBI WGS metagenome assembly CENY01 (sample SAMEA2619840, study PRJEB7988) | marine metagenome | isolation source: saline water (ENVO:00002010), including
GGTGTCTTCGCGGCGGGTGTCTTCGCAGGTGCCGTCTTGGCTTTCGGCCACGTAGACGGGTTAGAGCCGTGCGGTTTCCCTACTCGGTTGTATACCTTCCCATCTTTTTTAAATCTTCTGTTTCGAGGGTTGTCCGCGTAAGTCGCCCGCACTTTTGGTGGCCCTTTTTTCTTTGCCGCCATAACTTATTACTTTCTTTTGAGCCTTGAATTTGGATTGCGGCCTAAGCCACGGTATGGAGCCATTGGAGATGTGCTAGGAAGAGTTGAATCCCCTACACCACCAGTTTCGAGGCCCCTGCCAGCAGCTCCGGCACTAAGACCTGATTCTGGTTCTGATTTTTGAATGTTGGACCTTTTTTTCGCCTCTCTCAGTGCAGCTTGCCTATCAGGATTCACCATTTGTGTCTGCTGGAGCGTTCTCCGTGGATCAGGCTCATCAGCAAAAGGGTCATCGTCTTGTCCAAAACTGTCAACCTGTGCATCAATGTCGGCTTGCGTTACTGGCTTGCCCGTAAACGGGTCAGTTTTTTCTTTTCCGTAACTGTCAACCTGAGCAGAAATTTCGTCGCGTGTTATTGGTTTACCCGTAAACGGGTCGGGGACGCTCATGTTTTGGAAACTGGTCGCCCATGAACTAGGCTTAAAAAATTTAAATTCAGACATACAGAAACGACTAAAGTGCGGAATAAGAATATGAGTTAAGCGGTAAAGTGTCAATCCAGCAAAACCGCATCTCGGTTCTGTAATGCCTGTCCCAACTGCTTGATTGTTGTCCGTCGATGAGGACGCCCATCCTTTCTTTCTTCAGGCGGGTCAACCGCAACGAGGCCAAGTCTCTGTCGAGCGCAGTCCAACGCCAGAAAAGCTGCGTCAGCAAGGTCGGGGCTGCGCCCGAAACGAGACTTAAACTCAGGCTTCGACTCGATTTTTACCCGCAGGGTGCCGCTTTTCACCATGTCGTAATTTCGACTGGTTATTTCTTGGGCCAGATCAGTGCTGACTCCAAATACTTGACGAGTCCGCATCAATTCTTTCCCGACGAACCAAAGCTCGGAGACCCTGTTCACATACAACTCCGTGCCTACCGACCGACTGTTTGCGCTTACCCGCTTGTCACTAGCTTTTCCACCAAACCCAACCCGCAAGAACCCGCTTTCCCATTCTCCAGACAACACATCGCAAAAGGGTGCCCCCGCACCAGTGGCGTCAACAGCAACATTCTCAGGTAGAATGTGGCGCTTTTCGCAGTGTTCTTTAATTTGTCGAACAATTTGGTAGGTCCGAGGAACTGCCTTATTAGTAGCGTCATCATTCAAGTGAATCGCTTCACCGAACTCAATAACGTATTGGCCCGTCGTGTCATACCCCACCGAGGCTGTGTATAATATGGTCCGGTCACCGCCATTCGTAAACGCGGGGTCAATCCCAGCTACCTTAACGGGAGCACCTTGCCACTCAACTTTGTTCATCGCTTTTGACATCGCGAGTTCGTTCTCTCCATAAATCCCCGTCGTCTCGTCCGAATCAAAAAAGATAGCGCGAACCATCCGCATATAACCACGAGACTCAGGGCCGAGCAGCCCCTTATCCTCGTCAATTTTTTCCTGAGTAGGCAACCATGGGTAAAGGACTTCTCCCGCAATAATGTTGGGGGAGCGTTCTCCGTCTAGCCGGATATAATCGCCGCCCCATTTAGTCGGCCATCCGTCTTCCATGTTGGTGTCAACTGAGTCCCACCCGTTGATCGGCTCTGACCATATGCCGAAAGCGTCAAATCGACTGTTGGGGTTCGACATTCCAATTAGTTGGAACTCGGGGTTTTTAGACAAGTTAGATAAGCCCGCCTGTAAAATAGCCTCTGACAATTCAGAAAGCTCATCCCCGATCAAAATTACCCGTTTTTGCTTAATACCGATAAACTTACCTACGGCCTCGCGTGTTTTCGACTTCTCCGCAGCAATGAGTGAAATGCCCGCTCGCTCAATAAGCGTCCCCTTCTCATCAATGTAGGCGGCGTTACCAATCGAGTCGCGGATCTTGATCGGCGCTCCGTCAATCACGGACAACAAAGACATAACCGATCCCCAGATCCTCTTGCGAGCCTCACGCAGTGTGGTCGAAGTCATCAATACAAGTGTGTCCTTGGGTTTGGACAACCAGTTGATAATGCCCCACGCAGCCATCGTGTGTGACTTACCGGAAGACGCGGACCCGCCAATGGCCAGATACTTATTATTTAATGCCGCCCATATCATCTGTTCTGCCCACGGATGGCGGATCATTAACTTTTCAGGAAGATCGTCGTGATTCCACAGCTCGTCGCATATGCGCCAAAAATAATATTCTTTCGCCCGCAAGTGTTCGTGGTTTGCAAAGCCATACAACAAAGCGGTGATAAGACTGGTCGGCGGAATGAACAACCCCCCTACATCCATGCGTTTTGTTTTGCTGTCGATTCTCGGTTCGAGTATCTGCTTGATGGAAGGATTGCTTACCGCCATAATCAAATACACAGATTACGCCTGAACAAAGTGCCTGACAAACCTAAAGACGATAGCCTCCAGCAAAGGGCCTTAACGATGTATAAAGCAGACTGGAAGACAGTCTCTATTGCCAAAGAGCTTGGAGTTCACCCCGGCACAGTGCGTCGTTGGTTCAAAAAAATGGGTATCCCCGCTAAAAAGAATGGGCTACACCCACGAGAAGAGGTTCCAGAAGAAACGCCTGCCGATGAACTGGCTGACGCAATAGATCATCAACTAGAGTCCACTACAGACGAGGCAATTCTTCGAGCAAGCCACGACGCCCGTAAGGAAGAAGACGAAGCAATTCTAGAAATTGCAGAACGGCAATCTACACCTGCGGATAAATATCAGCATTACGCTGCGGCCACAGGCATTAAGCTCATGCGCGACAGTGTCAAAAACCTGCGCCCAGCCAAAACAGTCCGTGAACTCTCTGAACTAGACCAATTCATACGACGAAATCTGGGGCTTAACGCCAAGTCAGGCGGAAGCAGTAAGATGCAGATCGACATCTCAATACTCAACAACACAAAAGCCGACCGAGGTGACGGTGCAGTTAAGCCCGTTATTGACTTAGACTAATGATTTTTGACTTTGACTCCGGTGCCCCTGAATTTGACGGTGCAAAATACGAGCCGTCGAACGACCCATATTTTTACAGGCAAGCTGACCCAACTTGTTGGACTGCGTTCTCTGAAGAGCCAGAGAATAAGAAAAAGAAAAGTGGGGTCATGCTGTTTAGCGAACTCAAAGACGCATACGTGGGAGTTATTGAGCACCCACGCAACCCTACTGTGGCCTGTTACTCCCTTGCTGGAACCCGCATAATCCTCAAGGAGAAACACGGGCTTAACGAAAAAGAGATCGAGATGGCTTTAGACCAACTAAAATCGTGTGACTTAGGTCCGAACACTCCATGCTTTCTCGATTCCACAACCCTTGAAGAATGAAACTCTTTGAGCAAAGAGCAGTGGAAACCAATCCAACTGTTTTAATTCGGGAAGACTACCCACACAAAAACGACTTCGCGTTTACTAAAAAAAAATTAGTCGGGGTTTTTTTTCGCGTAATTCCTGAAACTGCGAGGGAAGTTTTCTTTCTTCAAGGACTAGCTAAAAACTACACGTTGTTCACTCCCGAAACAGGTAACGGATTGATTATCTCTCCTTCTTGTTTGAAAGAGTATACAAAATGATAGTCGGCGTTGACAACGGGCTAGACGGTGGGCTTTGCGCTATCTCAGACTTCGATGGTGGAGTCATCGATAAAATTCCGATGCCTACAATGCAGAGGAGTAAAAAGCGTGAAGTTGATGCGCATAAAATCAATGAGTGGTTAATAAGCCTGCACACGCCGTTTACGTTAGCTGTAGAAGAACCCCTCGCTCACGCAAAGAGTTCACAAGCGGTTCGATCTATGGCTTTAAGTTTTGGCAAGATCGTGGGCATGGCCGAAGTGAAGGGGTATGACCTAGTAAGGGTTTCGGTTCATAAGTGGCAAAAAGAAATTCTAGGTAACATCCCCAAGGGGATGTCTAAGAAATTTGCGATGAAAATAGCAGAGTCCATGGCTCCCGAAGAGAACTGGCTCAAGAACAAACGGTGCAAGAAACCCCACGACGGAATGGTCGATGCATATTTAATTGCTAAATATATTTTGACTAAGCAGCAAAAGTAGGTATTGTCCGGCCCATGCCAGATAGCCATTCTGATCGAGACCACGCTGAATTTTCTCCTTCCGCCCTGAAGTATATAGCGGGCTGTGCTGGGTTCCACGGAAGAAGCGGAACAAACGCCGCTGCCGAAAAAGGCACAAGGATACACGAAGCGTTGGAAGTCGAGGACACTTCTAACCTCCAAAGCGAAGAAGAGATTTCAATCTACGAGCAGATCATGGAGGAGGAAAAAGCGTTCCTCGCAAACTACGCCCAAAGTGGGAGAAAGCAGACCAAAGATTTCAAAGAGATCCAGTTGACCGTCGAGTTAGAAGGAACGGAAACTTGGGGCACTTGTGACCGCCTCACTGTCTTCAACGACGGCACAGCGGTTCAGGCCGACTACAAGACAGGGATCTCCATGATCGATCCTCCAGAAAAGAACTGGCAAGCCCAAGCGTATACCGTTGGGACTTTTCAAAAGTTCCCTGACCTTAAAGAAATTACGTTTGTGTTCTACGTTCCTGTAAGGAACGAGACTTTGTTCCACACATTTAAAAGAGAAGATATTCCGGTTCTTGTTAGAAGACTAACAGAAGTTATCAAGAGGGGAGAGTCTGTTAGACCCAAGTGGGAAAACGGAACCCCAGAACTTGCTGACCTCACACCTACAGTTAATTGTCGGTTCTGCCGTCACGAAGACGCTTGTCCTGCTCTAGGCGGGGTAGTGGTTTCGGTAGCAAAAAAGATAAACACGGATCTACCAGACGTTGATCTCGATGAAGTAGAAGACCCTGAAGTAATCGAACAGCTATGGGTGATCGCAAAGATGGTTTCTAACTGGGCCGACAGACTAAAGAAACGCGCCGTAGCCATGGCAAAAGATGGGACAGAGTTCCCTAGCTTACGCCTTAGAAATATGGGGGCCACAAAGAAAGTGGAGGATAATATTAAACTGTTAGAAATAGCTGAACAGTTTGGAATGAGCGCAGAAGAAGTCATCGAGGCATCTAATTTGCCGCTGGCAAAGATAGCCAAAACGCTCGGTGACAAAGCGGAAAAGGGGGAGCGGAAAAAAATATCTCAAGAATTTGTTGACGCCTGTGTGGATGCAGGTATTGTCACAACATCACAGGCGCGGCATACCCTCGCCTAACACAAGAAACAAGAAACAGAGAAACATACAATGGCAGGTAAAATTAAGGAAGCCACCACTACGGAAATCATGTCCCCCGCGAGCATGATGATTGAACCCAGCGACATCGAGATCCCAAGGATCAACGTGGTGCAAAAAACATCTGAGATTGACGCTCCTTTTGGAAGCATCGTCTTGGACAAACAATTCGTCATCGCAGAACCGGAGACGGATGTTTTGGCTGTCCCAGTATCAGTGATTAAGGGATGGCGGGAAGATATCCCATATGACGATGATGAGGTTCCTCGAATCGCTTATTCGCAAGAAGAGCGCGATTCGATAGCCGCATCCTCGGATTACCCAATGTTGGAATTTGCTGATATCACTTTGGCTATCGAAAAGCCGGAGAAGACAGAAGTGGACGCCGCATTCCCGTTCCCTATTGGGGACAAGTTCTACGCCCTCGGACGTATTAATGTCGCGAAGGATGCCTACAGGCAGACCTTCAAGCGGCTCGCTACGTTCACCTTGTTCAACCCCGAGACTCCTCCGTCTACTCGTTACTGGAATTTTACATCTTCAGTAATCAGCAGGGGGAAGTATTCTTGGTATGCTCCAAGTCTCACCTTTACCGACGGAGAGACAAGTGAGGCCGTGCAGAAATTCGCCAACAACTTTGCAAGATAATGGCGGACTTCGACGAAAAATTAGTGGAGGAGGAAGTGATCATGCTTGGGGGTATGATCGACGAACTCGAAAAATCCATCGACACGGCTTACGAGAGTAAACACAAGCTCATGTCCATCAGAACCGCATTGGCAGGTTCTATCGGAATGGACCTCCCATCCGAAGATAAGAACCAGTTAGACCTGACTCTTATCGTGGATGGGCAGGAAACTGAGGTGGAGAAAGGCGAGAACTAAAAGATCGGGTATTGAGGCGGGGCGGCTAGGTTTGTTAGTGTTCCGAAGTCGTTCTGGTTAAAGCATCGCCCTCGCAGTAATCTCATAAAAGCTGCGGCGTTATCGAATAGCCCCTCACTGGTTTTACAGTTTCCGGTGGGGGGCTTTTCTTTTGAAGTCATGGAAATCTACGCGCTCGATTACGAGACCTATTACGACAAGCGGTGCAGCATCAAGACGCTCGGCCCTCTGGGATACTTCTCGCACCCAGACTTCGACGCTTACCTGTTGACCGTGAAGGGAACCGATGGAACTGAGTTCGTCGGGCACCCAAAGAACTTTAACTGGGAATTATTAATTGGTAATACCGCACTAAGTCACAACGCAGCATTTGATGAAACCTTATATTTATATGGCGCTACCCAATCGTGGTGGCCAGAAGTCCAACCAGCCGAGTGGCATTGCACGGCGGATCTGGCGGCGTATGTGCGCCTGCCTCGGTCGCTTAAAGGAGCGAGTCATGCAGCTTTTGGACTAGAGATTGACAAGACCACCCGCGACAACATGAGCGGGAAGCGGTGGGAGTCGATGACCGATGAGTTCCGCGAAGAAGTTAGCGCCTACGCGATCAAGGACGCCGAGCTTTGTCTCCGGTTGTGGGAGGAGTTCAGCGACCGCTGGCCGGAAGAGGAACGGGCGATCAGCACCCTGAACCGGAGGATCTGTCAGGGCGGAATCCCTATCGACACGGACCTTTTGAAGAAACAACTGGAGACAATAAATGAGAAGTTGTTTGAGGCAGAATCTCATATTCCATGGCTGGGGAGTAAACCACTCTTGAGCCGTGCGGCATTCGACGAGGAGTGCCAGAAGGTTGGGCTAGAGCCACCTGCGAGTCTGGCGAAGACCAACCCTGAGAGTAGGAAGTGGATTGAATACAACAGTCAGAAGCACGATTGGATTGAGGCCACACAGAACTGGAGAAGGATCAATGCACTAAAGAAAAAGGTCGAGAGCTTCGATGTGGCGACCATGCCTGACGGTAGATACTACGGCGGCTTTATGTATTTCGGGGCGCACACGGGTCGGTTCAGTGGTAGCGGAGGAAACCTCAACCTCCAGAACCTGCCGCGTGACGAAATGTTCGGGATCAATCTTCGGCATCTCATATCTACAAAAAAAGATAAACGGTTAGTGGTGGCAGACTTGAGCCAAATTGAAGTCCGAACACTGTGCTGGCTGGCTGGAGACAAGGAGATGCTTGAAGAGATTGAAGCTACCGATGATATCTATGAGGCTTTTGCGATCCGCTTTCATAAGTGGAAAAAAGAGGACGGCTCACTTAAACAAGACCCCAAACTAAGACATAAGGTAAAGGCTATGGTCTTAGGTTGCGGATACGGAGCGGGTAAGAAACGGTTTGGTGAGATGTCAGGTATGGATGAATTTGAAGCAGATAGTGCTTGGACTCGTTACCGAGTAACGATGGAAAGTGTGGTCCGCTTATGGAAAAAGTATAACGTGGACATTAACGGAGCCTACAATCTGTCAGCGCAGGGAATGCCCACACCATTCACAGTGGATCTGCCAAGTGGACGGGTGCTAGACTACGGTCTGATTTCTGCGGATAAGGTTGAAGGGGACCGGACACAATACACCGCCCACTTCCCAAGGGGGACTAAGATGGTCCCTATAAAATTATGGGGCGGCTTCGTAGCTGAAAACGCTTCTCAAGCACTCGCCCGTGATATTTTTAGTGATATGCTTGTCAGGGTTGCTGCCGCAGGGCATAACGTCATCATGCACGTTCACGACGAAATTGTTGTGGAGGCTGACGCGGATAAAGCGGATGCCGCGCTCGAAGACATTCTGGCAATAATGTCTACCCCGCCGGAATGGATACCGGATATTCCCCTCGACGCTGAAGGGACCACGCTTACCAGATACACTAAATGACTTACAGACATATTGAAAATTTGCGATCTGCCGCTGCGAGAAAGGCGACAGACATTTCTAAACTGCCTTACAACGTCCCTAAGTTTTCTTCAAAAGCGGAATACCGAGCGTGGTGTGCTGATAATAAAACAAAGCACGTTTTTTACTCGGCTATCGAGGGACGCGCCCCGTCAAAAAGGGTATCCGCAGAAAACCCTCCCAACAAAATCTATGGGATAGTTGCTGACTACGACGCCCCAGTAAACTGGAGCATGGTGAACGGAAAGATATCAACTGTCTGCGCCGGAGCATTGCCTTCGTGGAGATCTAAAACGCACAGTGGGTATATACGACTCGTGTGGGAGTTTGCAGAGGGGCTTCCGATTGCTCCAGAAATGGTAGGACCGTTCACCAAGGAGATGAAACGAGTTCTCAGGCTAAATAAAATATTTGCTGGGTTTGACGAGACCTCCTTAAACCCATCGCAGTATTTTGAGTTAGGGACGGAGTGGACATCAGTCGGCCCACAGCTTGACAAGAGTGTCGTCCACACGGCGCTCTTAAAAGCCGCCGAAACAAACGCACCTCAATCGGGGGACACTTCGATCCCTATCGACGTTGTTGCAGAAAAAGTCAAAGCCGATTATGGTCACCGATGGGCGGGGGCGTTTGAGATTGGGAGCAGGGGGCCGCTATTCTGGATTGATGACGGGGTTGATCGTGAAGGCTGTCAGGTCAGCGAAGACGGAATAATTTGCTACAGCGATAGAGCAGGTAGAGGGTTCATGTCATGGCGGGACATTTTTGGAGCGGGATTTGTAGAGGCGTTTGAGCAAAAGAAAATGGGCAACTTGCTCGATGAGTATTGGTTCAACGGCAAGCGATTCTTCAAGCTGTTGAATAACTTGGCAGTCGAGATCCCCAGAGAACAACTCGTATTGGAACTAAGGCAAATGGGGTTCTGTCCCAAGCAACAAAAGGGGAAGCCACTGTCTGAGGTTGAGTCGGCAATCCTTGTTATAAGTAACCAGAACAGGGTTCACGAGATCGCCCCCGTGGTCTTCTCTAAGGACCGCATAGTCGAGTGTAGCGGAAACCGAATCCTCAACACATCTACTATTGAGCCAGTCGAGCCAGCAGACGATGGAGACCCGAAGAACTGGCCTTTCCTTCACACATGGCTACATCAGTTGTTCGAGGACTCTACATCACGCCCAACTATTGAATACTTTTTTGCATGGATGAAGCGGTTCTACGAAGCCGTTTTAGACAGGGAGTCAAGGCAAGGACACGCGCTTATTCTGGTCGGGCCGACCAACAAGGGAAAGAGCCTGTTGTCTAACAGAGTTATCTCAGGTCTTGTTGGGGGATTTTCCGACGCATCCGATTACCTGTCGGGGCATACCAAGTTTAACAAAGATCTGGGGCGCGTGGCAGCATGGGTCATCGACGACACAACCAGTGCCAGTTCCTTTCAAGATCAACGGAAAGCAACCGAACTTATCAAGCGGGCCGTAGCAAATCCCCGTATTGAATACATGGCCAAGTATGCGGATGCTCTTTCTATCCCATGGGCAGGGCGTGTGATTATGTCTCTGAACATGGACGCTAACAGCTTATCGGTAATACCCGCTCTCGACAGTAGTAACCGTGACAAGCTCATGGCCTTAAAGGTGCGGGATAACGCAACTAGCAAGTTTCCACCTAACAAAATGTTGGAGGCAACAATTAAAAACGAGTTACCTTATTTTGGAAAATGGTTGGTGGATTGGACGGTTCCGCAAGAGATTGAATCTTACGGACGTTTTGGGATTGTCAGCTTTATTGACATCTCAGTAGCGTCAGCCGCTTATGACAACTCTAGTAGATCAGCCGTAGCAGAACTGGTAGAGTTCTTTGCAAAGAAATGTCGGGCGCTCAATAAGACCCACAGCGTATGGGAGGGAACCCTGACTGAGTTCCAAGTAACCCTACATGATTTTAATAATGGACGCGGCGTTGGTATGTCAAACAACCTTGAATTTGTTCGGAGGGGGATGTCGGCTCTTGAGGAAGCAGGAAAGGCTAACGCTAATATCCGTCCGGTAAAATCAGTCGGCCACGGTGGGGGAAAAGTGTGGTCGATTAGTATCGAGGAAAAGTATGATATCGTATCCACTTCGGTCCCAGTGTCATAAAGACATGGGGGAACGGAGAGCTGAGATAGGGATGTGATAGCCGGACACTTTGTAAGCGAAGCCGTAGTCGTCTTCCTCTCCTTTGCGTTTGAACTCGCCCTGATCTAGCAAACGGTTTTTAGTTATCCAGCCCAACATCCAAGCGCGAGTCAGATCCTTACGGACGCGGACAAAGAAATAATGGCTCGCTTTAAGGGGTTTCCCTTCAGGGCAAACAACAGAAGCTGTGTAATGAGGCTTTGGTTTATCGTGGCAAGTCTTCGACTTTACATCGATCTTTCTATTTCCCAATAAGTAATCGTGGGTCAGGCTGTAATTTCCGACATACTTAGCGTCAGAAAAAAGAAGCTCGAAGCCTATCTCGCCAAGGAAGCCCGTCATGCGGCCCGCACCACGGGTGAACGAATTGGGGAGCACACCAAGATTCTGGCTCCTCTCGAAAGCCTGTTTTACATTTTCGGAGTTCGGGGTGAACTTTATGAGCTTGCCGCGTTTGTCTTTTGAAAACTGACGCGGCAGTTTTTTCTTCATTACCAAAGATGCTTACACGCCCAATACCTAGCTGTAGTTTTATCTTTGGCGGTTTTGCAATTATGACGAGCGCGGAAATTAGCGCGTCTCTTGGGGTTCTTGTGCTTGCGGAAATCAGAATAGTCGCGATGCCCGTATGATACCTTTTTAACTTTGTCGCCTTGCTTGCCGAGGACCACAAACTTTTTCTTGCTTCCTTTAGGGGCGCGTTTCGGTTTGTTGAAACCAGCAAAGGTTTCGCCGTGATATTGTATTCTACCCGAAGGCAGGCGTTTAAACCGCTTAGTAGCCACTTCCCATCCGCCTTTCTACTGCCTCCGTGAAAGACTCACTTTTCTTGGCGGCTTTCTTTTTGGCTGCTTTTTTCTTAGTGGCTTTTTTCTTCGGGGCCGAATGCCCATAACCTTTTTTCTTGAGCGCGAGATGTTGCTCGTAGGTTTTAGCGGCTACAGCTTTACCCGTTTTCGGGTGATACATGTTGTGTGGTTTGAAATCTTTTTTCTTCATGTTGATTATCGTTTTGAGGCTCTCAAAAAAGCTCGTCGTTCTGCGTCTGTGTATTTGGCTCGCTGTTTTCCCTTTGCCGTAGCCGCACGTTTTTTGCGGTTACCCGCCGCTTTTTGCGCGGAAGACAACATATTCCTAGCCGCTCGGGGTAAGTAACGCTCCCCCGTTTCGGAAGACTTCTTACCAGAGCTGGTCCCCCAGTCTTCTTTTGTCCACTTCTTCAAAGACTTCTGCGACTTCTTCAGGGCCATTATCGGTATCCTCCTCCCTTAGCTTTGTATTCACGGGCGAGCATTTGCGCTTTACGCGCAGACCACTGCCCTGCCTTACCCCCTTTTGTGCCAGCCTTTATACGCTCAAAAAGACTTTTACGCATCGTAGGCTTTGTGTAGTTGCCTGCTTCGTTAACTCTGGATTTCTTTTTGGGCATATTTTATTTGTTGTTGAATCGTTTAGTAAATCTTTCCCAAGCGGGGAAATAGATCTCGTCCATACACCTCACTATACTTTCCTCTTCGTA
>CENY01014548.1_pt1 | contig 11851 bp, 10 predicted proteins | sample 356181 | NCBI WGS metagenome assembly CENY01 (sample SAMEA2619840, study PRJEB7988) | marine metagenome | isolation source: saline water (ENVO:00002010), including
TGTTAAGGCAGTTGTCGTTAAATCGGGAGCTAAGTATTCTAGAAAAAATATTGATGATTATACCGATTATGTCAAGAAATACAAAGCCAAAGGTTTAGCGTGGATGAAGATGGAGTCTGATGAACTTGTAGGGGGTATTTCAAAATTCTTTGATAACGCTATTCAAAAAGATCTAATTCGATTTGCCAACATAGAAGATGGCGATATTATCTTTTTAATTGGAGATGAAAAAGAAGTTGTGCTAACCGCGCTTGGCGCTCTGAGAGTATTAATTGGCAAGGAGGAAGGATTGTGCGATCCAACAAAATTCAATCCTGTTTGGATAACTGATTTTCCTATGTTTGAATTTGATAGTGATTCTAATAGGTATGTTGCAAGACATCATCCTTTCACAGCGCCATCATCTTCTGATATAAAAGACCTTGATTCAGACCCATCGTCATTAAAATCGCGAGGTTATGACCTTACCATGAATGGCTATGAAATAGCAGGAGGGTCAATTAGAAATCATCAGCCAGATTTTCAATCAAAAATCTTTGAATTATTAGGCATGGATAAAAAAGAAATCAATTCAAGGTTTGGATTTTTAGTTGATGCTCTAAAATATGGAACGCCTCCGCATGGTGGCATTGCTTTTGGCTTTGATAGATTAATTATGATTTTATCAGGATCGAGCAATATCCGAGATGTTATTGCATTTCCAAAAACCACATCAGCATCTTCATTGATGGATGAATCTCCCAGTTCTGTATCCACAGAGCAATTATTTGATTTAAACATTAATATAATTGATAAAAAGAAATAATTATTCTGATTATTGTAGCCCAGGTACTGACATTCAAACTCGGTACATTGGAGTTTCTAATAAAATACAGTTGTTTGAAATCCATTTCACTCCAAAAAAACTAACGAAATATCCTCCAATAATTTTTATTGCCGGTTGGGGTTCTTTTATTCGTGGCTGGAAAACTGTACTTAAAGAAATGTCCAAGCATTTTGAGATTTATTATATTGAAACTAGAGAAAAGAGTTCAGCAAAACATACAAAAGAACAAAAAATTAGCATCCAAAATATTGGAGATGATATAGCTAAAGCAGTTCAGTTAAATAATATAGATGATAATAGCTTTATTGCCCTAGGAAGCTCAATGGGTGCAACAGCAATACTTGACGCAATGGCTGCAAACAAATTAAGTCCATTATTAGCGGTACTGATTGGTCCAAATATTGAATTTAATATCCCACGATTTCTAATCATTATTATTGCAGTTATCCCAACTCAGCTTTATATACTTATCAAGCCTTTTGCAAAATGGTACATGAAGAAGAAATATATTGATATGGATTCCGATTCCAAGCAATACCACAAATATGCTTATGTTCTAGATAATATCCACCTCGGAAGAACTCGTCGCTCAGCATTGAGTTTTAAACAATATAGCTTTCAGGATAAAATCAAACAAATAAAAAAAAGAATTTTGGTTTTTTCTGGTAAAAAAGACATTTTACATAGCTATGAAAAAACATTAGAAATGGTTAATGCAATTGATGGAGCAACGTTAATTAATTTAGAAACCAATGAAAGAACACATAGTGTTGAGATGGTTGATGAACTGAGGAATTATTTAAATAAATCAAATTTATTCAAATAATGATTCTTTTCTAGAAAGAAGAAATTTTGCTTTCTCCTGTTCAAAAAGATTTTCAGGTGAGGCTTCCGGTAACTTTGTTGGATCTGCATTTAAAACAAGCTGAAGATCTTTAATAAATAAATCCTCATCCCCAGCTTTAGTGGAAAAATATTGCGCACGCAATGTATAGCTTGTCATAAAATTTGGTTCAATTGAAATTGATTTATCAAAATTATTCTTTGATTGATCTAAGTTTATACCTGGAAGTTTAGCATAAAATGAACCAAAAATTCGGTTTGCTCCATGATAATTATACTCAGGATTAACTGAAAGAATATGGTGAATCACAGTTTCAATAATCTCCCGGCTTTCTATTCTTTGTAGAACCGGTTTTGTTAACAGATAGCTAGTATAATTCTCAGCCCACCAATATGCAACTGGTAGTAATTCCTCAGATAAGTTTTCTAGCCCTGCGATAGTTTTTGCGATACTATCACCGCTAACCGATTCGTAGCCATTTTGGAAAGCATCAGATGCAATTATATAATTCCAGGATTTTGTATATCCTAGCATAAATAATGAATCTGATGATTCAGAATTGTTATTGATAAAGCGTCCAATAAAATAGCAACTTCTGCTGAACAAGGCCATTATCTCTGAATTTTTTGGATCAAGTTCGATTGCTTTTAATAGAAAATGGTTTGAAAGCTTAGCATCATTAAGATCAACCCTTCTTTCCCAGTGAGATTTTCCAAGCTCAACAAGGTGTTCAATATTTTTCTTTTTTGAAACATAACGATTTGATAGCGGGGATTTAGTTGTACACCCCATAAATAATAACAGTATTAAAAGTTTGTATTGAAATGATTTCATATTATTTAATTTAATCTGACAGCTGTGTATTACATTGAAAAAAGTTATAAATTTGAGCACTAATTTTAATAAATATATTTTGTATATGGAAAAGACAATTGAAATGAAGGGTGTTGACCTTGGTTCATTTTTCGGGCCGGCAGATACCAATTTAAAAATACTTGAAAATAATTTTTCGAGTAAGATTATAGTTAGGGGTAACGTAATAAAAATTATTGGTGAAGAGAACGAAATTTCTACTATCAATCAAATATTCCATGAAATGGCATCCACGCTTAATGAAAAAGGATCTCTTGCAAAAAGCGATATAGAGACCCTATTGACGTTTAATTCCACAGCAATGAATTCAAAAAATGATAATCCTAATTATAATATTCATTATGGTCGCAAGGGAAGTATAGTTGCCAGAACAAAAGGCCAAGAAAGATATGTTGATGTAGTAAGAAATAATGATATTGTTTTTTCAACTGGACCAGCTGGAACCGGAAAGACTTTCATTGCAGTAGCATTTGCAGTAGCAGCGCTCGAAAATAATGAAGTAGATAAAATAGTTCTATGCAGGCCCGCAGTTGAAGCAGGTGAAAGCTTGGGCTTTCTACCTGGAGACCTTAAGGAAAAAATCGATCCTTATTTGACGCCTCTTTATGACGCCCTAGGAGAAATGTTAAATTTTGAAAAATTAAAACCGTTACTGGCAAATAAAACTATAGAAATAATACCACTTGCCTATATGCGTGGCAGGACTTTAAACAATGCATTTATGATTTTAGATGAAGCGCAAAATGCATCATCAATTCAAATGAAAATGTTTTTAACTAGACTGGGTGTGAATTCAAAAACAATCATAACTGGAGACGTAACTCAAACCGATTTACCAAAAAAACTTGAATCTGGACTGATTCAAGTTCTTAATCTATTAAAAGGAATTGATGGTATAGGTTTTTGCGAACTTTCTTCTGAAGATATAGTCAGGCATAGCTTAGTTAAAAATATTATTAAAGCATACGATGAAGGAAAAAATTAATTATTGCAATCTTATTCTTAAATAATTTATTTAGTAAATTGTATTAATATATCTAGCTATTATAAATGAATTCATATCTTTTTTATATTTCTCAGACTGCTCCTCTAATTTATCATTTTAGCTTAGTAAAAGAATTAAGTAATCTATACAAGCCTTTATGACTTTAAAAAAACAACAAATCGATTGGGATAGTCTAGGATTTGAAGCCTTACCCACTCGAAGTATGTGGAAAGGAGAATGTTCTACAGGTGAAGAATGGATTGATGGAAATCTTGTTCCCTATGGAGAAGTTAATCTTTCTCCTGCGGCATGCGTGTTGAATTATGGTCAAGGTGTTTTTGAAGGTATGAAAGCCTATCACACTGCAAAAGATAGGATTGTCATGTTTCGCCCAGATAAGAATTCTGCAAGAATGCAAAAATCAACTCAGCGAATTTGCATTCCAATGATGAATGATGAATACTTTATGAAAGCCGTCCTCTCCACTGTGAAAGATAATATAGATTATATTCCTCCTTACGGGAAAGGAACAATGTATGTAAGGCCAATTAGTTTTGGAATTTCTAAAGCTATTAGTGTTCAGCCAGCGTCAAAATATTTATTTATAGTATTCGCATCTCCTGTTGGATCATATTTTAAAGGGGATGCTAAAGTGCTCCATTTATTTTTATCTGATGAATTTCATAGAGCTGCTCCAAAAGGTATAGGTAATGCTAAGGCTATTGGAAACTACTCAGCCTCTTTATTTCCAGGTATGCAGGCAAAATCTAATGGATATAATGATATGATATATGTCCATGCTAAAAATGAGCAGATTATTGAAGAAATGGGAGCTGCAAATCTTTTTGTTGTTTCTGATGGTGAGCTTTTAACGCCAAAACTAGGCGGGTCAATACTAGACGGAGTTACAAGAGATTCCGTTATAACTATAGCTAAAGAAATATTGAATCTTAAAGTCAAAGAAACCGATATTGAAATTGAAAGACTCCTAAAAGCCGAAGAGGTTTTTTGTTGCGGAACAGCCGTTGAGGTAACATGTGTTGGAAAAATATCAACAAAGGACAAAGAATATATAATTGGAAATGGGGATTATGGACCAAAAACTCTTTCTATCAAAAAACATCTCATTCAAATTCAAAAAGAAGAAATAGATGACCCTTTTGGGTGGATACATCCCATATAACCTGCGTTTTTTATGACTTCAACTAAATATTCTAGGCGCTCTGCGCGAGAAGCTGTTCTCCAAGCTCTTTATGCTCTTGAAATAGGAGAAGAAAGTCGCTCTAAAGTAATTAAAGATATTTTAGCTCGTGAAATTCGCGATAAAGAACTAGATAATTTCATTATTGAACTTTTTGAAGTTTCTTTAAAAAATAGAGAGTGGTGTGAAAATTTAATTAAGTCTCGACTTAATAATTGGGAGTTTGAAAGAGTTGCTATTTTAGATCGCTTATTGCTTATTGTAGCGATTAGTGAAATATTTTTTATCGAAAATGTACCTCCAAAGGTATCGATTTCTGAAGCCATTGAAATAGCAAAACAGTACAGCACGGAAGAAAGTTCGGCCTTTGTGAATGGTGTTTTAGATAATATTTATAAATCTGTTTCTAAAGAAAAAGATAAATTACCAATATGATTTCAAATTTAATTAATAGCGTTTTTGGTTCACGCTCTGATCGTGAAATAAAATTGCTATACCCTATAGTTGATGAAATAAATCAACTTGCAGAAAAACTAAAGAACAAATCTGATGAAGAATTAAAGCAACGTACTGTTGAATTAATGGATGATATTCAATCATCCCGAGAAGAGGCAGAAAGTAAAGCCAGAGATGAAATTAGTGATAAGGATGAAGCAAAAAACTTTATTTTACGTAGCGAACAAAAAAAACTTGATTCAATTTTACCCGAAGCTTTTTCAATGGTCAAAGAAACATGTAGAAGAATGTGTGGATCAAGTTGGAAGGTCGTAGGTCGAGAATTAAGTTGGGATATGGTACCCTATGATGTGCAAATCATAGGAGGGATCATTCTTCATCGTGGCAATGTAGCAGAAATGAAAACTGGAGAAGGAAAAACTCTTGTGGCAGCCTTCCCAATTTTCTTAAATGCTCTCACCAATCGAGGAGTTCATTTAGTAACAGTTAATGACTATTTAGCTCAAAGAGATGCAGAGTGGATGGGTGAAGTGTATAAGCGACTGGGCTTAACAGTTGGTTTCATTCTTAATAATATGACACCTGATGAGAGAAGAAAAAACTATAACTGTCATATTACTTATGGAACAAATAATGAATTTGGGTTTGATTATTTACGAGATAATATGTCTCTACAAAAGGAGGATCAAGTACAGCGTGAATACGCCTATGCAATTGTTGATGAAGTTGATTCAGTTTTAATTGATGAAGCAAGAACACCATTAATTATTTCGGGGGCAGTTGATGCTCCTGTTGATACAACATTTAATGAATTAAAACCTCTTATTCAGAAGTTGGTAAAAAAGCAAAATGAACTAGTCGCGCAAATTACTAAAGAAGCTCAATCTTTGATGAAAGATAATAAAGATAGTGAAGCAGGATACAAATTACTTCAAGCTCTTAGAGGAGCCCCAAAACATCCTAGGGTGATGAAAATTTTTCAAGAAGCGGGTACAAAGAAACTTGCCCATCAAGTTGAATCTGAATATATGAGAGATAAAAAACTTCATGAAGTAGATGATGATTTGTTTTATAGCATTGATGAAAAAACCCATGTTATTGATATTACTGAAAAGGGAAGAAGTATTTTGGCGCCAAATAATCCAGAGGCATTTGTTATACCAGACCTCGGTGAAATATTACATGATATTGATACCAATGATAATCTATCCAAAACAGAAAAAGATAAAGAAAAAGACTCTGCCCATCAAACCCATGCGGATAGATCGGGAAAAATTCACAACATGAGCCAGCTTCTTAGGGCATATACACTTTATGAAAAAGACGTAGAATATGTGGTTCAAGATAGTAAGGTCCAAATCGTGGATGAATTCACTGGTCGAGTGTTAGCTGGAAGGCGTTACAGCGATGGTCTCCATCAAGCACTAGAAACAAAAGAAAATGTAAAAATAGAAAGAGAGACCCAAACCTTAGCAACAATTACCATTCAAAATTATTTTAGAATGTATAACAAACTTGCAGGAATGACGGGTACCGCTGAAACTGAAGCTGAAGAATTTGGATCAATTTATAATTTAGAGGTAGTTGTAATTCCTACCCATCAACCGGTGATACGTGAAGATCGCAATGATTTGATTTATAAAACAAAAAGAGAAAAATATAATGCTGTTGTTGAAGAGATAGCTCTTAGATCTAATGAAGGGCAACCTTCCCTTGTAGGGACAATCTCAGTTGAAGCTTCTGAGCTTTTATCTAGAATGTTAAAGAGAAAAGGAATTCCACACAATGTATTAAATGCGAAGCAACATCAAAGCGAGGCAGAAATTGTTGCGAGAGCTGGTCAAAAAGGTGCGGTAACAATTGCAACAAATATGGCTGGTCGTGGAACTGACATAAAATTGGGAGAGGGCGTAAAAGAGCTTGGCGGATTGCATATCATTGGAACAGAAAGGCACGAATCAAGACGAATTGATTTGCAGTTAAGAGGAAGGTCTGGACGTCAGGGTGATGCTGGTTCTAGCGTATTTTATCTTTCACTAGAAGATGACCTGATGAGATTATTTAATAGCGAGAGAATTGCATCTGTTATGGATCGTCTTGGTGCTGAAGAAGGTGAAGTTATAACTGCAAAAATGGTTACTCGTGCCATAGAAAATGCGCAGAAAAAAGTTGAACAAAGAAATTTTGGAATTAGAAAACATTTATTAGAATATGATGATGTGATGAATCAACAGCGTCAAGTTGTATATAACACTAGAAAACAAGCTTTAAATGATGATGATATTTCTGAAGTTATTAATGATATGATCGACGATTTTGTAGAGGATGAGCTTCAAGGATTTGAAGATATAAATGTTCAAAATTGGGATTGGGCTAATTTAAAGCAAAATCTTTCTTCGCATTTATTAATAGATATTAGTTTGAGTTCAGTGCAAGAGCATACCGGCAATAATGATTTGAGCATTGATGAAGTTAAAAATTACATCTTAAATCAGGCAAAGGAAGTATACTCAAACAGAGAAAATATTGCTCAGCCAGAGATATTACGTGCGTTTGAAAAATTCATTTCATTACGTACAATTGATGAAAAATGGAAAGACCATTTATATGCGATGGATCAACTTAGGGAAGGAATTAATTTGAGAGCATATGGTCAAAAAAATCCACTCCTTGAATATAAATCAGAAGGATTTCAAATGTTTCAACAAATGATGATTGATACAACTTCTGAAACTGTTAAACGTCTTTATAGAACTCAAATTCAAGGTATTGCTTCAGGTCCAGAAAGTATTTCTGATAATACGTCCAATATTCAAACTAGGCATGATGAGTCACTGGGAATGGGCCTTGCCGCTCCTTCATTGCAGGAGCAAGCTACAAATTCTTCCGCAAAAGCAGTGGAGCCAGTTCGGGTTGATGAAAAGATTGGAAGAAATGAAAAAATTAAATTAGTAAGCCCAAGCGGAAAGCAAATTGAAGTTAAATTCAAAAAACTTCAGCACTACTTAAACCAAGGTTACTCAAAGGTATAGCTATGTCAAAAAAATCAAAATGGGGTTTTTCAACAAAATCTGTTCATATAGGAAATAAAGCCAATGAAGAGCACGGTTCCGTGGCACCCCCAATTCATCTTACTTCAACTTTCAAGCAGGATGGCGTAGGGCAAAATCGCGGCCATGATTATTCCCGTGTTTCAAACCCTACTAGAAGTCGCTTGGAGAAAAACCTTGCTGCAATTGAGGGTTCAAAACATGCAGTTTGCTATAGCTCAGGAATGGCAGCAACCACAGCATTATTCCAATTATTTGATAAAGATGATCACATATTAGTTTCAAGAAATACTTATGGTGGAACCTATCGAATGGCAATGAATGTTCTGAGTCGTCAAGGTATCAATTTTGAATGGATTGATACTAGAGATCCGCAAAACATTAAAAATAAAATTAAGAAGAATACCAAACTTGTTCATGTTGAAAGCCCAACAAATCCTCTTCTTGAATTATGCGATATTGAGGCAACATCAAAAATATGTAAAAGCCAGAATGTCCTTCTAAGTGTAGATAATACATTTATGAGCCCTTACGGACAAAGACCTTTAGAGCTTGGAGCAGATATTTCTATGCAAAGCTCAACAAAATCATTATCGGGTCATTCCGATGTTCTTGGAGGAGTTTTGACTACTAATGATAATGAATTGCATGAAAGATTACAATTCATGTTGAAGGCAACAGGTGGCGTTCCTAGTCCTTTTGATAATTGGATTACATTAAGATCAACAAAGACCTTAGCGCTTAGATATCAGAAAGCAACAGAAAATGCATATGAGCTTGCAAATTGGCTTTCTTTACAAAAAAATATAAAAAAGACTATCTATCCAGGTCTCAAATCTCACCCTCAATATGCTATAGCAAAAAAACAGCAGCTTAGCCCTAGAGGAGATGTTGTATTTGGCGCAATGCTTTCTATTGATGTTGGTGATGTAAAATCCAGGGATAAATTTTTGAAAAAAATAGAAATATTTCAACTAGCTGAAAGTTTAGGAAGCGTAGAAAGTTTAGTTTGTATACCTTATTTTATGACCCATGCTGCAGTTCCAGATGAGACGAAACTAGAAATGGGAATCACAGAATCTCTAATTCGTCTTTCAATTGGAATTGAAGATATTGATGATTTAAGGTCAGATCTATCTAGCGCCCTGTTCTAAAAAAATCACATAACTATTTCTTTAAGCTAAACTTACTTTGTAATTTATAGCATTCAACAATAGGATTAAATTTTGTTTTGCCGCGGTGGTGGAATTGGTAGACACGCTGGTCTTAGGAACCAGTGCCTTATGGCGTGAAGGTTCGAGTCCTTTCCGCGGCACATAACAGCAAGATCATGCAAGAAAATCAAACTGAAAAAAAATCTGTTCTACAGGTAGTTATTCATAGTTTTTTTGTTGTACCGTTTATCATAGCAATTTTTGCTGTCATTATATTTCTAGTTATTAGATTAATGACTACTGAACCTAATTCTGCTCGAGACTACTTAGAGGATGTAAAAATTGGCGGAACAACAAAAAGATGGCAAGGCGCATTTGAGCTATCTAAGCTTCTTTCAAATCCAAAAATGATTCCGAAAGATGAAATGTTTGTAAATGAAATGATTTCAACTTTTGAATATTCTTCGAATGATCGAGATAAACGAATTCGCCAGTATCTTGCGATTGCTATGGGTGCCACTAAAGATGAGCGCTATTCTTCTACTTTAATTAATGCGATTGAAAGCGCTGATATAGGAGTTGTTCAAGCTTGCGCTTTTGCGCTTGGCAATATTGGAGATGCTAAAGCTATTGAGCCCTTAAAAAAGATACTCAGCGATTCAGATCCCCAAGTTCGCCTACATGGAGTGATAGCCCTTGGCAAGATAGGGGGACAGTCTTCAATTGCCCCTCTTAGAAAAATGTTGACAGATATTGAGCCCAATATTAGATGGGATGCAGCTATAGGACTCGCTAAGCAAAAAAATTCTAGTGGAAGATCGATTTTATTAGACCTGTTAGATAGAAAGTATTTAAATTCTTTTCCTAATGTAGATGAAAAAGAAAAAGTGCAAGTTATCTTGGTTACAATTAGCGTTTCTCATTTCGTTCAAAATCAAGAACTTAAACTTAAGCTTGAACGCCTAATGAATGAGGATTTAAACTTAAAAATTAGAGAAGCAGCTAGAATAGCTCTTGAAAAATTTATAATTTAGAATTGTTAAATGTCAGATAAGCCTACAAAAAAAACTTCAACAATAAGTCCACAATCCCCGCCCCCCGCAGCGTTAAATAAGGTTGAAAAAGATTCATCTGTAAATCGCCGAACCTTTTTTTCTTGGCTTTCCTTGGGCTGGGTTGCTTTTGTTGCTGCAACAGGCGGTTTTTTTACAATGATGCTGAGATTTTTCTTTCCAAACGTTCTTTTTGAGCCAGTCCAAACTTTTCGAGCAGGCTATCCAGATGATTATACTGTTGGAGAGGTTGATTTAAGATGGAAGGAAAAATATGGGGTTTGGATGGTAAGAAATGATGAGGGTATATATGTACTTTCAACTACTTGCACTCATCTTGGCTGTACACCAAACTGGCAACCTTCTGCAAGAAAGTTTAAATGCCCATGCCATGGAAGCGGCTTTAGGGCTTCAGGAATCCATTTTGAAGGACCCGCGCCAAGGCCTTTAGAAAGATTTAAAATCACACTAGCTGATGATGGTCAGATTATTGTAGACAAGACACAAAAATATCAACAAGAAAAAGGTCAATGGAATGACCCTGAATCATTTTTGAAAGTATAATAATTATGTCAGAAAAAAAGAATATATTTGAAAGAATAGCTGAAGGGCAAATTTGGAAATCAATTTTTCGCGGAGGGGGTGCACCATCAACTAGACGCCAAAGAATGATGGTAGTTTTAAATTCTGTATTCCTTCATTTGCACCCAGTTCGCCTTCCTAAGCATGCTGTAAAACTTAAATTTACGTGGTGTATGGGTGGTTTATCCTTTTTCATTTTTCTTATTTTAACTATTTCAGGTATTCTGTTAATGTTTTATTACCGGCCTACTATAGAATACGCCTATACCGATATAATGGATTTAACAGAGCAGGTTCCATTTGGTATTATGCGCGAAATACACAGATGGGGTGCGCATGCTATGGTAATTTCAGTTTGGCTGCATATGTTTAGAGTATTTATGACAGGCTCATATAAGCCTCCTAGGGAATTCAATTGGTCTATTGGAGTAATCTTGCTTGTGTTGACATTATTATTAAGCTTCACAGGGTATTTACTTCCCTGGGATCAACTTGCGATATGGGCAATTGCTGTTGGTTCAAATATGGCTGGAGCAACTCCTTTTTTAGGAGCAGAGGGACCGGGCTCATCATTACTTGCGATTGGAGATATTAATTTTATTACCAAAGCTAGCGATGCTAGGTTTGGATTAATTGGTGGAAGATTTCTAGGAGAAGCCACCCTACTAAGATTTTATGTTCTCCACTGTATAGGTTTGCCTTTCATAATTATGATATTTATGGCAGTGCATTTCTGGAGAATTAGAAAAGATGGAGGCATATCTACTCCAGTCTAATTACCATGGATGCATTTAAATCACTTATAAATTATGTTTCAAATCCAACTAT
>CENY01095817.1_pt1 | contig 11813 bp, 13 predicted proteins | sample 356181 | NCBI WGS metagenome assembly CENY01 (sample SAMEA2619840, study PRJEB7988) | marine metagenome | isolation source: saline water (ENVO:00002010), including
TTTTTTAAAAAACTTATTAACATAGTTATTAACATCTCTTCTGATAACCAGTTACCAAGGCTACCAATCCAGAACCGGCGCACCCAATAAATAATACCATCTCATTTAATACAGGTATAGAAAGAATACCATACAACAAGATATAAGTAGCCATACCTAATAAAACTAATCCAACTAATAAATGTCTAATATCTACCATAAACCTTTTTTTTAAATATAAGTAAATATAATAAAAATCCATGACATAAAAAAATCTGGTGGCAACTATTTTCAAAAAAGTTCACCCTACCAATCCTGGCACTAATAGGCCTCCCGCCCCAATGGATGCCCTAGACCATAGAGGCCTGGAGGCCCATAAGGGGTCCGCTGCAGGGAGGAGGGCCGATTCTACATGTGTTGAAGAGCAGAGGGGACCAGAGGCATGGGTCTCTCTCTAGTCTCTTTGATTCATTTGGTCTCAAAGAACTTACAATAATAGGTCTTAATAGGATAAGTGTGTCACCTTTGTGAGAGTTCTATGGGGGCCCGGGAAGAATGTGGCCAGTACCTAAAAATATTCCGGGTCCGTGGGGGTGAACGGGACCTTTAATCCCAGGTTCTTATTTTATAGATAATGTATATTAGTAGACCTATAAGTATTGGAAACATTATAGTATCTAGTAGGGTAAAATGATCTAGGAGGGCTAATGGATTCATAGAGGGTTCTTCTTCTTTTCTTATAGACTAATTGTTATCACTTTGTTATTTGTTATTTAGGGTATGTATGTTATCTAGGCACTTATAGTCTTGTTTGTTATATATTAGGGTTTGGTAGATTTTGTTAAGATAGGCCCGTGAGTAGTATTAGAAGTAGGATGGGGACCCTGTTGATTAGGATGGGGCCCTATGCAAATTTTTTTCAAATTTTTTCTTTAGGTAGAATCGCCCTCTTCTCTAAGTTCATCAAGTATCTTTTGTAGGCGGGCTGCCTCTTCATAGTCTTCATTCTCTATGCATTGTTCTATTGTCCATTCTATGATTTGAATATTATAAGTATTGTCCATGTGGTTTTTGTACTTTTGTGCCTCCAACTTATGGATCCAATTCTCTACAATTTTAACTGCCCTCTCTTCGGATTCTATTATTAATTGCTGCTTTCTAATATTATATCCTAGCCATAAACCAATTATTAGGCAAAGGGTCCCAACCAGTAGGGATATTAAAATAGTAGAAGTCATGGATTATTTATCTTAATAGGGTAGAAAAAGGAAACATTATACTATAATACTATATAAATAATATATGAAAAACGAATTTCAATTCTTTTGTTTTCTTTCAAATCAATGGTCTAGATGTATAATAAGAGGGGTGGACATGGAATCTAAGTGGGTCCATGAGGTGGCTGGTAAATGGATTTTGACTGATTTTAATGAAGGCGCTATGGGAAGATTTGATAAAATATGGAATGATTATGAACCTAGATTTAATGCTCATAGAGCTAAAAGGGAACAAGGCTGAAGATGTAATGGATGCCCTAGTTCTACAAGAACACAAAATAGCAATGCATTTGGCAAAAGGACTTATCATGGCTGTTAGTGAAGGAGAATCTGAATTTAAATTTGCTGAAGTAGTCTTTGAAGACGGACAATGTATACAGTTAGGATGTAATAAGAGAGACTATTACGAGGCTATGCATAAGCAAATAGATATTTTAGAAAGATACGAAGAATATGAAATGTGTGCTCAACTTAAAGAATCTATTAAAAAATTAAAATAACTAAACAATGATTTTTAAACCTAATTATGATAGTGAAGGCAATCAATTAAGCCCAACCCTAAAACAGGGGATTAAAAACTTCTTAATTGATATAGATGGAACTATTTGCGACGATGTACCTAATGAGGAACCAGAAAGAATGACTACTGCTACTCCTCTTCCTGGCGCAAAGGAGGCAATTAATAAGTTCTACGAAGAAGGAAACGTCATAACTTTTTTCACATCAAGAACTGAAGAACATCGAGAAAGAACAACCAATTGGCTAGACGAACATGGATTCTTATACCATGATTTATTAATGGGAAAACCTAGAGGAGGCAATTACGCAATTATTGATAACCACCTTTTTGTAGCTTGCCATTACCAAGGTAACTGGAACAGTGTTTTAGATCAGATGAAAGATGTACATGTTAAACCCTATAAATTCTCATTCAATGGCAGCAATTAATATAGCAGGAGTAGTTGGTGTAGGCAAAAGCAGCCTATGTAACCTATTAAGTGACCTAAACTGGAAGGTCTATTATGAACCAGTATTTGATAATGCATTACTTGAAAAATTCTATTATGACAAAGAAAGGTGGGCATTTGCCTTACAAGTCTTTTTCCTAAATAAAAGATTTCAAATGTATAAAGACAGTCTAAGATATAGCAGTCTTGGAAAGAATATTGTAATGGATAGAAGTATTGTAGAAGATAGAATATTTGCAAAGATGTTAAGAGATCAAGAAATACTATCTGAAGAAGAATACGGTACTTATGTTGATCTATTTAATAATATGATGGAACATGTCCGCCCTCCAGATACTATGTTATATTTAAGAATTCAGCCTGAGAATGCAATAAAAAGAATTATGAAAAGAGGCAGAGATTATGAATTAAGCCAAGATCCTAATTATTGGTTTGACCTCAACAGAAATTATGAAACTTTTTTCAATGAATACAGCTGGTCTAAATTGACAATTTTAGATGTTGATCATTTAGATTTTGTTAATAACATGGAAGATAGATCTTATCTTTTAAATAAGATTATGGATTCCCTAAAATTTGAGCAATATGCCACAGTATAGAAGTGATCACACTGGAGAAGAAAACTTTAATTATAAATATAAACAAGTAAGCCTTTTTGATGAAGAAGACACTTTAAAAATATTCGATAAAGTGTATGAATTGAAGTTTAATCATGAAAAAAATGATAAATTTCAAGAACTTCTTAATTGGATCGATGAAGAATTCTAAGATTGCTTAGATAAATATTAAATGAGGCAGTTATTTTTTGGAGTTTTATTATTCATAATTATAAATTTAAGTTATTCACAGGTTGTAAGATTTAGCGATGGTTATATTGGAATTCAAACACCTCACGAATGGAAAGTTTATAGCCATCTAGATACTAAAATATTTGGACACCCTATGTCCAACGATTATAACGTTAATGTAATTGTATCACAATTTGGTTATAATTGGTTCGACGCAAAAAGAGGAAACGTTAGATCTGGAATAGAACACACTTTATGGTTTTTAACTCCAAATTCAGATAAATCATATAATGGCTATTGGGGAATTATTCCTGTAGCTTTTAATATGTACCCTTTTCGTAAAGACTATGTTGGTATAGATCTTTACACAAAACTAGATCCATATAGATTAACTTTAGATTCTGGATTTGGTATACTAATTAAAATAAATTAAAACATAAAATGAGTAAGAAGAAATGGACTAGCACTAAGGCAGAAGATGCATGGCAGGTTTTAAGAATGCAAGGCGAATTTATAAAAGGATTCGATCAATTATCAGAAATAGGACCATGTATATCAATATTTGGTTCTGCAAGAACAGAACCTTTACATAAATATTATAAACAAGCCTCAGAGCTTGCATACCTTTGTACGCAAAATGGATATGGCGTAATTAGTGGAGGAGGACCTGGAATTATGGAAGCAGTAAACTTTGGAGCATATGAAACTGATCAAGTTTCAGTAGGTCTTAAAATTCAACTTCCATTTGAAGCAAAAGAAAATGACTACATAGATGAACTTGTAGATTGTAGATATTTCTTTACTCGTAAAGTATTTTTCTTAAAATATTCACAAGCTTTCGTTGCCTTCCCTGGTGGATTTGGCACCCTTGATGAATTATTCGAAACACTTACACTTATTCAAACTGGACATATGAGAAGGGTTCCTGTAGTGCTTGTAGGTAAAGACTATTGGGAAGGTTTAATTGATTGGATAACTGAAACAATGTTTAAAAAAGAAAAGAATGTTTCAGAAAAAGATTTTGATTTATTTAAAGTTGTTGATACTCCAAGAGAGGCTATTGACTATATTTTAGAAGGATTAGGAAATAGTGAAACTAATTTCTAATTTTTTATATAATATTTAAATAAATTAAAATGGCAAAGAAGAGAACTATTAACGAATATAGACAAGTAAAAGATTCTAAATATGTTGCACCAGTTTCACATTCAGAAAAAGAAACTATTAAACATAAATTCACAGATTCTGCTTTAGCAAGTTATATTGAACAGTTTTTATTAGACACTATCTTAAGCAATAATGATATATTGCCAAAAACTTTAAGAGAAGAGATAAAAAACTACGTGACTCGTTAATATATAAAATATATGGGGATGACATGGAATTGATTGGTTCATTGAAATATTGGATTCAAACTGGGTGATGACCTTCATCAACTTTCGTTTAAATGGCGAACCTCAACTTGCAATGGCAGCCTAAGATTAGGTTACTTTGCACATCATTTTATTGAGTATGCTTGTAAATAAATTAGATGTAAAAAGAAGTAGTATGGTAATGAGGTAATGGTAACAAATCCGAAACAGCCTTTTAGTTTAAGTAATATTTACCTATTTTTTGGAAATGTTAGAAAACATTTATCCTAAGTTTGTAAAAAGATCCATTATGGAAGGAAAGCAAGACCCGGGGTTCGAACCCCCGGAATCTCCACCATCTTTAAATTTTTAGGTTCAATTTAGACCTTTTCCACTAACAATTAAGATATATATAATAAATAAGACGCTATGTCGTATAAGTGCGAAGATTGTAATTTAGAATTTAAAACATTTCAAGCTAAAGCTAACCATATAAGATGGAAACATAAAGACCAAAGTGCTTATATACAAAAAATGAAAGATCTTGCCCCTGCTAAAGTTGAAAAACAATATGGTAAGATGGTTTCTGAAAATGTAAATTGTCATTTATGCAATAAATCTATTTCTATAGAATATAGAGAAGGTAAAAAGAAAGATATTTATTTTTGCTCTAGATCTTGTGCGAATACTAGAACACATTCAGAAGAAACTAAAAAAGAAATTGCCAAATCTACATCTATTGCTATTAAAGAAAAATGGACAAATGGAGATTATGACAATGTTCAAATAAAAAGATTTTCTTCTAAAAGAGAAAGAGAGATTTTAAAATATTTTAAAGATAACTATCCTGATGATGAATGGACGTCAGGTGGTTGTATAAAATACAAAAATGAAAATATAACGAGAGACATGTATTCTAAAAAATTAAAAATATGTTTCGAGTATGATGGCATTTGGCACTTTAAAGATATTAAAGGCCAATTAAAAACAAAACAATTAAAGGATTATTTATTAGAAGAATGGTGCCTTAAAAATAATTATAGACTTATTAGAGTAGAAGATGGGTTTGAAAATACAAAACTTATAGAAGATTTGATATATAATAATAAGGAACAGATTATCAAAATAGGAGAATCATATTCTAACCCCGATATTTAATTTAAAAATAATATATGTGATAAAAAATGGATGAAAAGTATTTGTTTAGAAGGAAGCTTAGAAAATTCCAGCTTTCTTTTGCCACTTTTATTTTTTTATTCATTTTAGTATATTGTTGGACAATTACTGATTATCAAATTACAGAAATTCAATTATCAAAATTTGGAGTCCATAATGATGTTAAACATTGGTGGAATATCTCAATGGTCCTCATAGCTCATTTTATTTTAAGAAATGTTTCAACTTTTTTAGATGAAAATCAAAGAATTAAACATGGTAGAATTTGGAAACAATTTTTTGGATTAGGATGTTTAGGACTTGCAATAGTAGGCATAGTACCTATGGATCCAGTAGGATTTGACCTCCATGACTTAGCGGCTTGGGGGTATTTTTTTCTATTTCCATTAACTATTTTATCTATGGCATTCTTTGAAAGAAAAAACATTCAACATTCTGAATTTCTTAATCATGTAATTTTAGCAGCCTTAATGGCTGTATTACCATCAATTTTATTCGATATTTTCCACGGTTTAGCAATCCCAGAACTGCTACATTCTTCAATAGTCCTTTACTGGAACCTTTATATTTTCCTAAAATACAAATAAACTTTATAATCTTATAATATATAATTATAATAGTATTTTATTACTATATTAAGTTAGCGTTCTTTGATAAAAATATTAAATAATTATGGAAGCAAGTACAATTGTATTGGTTTTAGTAAGTTTATGTGGTGGTGCGGCACTAGTCCTGTTAGCGTCAACGTATAGAGAAATAAGTACTAAAGTCAATGTAGCAGACTATCAAATTGATAAAATGAAATCTGAAAAAGATTGTGAAGATAACTTCAGAGGAATTAATGAAGATCTTCAACAACTTAGAAGAGATTTCGAACATAATCTCAACAGTCTTGAGAATGAATGCAATCGCACAAATAAAAGAATCGATTCTAGAGCAGATAAACTTGAACATATCTTAAGTGAAAGGATAAATGAACTAGAAAATAATCACAATAAATCTAAATAAACCCTAAAGAACGCTAACTTAATTTTATTTTTTTCAAATTTAGGGTTTACTTTTCTTTTGCCGATGTTATTAATAATAAAGCGTATTATTAATAACGATAATATTAATCATAATAAAAACCAAAAAGATGAAAAGTTTTACCGTACTATTTAAGAAATTCCTATTGATAACCTTTAGTGTATTTTTATCCACTAATGCATATTCTCAGCTTGAAGTCGAGTTTAGAGGCGATGATATGGCTGCACCTACAATGTGTGGCTCTGGAATGACATTTATAGTACAGGATCAAGGTTGTGCGCCTGAAGATTTATCATCATATGTTAAATATGGGTGTTTAATGTTTGATGACTTCAAAGGTAAAAACCTCATGTTTGGTTGGTATGGTGTGCCTGGTGCGGCTGAGAGTTGGTATTATATTGGAGATCCTATTATGCCTTGGGCGACTGCTTTTCATTCCCCCAACACTGATTGTGGAGGTGGTGGTCCTCCTCCACCAAAAGAATCATATAACTGTAGCGGTGGGACATGTTCAGACCCAAAAGATGGTAGTGGCACATACCAAACTCTAAGTGATTGTCAATCAAATTGTTCATCTCCACCATCATTGGCTGTTAGTGCAGCTTTAGTGAAAAACATCAATGCATGTTATGGTTCTGCTGGTACAACTAACCAATCATTCACAGTAAGCGGTTCTAATCTTACAGGTAATATAAACATATCAGAAAGTAGTAACTATATAGAAATAAGTGAGAATGGAAGTAGTTGGGTAAACGCAATAAACCTAACACCAAGTAGTGGAACAGTAAATACAACAACAATATATGTGAGAGCTCGTACTGGTGTAGTTGCGGGTTTATTCTCATCTCAAGATATAACAATATCAACAAGTGGTGCTTCATCAGAAACAGTAGGTTGTAGTGGTGAGATATTCTCAACACCAACAATCTCAAGTGGTTTAAGTGATCAATCAATAAACGATGGAGACGCTTTAAGTTTTAATGTAACAACAACAGGATGTAGTAACTCAACATTAAATAATGAAGACATTGGTAGTGGTAACTACTCAAATAGTAGAATAACAATTTCAGCAACCCCTAATGGTTATTGGAAAAATGCAACAGGTGATGATGATCAATGGTGGGGAGAATCCAATAAAACAGGGTCAAGTTCTACAGGTCCTGATGGACCACACACAGGTGATGATTATATATACATTGAGGCATCCAGTGGTTATGCTTATAGTTCTGGAGATATAGTTTATTTAGAGTCAGGTGCGATAACACAATCGGGCGTAAAGATAAGTTTTTATTATCATATGTATGGTTCTGACCAAGGTACATTGGAAGTAGAATCTTATGATGGAAGTTCATGGACTTCTCGATGGAGCATAAGTGGACAACAACACACAAGTGAATCAGATGCTTGGACACAAGGTAGTGCTGATTTATCTTCATATACAGTTACCAAACTAAGATTTAAATATACTGCCGCTGGTGGTTATAAAGGAGACGCAGCATTAGATGATATATTAGTAGAGTACGGTGGTTGTACATATGCATGGACAGGACCGAATAGTTATTCTGCAACTACAGAAGATGTAACAGTTACTAATAGTGCTTCATCATCTCATCAAGGTACATATAACTTTACAGCAACAAATACAAACGGTTGTAAAGTAACAGGTTCATCGGCAGTAACAGTTGTTTGTCCTACCCCATCAGTTTCAATAACAGGAACAGACAATAGTGGAACATCGAACAATGATGGTAGTGTATGTTCAGGAGATGCTGTTACGATGGATGCAGGTTCTCACACATCCTATAGTTGGAGCAGTGGAGAAACCTCTCAAACGATAAGTAAAACATCAGGAGGTTCTTACGCAGTTACAGTTACCAATAGTTGTGGTAGTAATGCTAGTACATCTTATACTGTGACAGAACATTCTCTTCCTTCAGTAGATGCTGGAAATGATAAATCAGTATGTGATGGAGCTTCGACGACATTGAATGGTTCAGGTGCTAGTTCATATAGTTGGGATAATAGTGTAACAGATGGAGTTGCCTTTACACCTTCAACTACTAAAACATATACCGTTACAGGTACAGATGGTAATAATTGCACAGCAACTGATCAAATAGTAGTTACAGTAAACAGTCTACCAACACCAACAGTAACATTCACAGAATCTAGTGGTGCTTCGAGTAACGATGGTATCACTTGTAGTGGTGCAACCGTCAGTTTAGATGCTGGTAGTTATTCATCATATCTTTGGGATAATAGTTTAGGTACTAGCCAAACTGCTTCACCATCACCAACATCAACTACAACATATAATGTAACAGTTACTGATGCCAATGGATGTAAAGGTTCTGATGGACAAGAGATAACTGTAAATGATAATCCATCTATTAGTGGACTTTCAGATCAAACATTAAATGATGGTGATAATCTAAGTTTCTCAATAACTACAACTAACTGTGGTAGTTCAGGAACTGAGAGCGGTACATCTTCTTCTGGTATGTCGAATGCTGACCCTAGAACAGTAACAAGAACAATAACAGGATTAAATACAACCCCAACTGGTAATGCAACATTGACAGTATATCTTAAAGGAGATATCGATGGTGCTTCAGAAACAGTAGACGTTTATGATGAAAACGGAGTATGGTTATTTGAAACTGCCAATCAAGGTGGTGAAAGTCAATGTAGTGGTACTTGGGATTATCAATCACACACAATATCTTTAGCTACTTTAACACCATTGGTTGCAGATGGTAGTTTAACCTTTACTGCAACTGGTAATAGTTCTGTTGGGTATTGTGAATTCTACGCATACTTTGAGATAACATATCCATACTCTGAAGTTTGTACTTATAGTTGGACAGGACCAAGCAGTTTCACATCTTCTGATGAAGACCCAACTGTTAGTGCGAGTGCTAGTAGTTCACATGCTGGTAGTTACACAGTTGACGTTACAAATCCTAATAGTTGTACAGCATCTGCAAGCGCAACCATTAGTATAAGTTGCCCAACTCCATCAGTTTCAATAAGTGCTACAGATAATAGTGGTACATCTAATAACGATGGAACTGTTTGTTCAGGAGATGCAGTTACTATGGACGCTGGTTCTCATACTTCATATAGTTGGAGCAGTGGTGAAACTAGTCAGACAATAAGTAAAACATCTGGTGCAACATATACAGTAACAGTTACCAATAGTTGCGGAAGTACAAACACAGCTTCATATACAGTTACTGAAAATAATAATCCAACTGCTGGAATAACGAACAACACAGGTTCTACAATACTAACTTGTTCAACTACAGATATATCGTTGACTGCCACTGGTGGTTCTTCATATAGTTGGGATAACTCATTAGGAAGTAATGCCGATCAAACCATCTCATCTTCTGGCACATATAGTGTAACAGTTACAGATGGTAATAACTGTAGTGCAAATACTAGTATAACATTGACTTCTAATACTACTGCACCAACTGCAAGTATTACAAATAATAGTGGAACTACAGAACTAACATGTTCTCAGACTTCTATATCACTAACTGGTAATGGTGGTAATACATTCTCATGGAGTGGTGGTAGTAACCCAGGATGGAAAACAAATACATTCACTTCGCCTGGAACTTATACAATGACTACAACTTCATCATCAAATGGATGTAGTGATAGTGAGTCAATAACAATCACACAAGATATAAGTACTCCTACTGCTTCTATAACCAATAACGATGGAACAACAGAACTAACATGTTCTCAAACTGCAATCTCTGTAACAGCCACTGGTGGTGGAACATACAGTTGGGATAATAGTTTGGGTTCTAATGCTAGTCAATCTTTAACATCTGATGGTACTTACAATGTTACAGTAACTGCATCGAATGGATGTACAGACAATACTTCAATAACATTGACAAGTAATACTACAGCTCCATCGGCAGGGATAACAAATAATAGTGGAACAATAGAACTTACTTGTTCTCAAACGTCTATATCTTTAACTGCAACAGGAGGTGGTTCATATATATGGAGTAACTCTTTAGGTACAAATGCTACAGTTTCAATAACTTCGCCTGGAACTTATAGTGTTAAAGTTACTGGTTCTAATGGATGTACGGATCAAGAAGACATAACAATCACACAAGATATATCTACACCAACGGCAAGTATCACTAACAACGATGGTACTACGGAACTTACTTGTAATCAAACTTCAATATCAGTTACAGCAAGTGGAGGTTCAAGTTACAGTTGGGATAACAGTTTAGGAAGTAACTCATCTCAGTCACTGACTTCGCCAGGAACTTACAATGTTACAGTTACTGGTTCTAATGGGTGTACTGATAATACATCAATAGTGTTGACACAAGATATTAGTACTCCAACTGCAAGTATATCAAATAATACAGGAGTTAGTGAACTAACATGTAATACCACATCTATAAGTCTGACAGCAAGTGGAGGTTCATCTTATAGCTGGGATAATAGTCTTGGTAGTAATGCATCTGCAACAGTTACTTCACCAAACACATACACTGTAACGGCAACAGGATCTAATGGTTGTACAGACACAGAAAGTATAACAATAAGTCAAGATGTGAGTACGCCTACTGCATCTATAACCAATAACGATGGAACTACAGAACTTACATGTTCTCAAACATCGATATCGTTGACAGCAAGTGGAGGTTCTTCATATAGTTGGAGTAACAGTGCAAGTACTGCTAGTATTTCACCAACATCTGATGGAACATATACTGTAACAGTAACTTCATCAAATGGTTGTATAGATACAGAGAGTATAACGTTAACACAAGATATAAGTACACCAACCGCAAGTATAACTAATAACGATGGCACTAATGAGTTGACTTGTTCTCAAACGGCAATAAGTGTTACGGCAACAGGAGGCAGTTCATACTCTTGGGATAATAGTTTAGGAACAAATGCTAGTCAATCTTTAACTTCTGATGGCACTTATAATGTAACTGTAACGGGTTCTAATGGCTGTACAGACAATACTAGTATTACTCTAACATCTAATACTACAGCACCTAATGCATCTATAACTAACAATGATGGAACTACAGAACTTAATTGTTCTCAAACATCAATCAGTTTAACTGCAGGAGGTGGAGTTTCATATGCGTGGAGTAATAGTTTAGGTACAAATACTAACGTTTCAATAACTTCACCTGGAACTTATAGTGTTAAAGTCACAGGATCCAATGGATGTACTGATATTGA
>CENY01171981.1_pt1 | contig 11786 bp, 9 predicted proteins | sample 356181 | NCBI WGS metagenome assembly CENY01 (sample SAMEA2619840, study PRJEB7988) | marine metagenome | isolation source: saline water (ENVO:00002010), including
CGCCCAGCAACGACAGCAGCACGTTCGAGTACTTCGCCCGCCTGCAGGGTTCCGGCAGCCTGCTGCAGCGGGTCTGCATGGCCGGCAGCCTGGAGCTCAAGGCACCAGATAGGCAATCTGCGCACCTGACCGTTGGCGCCACCAAGGTGCACTTACACCAGGCTCACCTTCCGGATCTCGACGCGTTGATTACCGACATCGGCAGCAGCCACCGTCGCGGTAGACCGCTGGCCGTTCACTGTGTCACCGAGCTGGAACTGGTATTCGCACTCGCGGCCCTGAACGGCGCCCGCGATCTGGAGGCAACCGCGCCTGCGACCGCCGACCGCATCGAGCACGCATCAGTGACCCCGCCCGCGCTGTTGAGCCAGATCCAGGAACTGGGCCTTACCGTGGTGACCCAGCCAAATTTCGTTGCCGAACGCGGCGATACCTACCTGGACGATCTGCCAGCACCTGAACATCCCTGGCTGTATCGCTGCGCCAGCCTGCTCGACGCGCGCATTCCCCTGGCAGGTGGCACCGACGCGCCCTTCGGCGGGGCTGACCCCTGGCACGCAATGGACGCAGCCACGTCACGCCGCGCGCCGTCCGGGAGGGTACTGGGCGGCGATGAAAGGCTCACTCCAGAGCAGGCGCTGGCACTATTCCTCGGCAGTGCAGATAGCCCCGCCACGCCGCGCCCCATTGCGGCCAGGGCAGTCGCCGACCTGTGTCTGCTCCGGCGCCCCTGGCAGCAGGTGCGCGGGGAGCTCTCCAGCCGTTGGGTGCGCGCGGTCATTCGCGACGGCGAGCTAATCTACGATGCTATCGATGAGGCCCCATTCGAGGGCGACGTGAGCAGGGATGGCGTCTCCTAGCAACGCCATTCTGGCGGTGCGCTGACGACCGATACGCCGCGCAATGCTCACGCAGCCGCCGGCACCTGGAATCAACCCCATCGCCACCTCCGGCAAACGGAATTGCGTATCCGGAGCAGCCGCAATGTGGCCCGCAAACGCCGGAAGTTCTATACCAGCCCCGATACACGCACCGTGCAAGCGAAATCGATAGCGCTGCGCATGGGGCGCCAAGTAAGCCGCCGGCATGCGCAGCATGCGCACGTTATGGCCCTGCGCGAGGTCGGAAGTGCTGCCGAACTCGCTGAGGTCGCCCCCCGCACTGAAGCACGGCCCGTTGCCGCTCACGGCAACCTCGCTAATCGTGGGGTCCATGGCCACCAGCTTAAAGGTCTCGGTCAGCGCGTCGCGCATGGGGACCGACAGCGCATTGCGGTCCGCCGGGCTGTTCAGCGTGACCTGTAACCGGGCGCCGACCCGCTCACGCAGAACGGGCGCCGTGGTTTCGGCGCGGGAGGCCTTATCGGGATTCGCGGAACGGTAACCCGCCAACCATGCCGCGAATTCGCTTCCACCCTGGAGCGTGGCGTAAGCCAGCGATTCCAGGGCTAGAGCCTGGTGGGTAGCGAGCGAACCGACGGATCGCAGCACCTGGACAAGTACGGCTGAAGCATTGGGATACTTGTCAATGCTGCGGGCGACGAGATCCAACTCCTGCTCGTTTTCGACAACGAGGTCGACGCGATCGGCCAGGGGCCAGGACGGGTCCTCGCAGACACCTACCACCGGCAGGGGTTGCCTACCGATCCAATCGCTCACGCGCGCAAGTTGATCGCCTGGCAAACCGCGTCCGGCTCCTTCAGACAAAGCCAACATGCGGTGTCGGTGCGGATCCAGATCCGCCCAGTTGGGCTCAACGGTGAGCGAAAGCAGGTCATGGGCATCCAGCAATTCCATGACCTGCCGTTCGCTGTCAGGTATTTAGGCGAGCCGTACCGTAGCGGTGCCGGGAGTGGTCTGCTTGCCTTCCGGGTTCTCCGTCCAGACCTGCACGTCTACCAGCCGCTCGCCGTTTTCTTCGTACTTCTTCACCACCTTGCCGCGACACATGATGTCCTGGTTGGGCACGTCCATGCCACGATAGCTGCAACCGAAACGCTTGATCCGCCCCTCATTGCCAATCCAGTCGTGCAGCAGCTGGCCGAGAAATGCGTGCTTCAGGGCACCGTGGACGATGAGTCCATCCAGCCCGGTGCTTTTGGCGAATTCCAGATCGTAGTGAATCTGGTAAAAATCCCCCGAGCCCGCAGCCCACAGAACCAACTGCTGGGTGGAGCAGTTCTTCTTCAGCTCGGGCAGTTCCATCCCTTCGCTAACTTCTTCCCATGTAACGCTCATCGGCTGCCTCCTCAGTAGCGGATCAGTGTGCCGGTCATTACCGCCACCAGGGTATCGTTCTGATTGGTGTAGTTGGTCTTGCTGGTGACAATCAACATGTCGCCGATACTCCCCTTGCGCTCCTCGTAGTTGGCCACGTGAGAGCGGGCGGTGAGCACATCCCCAGCACAGATGTCGTCGAGATGCTCGATCTCCGTTCCACCGTTGAGTATTCGGTTCAGCGGCCGAGTGGGCTGCGGACCGCCGCCGGTGGGCGGGCCACCGCGGGCCTGGGTCGGATCGAAAATCGGCGTGCCCAGGTACCCCGGGGGTGCCGGCAGGCTGCGGTAGCCGGCCGCTTGCGCTGCTTCTTCGTCGTAGAACACCGGGTCTGTCTGCCCCACAGCGCGGGCAAACATCCGCACCGACGTCTTGTCCACCTCGTAGGTGGTGGGCGAGCCCTCCTGCCCCACGTGAGCGCGCATTTCGTCGGTGATCAAGGATTCACTGTCCCCGTCACTCATCTCTTATCTCCCAATATCAAGTGCCCTTCGTGCAACCTTAATCAAAGGCGGCTGCCAGGTAAATGGCGCAACACGCTGTGTATACTCGCAAGCATCCACTCCTTTGGAAGCACCCGAACATGCAGTTGGACATCGACATTCCCGGTCTCGATCGGCAATTCATCGGCGGCAGCTGGACCGCGCCATCCAATCAGAACAGCGTAGACGTCATCTCTCCATCCACCGAAGAAGTGCTCACCCGAGCGGCCAATCCCACTATCGCCGACGCCGACGCTGCCGCGGCCGCTGCTCACGCCGCGTTTTACCGCGGTCCCTGGCCACGTATGAGCGTAGACGAGCGGACCGAGAACTGCGCCCGCCTGTGCGACGCCCTGGAGAAGCGCCTGGACGTGCTCAACCGCGCGTGGGCGTTTGAATCCGGCGCCACCATCGCGCACGGCGAGATGATCAACTCCGGCGCCGGCGTGGCCGTGTGGCGCGGCGCCCTGGAAGCGGCCCCTAACCTGCCCTGGCAGGAAGCGCGGGACGGCGCGCTCATTCTGCGCGAGCCCATCGGCACCGTGCTGGGGATTCTGACCTTCAACGGTCCCATCGTGCTGATGGGAATGAAGATCATACCCGCACTGCTGGCGGGCTGTACGGTGGTGGTAAAACACGCGCCCGAGTCCGCGCTCACGGCCCGGTTGATTGCCGAAGCCATCGAAGAGGCCGGGTTTCCCGAAGGCGTACTGAGCGTGCTGGCCGCCGACACGCCGGTGACCCAGCACCTGGTCAGCCACCCCGACATCGACATGGTGGCGCTCACCGGCGGCACGGCCATCGGCGTGGACGTAGTGCAGCGCACGGCTCCTAGACTTGCCCGCACGGCGCTGGAACTTGGCGGTAAATCACCAGCCATCATCGGCCAGGATGCCGACCTCGATGAAGTGATGGGCACGCTGTGCGACGGGGCTTCCGGATTTCAGGGCCAGGTGTGTGTGAGCTTGTCAAGAATTCTGGCCCCGAAGGAGCGCTACGACGAGGTCACCGACGCCTTCGCTGAGCGCTACGCGTCATTCAGAGTGGGAGACCCTTTCGATCCGGAGACGGATCGGGGTCCGCTCGCGGTGGAACGCGCTCGCGATCGCGTGGCCCGATATGTGGCAAGCGCCATCGAAGAAGGCGCTCAGGTAGTGACTGGAGGCAAGCGCCCGGATCACCTGTCACGCGGCTGGTATTTCGAGCCCACACTGCTGGCCAACGTAAACAACGCCATGACGGTGGCTCAGGAAGAAATTTTCGGCCCGGTAACCTGTGTGATTCCCTACGAGAGCATCGAAGAAGCGGTTGCCATCGCCAACGACTCACCCTATGGGCTCGCGGCCTCCATCTACACCAACGACCAGGATCTGGCCCTGCAGGTCGCCCGGGACATCCGCGCTGGCAGCGTGGCCATCAATCAGGCCGGCGTGTCGCTCACCCAGCCGTTCGGCGGCTACAAGCAGTCTGGCTGGGGGCGCGAATGCGGACCAGAAGGCATCCTGGAGTTCACCCAGATCAAGCAGGTGGTTACCGGCACCAGCTACCTGGACAACTGAGCGGCATCACTGGAAATGCCGCTGCGTTACCGGCGCCAGGTGGTGCAGGTCGGACCGCACCGTATCCGGCTGCGCACGCTGATGGACCGGCAACAGTTCAGCGACCCTCTGGGCGCAGCCGCGGCGGCCGGCATCTCGCCGGCCAGTTGGCCCATATTTGGCGTGCTGTGGCCCGCGGGGCGCATACTGGCCAATCTCATGACCACCGAGCCTATCGACAACCGTCATATCCTCGAGGTCGGTTGTGGGATCGGCCTGGCGAGCCTGGTCCTGCAGGCACGCGGCGCCGACGTCACCGCCACCGACCAGCACCCCGAAGCCGAAGCCTTCCTGCGCCACAACGCGGCCCGCAACCAAACCGGCGAAATCCATTTTGTGCGGGCCGAGTGGGGCGGATCGGACCCGGGCGAGTCGGCACTGGACGAGTTCGACCTCATCATCGGCAGCGACCTGCTCTACGAGGCGCCGCAGGCCAAGCTGCTGGCTGAGTTCATTGGTCGCCATGCGGCAGCTGCCTGTGATGTGGTGATCGTCGATCCGCGGCGGGGAAATACATCCCGCTTCGTGAGCCGCATGGGCGACCACGGATTTCTGAATACCGAGGATACAGTGCACGCGCTGGATGAACCCGAACCCTTCCGCGGCAGAGTGCTGCGATTTACCCGCGGCTAGCCGGGCTGGCAGTCGCCCCCAGCATTGACCTCACCTTGCGCGATGCCTGACGGCAGATAACGCTATGCGGCATTCAGCTCCCGGGCACGGTCCACGTAGGCCCGCCGTCCCATCATCAGAAACAGTACGGCCAGCGGCCCTACCACCAGGGAAACCAGGCCCAGGGAATTAGCCACCGCTTTGGGGTCCGCGAAGATGTAATCGGTAGACAGCGCCACCAGGGTGGGACCCAGGGCGAGCCCCAGAACGTTGGTGGTGACGACGTACATTCCCGACACCACGCCACGCATGTCGTTAGGGGTGACGAACTGCATGGCCGTGGTAATCAGGGCCAGCGGCAGGGGGACGAAGAAGCTCGCCGCGAACACGCAAGCAAGCGCCGCATAGGCATTTTCCTGCCAGGGCAACAACATCAGGCTCAGCGCCGCACCCACTGCCCCGATAATGCTCACGCGAATGGGGAAGTCTTCTTTGCCGCGAGCCTCGAGGAATCGTGCCAACGTAGGGCCGGTTAGCACCCCAGCCGATCCGGCCAGCAAGGCAATCACCCCGTATACCCGCCCCGCCTGGGCCAGATCCCATTCGTACACCCTAACCATCACCGTCGGGATCCAGCCCTGCAAGCCATACAGCATCACCACCGTAAACGGTATGCCGACGTGTAATGCCAGGTAGATCCGCTTATGGGCCCACACGTACTGCATCACGTCACGCCACGGCAGGGCCTGAGCCGTGTCCCCGGAGCGACCTTTTCGGGAGGGCTCGCGGACCAGCATGATCAGCGCCGCAATGATGATGCCTGGCAGCCCCACGGCGATGAAAGTGAACTGCCAGGGCGACAACGCCCCCACCAACGGCATGCTCACCTGCTCGACCTCACGGGTCCAATCCAGCACCTCGGCACCGGCGATCATGGCAATGCCCGCCCCGATATAGGGTCCCATGAGGTACACGGCAATGGGCCTCGCCAGCCGCTCCCGCGGGAAGTAGTCCGACAATACCGACCAGGCGGCCGGCGTTAGCGCCGCCTCCCCCGCACCCACGCCCAAGCGGGCGCCAAACAGCTGGATATAGGTGCGAGATAGGCCGCAGGCCACTGTAGTGGCACTCCAGACCAGCACCCCGCCGATCATGATGCCCACCCGATTGAAGCGATCCACCATGCGGCCGATGGGCACGCTCATGCCCACGTAGGTGATGACGAACGCCATACCCTGGAGGAAGCTGATCTGGGTGTCGGAAATACCCAGATCCTTCTGGATGGGCTCCACCAGAAGGTTGAGCACCTGACGATCCACGAACGAAAACGTGAATGCCAGGAGTAGAATGGCGGTGACAAACCAGCCGTAGCGCGGATCCGGCCAATCGGCATCCGACGTCGAGTCGTTCTGCATGGTTGGGACTTATTCTTATTTCCATACCTATGATGCCCTGTCTTCCAGCCTGTGGGTATACTCCGTCGCTGGCATTATTGGGGAGCGCGGGGCATACATGCTCGACTTAGTCATCAAGAATGGTCGCCTGGTGGACGGCACGGGCGCACCGGCCGTGGCCGGCGATATCGGCATCGCGAACGGACGCATCGCTAAAATAGGCCAGGTGTCCGAACCCGCGCAGGAGACTCTGGACGCCGCCGGTTGCGTGGTCGCGCCGGGGTTTGTGGACGTGCATACCCACTACGACGCACAGGTGTTCTGGGACCCTGCTCTCAGCCCGTCGTGCTTCCACGGCGTGACCACCGTGTTTGGCGGCCATTGCGGATTCTCCATTGCGCCATTGAACGATGAAGCCGCGCCCTACCTGCTGCGCATGCTGGCCCGGGTGGAAGGCATGCCGGAAGTCAGCTTGGAACAAGGTGTGCCCTGGGACTGGCAGAGCTTCGGCGACTATCTGGGCAAGCTCGACGACAATCTCGGCGTGAACGCCGGATTCATGGCGGGACACAGCGCCCTGCGGCGCGTTGCGATGGGGCCTCGAGCGGTGGGCGAAACAGCCACGCCGGAGGATCTGGCGGTCATGCAGCGACTCCTGGGGGAAGCGTTGGAACAGGGTGCCATGGGATTCTCGTCGTCGCTATCCGGCACCCACAACGATGGCGACGGACTACCCGTGCCGTCTCGCTACGCGAGCACGGAGGAGATCCTAGCTCTGGCGCGCGTAGTCCGCGACCACCCGGGCACCAACATCGAGTTCCTGCCGGGAGTCGGCATCTTCAGCGACGAAATCCGCCAGCTCATGGCTGACCTTTCCACCACCTCGCAGCGCCCAGTGAACTGGAATGTGCTCAATCCGGGTCCCGAAGAGCAGATGGCCAATCAGCTCGGTATGAGCGACATCGCCAGCGCGGCCGGCGGCAAGGTGGTGGCGCTTACCGTACCGCAACCTGTGGTTCTGCGCCTCAATCTGCACGGCGGGATGGTGTTCGATGCGATGGAAGGCTGGGCGCCCCTGTTCGAGATGCCAGTGGCCGACCGCATGAAACAACTGCGCGATCCCGACGTGCGCCGCAAACTGGATGCCGGCGCCAAGTCGGGCGGGTTCTGGGAGCTAATCTCCGATTGGAATCGCTGGTCCGTACACGCCACTTTCGACTCGGCCAACCAGCACCTGGTGGGCCGCACCCTGGGGGAGATTGCCGAGGAACGCGGCGCGGACGCATTCGATGTGATGCTGGACCTGTCGCTGGAGGAGGATCTGCGCACCTCGTTCATCCCGCTTGATTTCGCCGGCGGCGACGACCCCGCCCTGTGGCAGCTTCGCGGCAAGCTGTGGGCCGATGACCGGTGCGTAATCGGCGCATCCGATGCGGGGGCACATCTGGACATGATCGACACCTTCGCCTTCTCTACCCAGGTACTGGGAAGCGGCGTGCGCGAGCATGGCGTGATTTCTCTGGAGGAAGGCGTACGCCAAATTACCCAGGTGCCGGCGGAGCTGATGGGCTTGAAGGAGCGCGGTGAGCTGCGCGATGGATGGCACGCGGACATCGTGGTGTTCGACCCCGACCAGGTGGGCACCGGCCCCACGTACTTCCGCACCGACCTACCAGGCGGTGAGCCGCGGGTGTACGCCGACGCTCTGGGCATCCACCACGTGTTCGTGAATGGCACCCAGATCGTGAGAAACGGAGAGCACACCGGCGCGCTTCCCGGTAAGGCACTGCGCTCCGGGGTGGATACCTACACGCCGGCCCTGGACTGAGGTTTTATCGCCCCGGAAGCCAAAGGCTTCCTGTCGCTGTTCGCGGAGGCCGCCATCGCCACGGCGGCGTTGTCTGGCAACCATGGTGTTTGCCCTGCTTCCGCCGCTACTGTCACTGCTGATATCCATGCAGCGGGTCCTGGACTTCGTCGTCGGCGTATTGATCGATCGCAGCGGCTGCGGGCGCGTCGCGAGGAACGCGCGCAGCAACGTGGCGCTTAGCTGCTGGCCACGCGACGACGGAACCTGCCTCGTGGCACCATCTGCCAGGCTCGCTCGTGCACGTAGTACACGAAGATCTTGATGACGAACTCGAAGCCGCCGATCACCAGCGCCGTCCCGACGTCTCCGGTTACCACCCAGGCGATGGTGGCCGTTGTGGTGGTTGCCACAATACGCCAAGAGAACGCCTTCAACACGCTACGGAGGTGACTCTCGCGCTCCGGTTGGTTTGCCTGCTCGCTCATGAGTCCAATAGCTCCAATACTTGGGCGACGCAGTCGTCTACCGACGTGGTGTCGGTGGGCAACACCAGGTCCGCGGATTCCGGCTGCTCGTAGTCGCTGTCTATGCCCGTAAAGTGGGGCAGTTCCCCTTTGCGCGCTTTCTTGTAAAGCCCTTTGGGGTCCCGCTTCTCAGCAGTCTCCATGCTGACATCCAGATAGATCTCCGCGAACTCGTCCGGTTGGAACAGGCCCCTGGCCATGTCGCGCTCCGAGCGGAACGGGGAGATGAAGGCCGTCAGCACCACCAGCCCCGCGTCCACCATGAGTTTTGCCACCTCGGCAATCCGCCGAATATTCTCCACCCGATCCGCATCGGTGAAGCCGAGATCCCGGTTCAGCCCGTGGCGAATGTTGTCGCCATCGAGTATGTAGGTGGACATCCCGCGGGAGTGGAGCACCTGCTCCACCGCGTTGGTGATGGTTGATTTGCCGGACCCGCTCAAGCCGGTGAACCACAGGCATTTGCCTCGATGGCCGCGCAGCTTGGCACGCGCTTCCTTGTCGACCACCAGGTGCTGTCGGTGCACGTTTTTCGCACGACGCAGGGCAAAGTTGATCATGCCCGCACCCACCGTCTGGTGGCTGTAGCGATCCACGAGCACGAACGAACCCATGCCCATGCAGTTGCTATAGGCTTCAAACGGAATCGGCGTATCGACGCTCAGCGTCACCCTGCCGATGTCGTTAAGATCGAACTCGCGGGATGACAGCTCCTCTAAGGTATTGATGTTGTACTTGTGGCGAATGTCCGTGAGGGTCGCATTCACACGGGTCGCGCCCATCATGAGCCAGTAAGAACGGCCGATGAAACCAGCCTCGGTGTCCATCCAAACCAGCGATGCGTCGAACTGGTCGGACACCTCGCACAGGTCCTGGGCGGCCACGAGCACGTCGCCGCGGGAAACGTCCACCTCGCGATCCAGGGTGATGGTCACCGCCTGATCGGCGCTGGCCGAGTCGAGATGATCCTTATAGAAGATGATGTCGTCCACCGTGGCGGTTTCGCCCGAAGGCAAGATCCGAATGGGATCCCCCTTGTTGACGGAACCGGCAACTACTGTGCCCGAATAACCACGAAAATCGGAACTGGGTCGATTCACCCACTGAACGGGAAAGCGGAAGGCGTGCTCAAGCTGAGCCTCGCGAACCTCAACCGTCTCCAGGAATCCCAATAGCGTTGGCCCCGTGTACCAAGACGTCACACGTGATCGCTCGATGACATTGTCGCCCTTCAGAGCAGACAGCGGGATCGCGGTAATGGTCTCGAAATCCAGGGCTTCAGCGAAAGCCTGATAATCGCGAACGATGTCGCGAAAGGTCTGTTCGTCGTAGTCAACCAGGTCCATCTTGTTCACGGCCAGAACCACGTGCTTGATACCCAGCAGCGAAGTAATGAAGGAGTGTCGACGGGTCTGGGTGAGCACGCCTTGAGAGGCGTCCACCAGAATCACGGCCACGTCGGCCGTGGACGCGCCGGTCACCATGTTGCGCGTGTATTGCTCGTGGCCCGGCGTATCCGCAACGATAAATTTGCGGTGGTCGGTGCTGAAGAACCGGTAGGCCACATCGATGGTGATGCCCTGCTCCCGCTCCGCGGACAGACCATCAACCAGCAGAGCGAAGTCTATATCGCCACCCTGGGTGCCCTGACGTTTGGAGTCTGCCCTCAGGGAAGACACCTGGTCTTCGAAAATCAGCTGAGCCTCGAACAGCATGCGCCCGATCAGGGTACTTTTGCCGTCGTCTACGCTGCCACAGGTAATGAAGCGCAGTAGGTCGAGCTTGGACTGGTTTGCGATATATGCATCGACGCGATCCTGAGTGTCGGCGTCTATCGTCATCAGGTTTTCGGCTTCGCTCATTAGAAGTACCCCTCTACCTTCTTCTTCTCCATGGACCCGGAGCTGTCGCTGTCTATAGCCCGGCCCTGGCGTTCGCTGGTGCGGCTCTGCAGCAGCTCCAGCACGATGGACGACAGGTCATCCGCTTCGGACTCGATCGCACCCGTAAGCGGGTAGCATCCCAGCGTCCGGAAGCGAACTTTCTTGATCTCAATCTCCTCGTTGGGGAACAGACGCATCCGATCGTCGTCCACCATTACCAGCATGCCGTCACGCTCAACCACCGGGCGCTCAGCGGCGAAGTACAGGGGCACGATGGCAATCTGCTCCCGGTAGATGTACTCCCAGATATCCAGCTCGGTCCAGTTGGACAGCGGGAACACCCGGATACTCTCGCCCGGATTCTTGTAGCCGTTGTAGACGTTCCACAACTCGGGGCGCTGATTCTTCGGATCCCAACGGTGGGTATCGGTTCGAAACGAGAAAACCCGCTCCTTGGCCCGACTTTTTTCTTCATCACGCCGGGCACCACCGAACGCCACGTCGAATCCATGCTTGTCCAGCGCCTGTTTGAGGCCCTGGGTTTTCATCACATCAGTATGCAAGGCGCTGCCGTGGTCGAACGGATTCATGTCTTTTTCTACCCCTTCGGGGTTGATGTGAACGATCAGCTCCATGCCGCTCTCTTTGGCCATCATGTCGCGAAACTGATACATGGCCTGGAACTTCCAGCGCGTGTCTACATGCATGAGCGGAAAGGGAGGCGGGCTGGGATAGAAAGCTTTGCGGGCCAGGTGCAGCATGACGGAGCTGTCTTTGCCTACCGAATACAGCATGACCGGGTTTTCCGCCTGTGCCATCACCTCGCGAATGATGTGCACGCTTTCCGCCTCCAGGCGGTCCAGGTGGCTCATACCCTCATCCGACGAATCCACTGCCAGGGCGTGCTCGCGGCGAGCACTGGATTTGGCTTCCTGATAGATCAGGCTGGCAACTCGCGCCGGCGTACCGTTGGGGAGCGTCATATCGTGGGTTTTGGCTTCCTCCACCACAGTTCGGCACAGCGCGGTGACGCCGCCGTGGGGCCAGAATAGGGACGCCCGCTCGCCAGCAAGCGCCGCCAGTCCAGCCAGCAGATCAGACGCGTCCGGCGAGCCACCGGGCAGGTACACCCAACGGCGCCCCATGCGCCCATCGTTGGCCATGAGCACCCAACCCGCCGAGTCCGACTGGTGCAGCTGCAGAACCA
>CENY01044641.1_pt1 | contig 11776 bp, 9 predicted proteins | sample 356181 | NCBI WGS metagenome assembly CENY01 (sample SAMEA2619840, study PRJEB7988) | marine metagenome | isolation source: saline water (ENVO:00002010), including
AGAATACTCATCCAAGGTTGTTATTTCTGGGTCCGAGTCAATTGCTTCGGAAGACGATGGAGTGACCGATATCTTGCCTACGCCTACCCACCTTCGCACTCCCGTTGGAAGAGATTTGTCCGACCTAGGGCGAGCCCAGCCTCCCCTGTACCAGTCATTACTTCCGTCCTGTTCTCTGTCGTCTAGGCTCCAAGATGGAGCTCCTCCACTGTTTGCATTGTAGAAGTATAACCTCGCACCAGAGGGATTCATGTACCAACTCTTGCCATTGATTTTTGTAGACTGGAGCTCGTAAGTGCCATTGTATTGGGCATTGGGGTGATCTCTGACTTCAACAGAAGATCCTCCTGACATCGCCTCTGTTTTACCTCCTGCATCAAGAAGGGCTAGAATTTCTTCCAATTCGAGGCTTCCATCGTTGTTCGTATCCACAGCATTGAAGATTGCAAGCAAGATAGATTCTGGAGCCTGCTGACCCGTAATCGACTCTAAAGCCGACTTGAATTCATTCCCTTCTATAGAGCCGTTTCCATCGAAGTCATACTTGGTAAACAGTGCCTCGGCAGTGATTCCTTTCTTGCGGAGAAGCTCTTGCAAATTCTTGATTGCTATTGCCTCCACGGCTCCGGCTGCACGCGACTGCATGGCGTTTGAGATTGGAACTTAGAAATGAGTATTTTCCCGGCGGCCAAAACACTACAGGCAGCTATTATACGAATGGTGGGCGTTTTACTAGAGCCCTGACTCTCCTTCGAGGGCTTGCTTGAATCCAGACCTCGCTCCCTGGATCAACTCCTCTTAGGTAAGCCATGGCGATTCCTGTCCTATCCTTGCTTGGGGACGGTGCGCCGCTAGTCACTCTACCAACAACCTCAGCATCATCTTCATCTGAAGATAGAACGATATGCCCGGGACGTGGTGCAGGGCCCCTCTCAAGGCACTCCAGACCGTGCCACTTGTCGCCTGATTCGATGGACTCTAATACGCGACTCTTACCTATGAAGTCGTGCCCCAAATCGAGGCCAAAGGGTACGGCAGTCTCGGCTATGTCCCTAGTCAGGAAATCCTCTGGAAGAGGTGCCTCTGCTACCTCGCCCAAACCGGGCCACAAAAAGTCCTGACCAGATAACAAGTAACCCTTCTCAAGGCGCAGTGTGTCTCGGGCACCCAAGCCTACTGGGACTAGCCCATAGACGTGCCCGGCCCCCAGCAGCGCATTCCATAGGGTCGGCGCCTGCTGATTGCTAACAAATATCTCGTAGCCCCTCTCTCCTGTATATCCAGTGCCTTGGATCCAGCCAGATATGCCCAGGGAATTCTTGGCTATCTCGCGGCATGCAAATCTGTTCACCGAATTGTCTTCCCCAATGACCTCACAAATAATACGAGAAGAAGCGGGGCCTTGTAGAGCTAGTATGCTTGTGTCGTCCGACAAATCTTCAATTGTAATCGAACCATCCTCCGGAAGGAGCGATGTAAACCAATCCAACATCACTGGCACCATAGAGGCATTTGGAACACCGAGGACCTCTGTTTCGGATTTTACAGCGAAAATCATGTCGTCAATGATGTGACCTTTGTGATCAAGAAAATGAGTATAGCCGCACCTTCCATTTGAGAAGTTCATAAACTCCTGAGTCCCTATGCCACTCAGCCATGAACGAACACCTTCGCCGCAGAACCGAAAGAATCCCATGTGTGAAACATCAAACAAGCCGGCAGAAGCACGAGTCGCAAGATGCTCTTCCTGAATTGATGAGTACCAAATTGGTAGCTCAAAGCCGTGGAAGTCGACCAACTTGGCACCGCCTTCAACGTGACAGTCGAACAGTGCCGTCCTGCTGGGCTCCCCGTGCATGGCCTGTGCATGGTGATTGGGTGCAAGAAGTTACGGGAAGCGAAAACAGGCAGGTGCTGACTCAAGCGCTATTATTTGTATGAGCAATGAAGCCAAATGTTTAAATAATATTTACACTACTATACAACTACAGGTTGAGAAGATGGAACGAGACACTGCTAGGCAAGCCGGCAAGGCTGAGAGCAATTCAAAGAAGCGTAGTCGCTCTTCTCAATTCAGCCCCTCTATCAGGCCTTCAAGAGGACGTGACACTGACGTTGTGACCGGACCATGTAAGGTCTGCGGAGCGAGTTCCTGGGACACCGATGACGTGCGTGGAGAGACGACCTGTTCTGAGTGCGGATATGTAGCCGCTGAGAACATGATTGATCCTGGCGCAGAGTGGATTAATCACTCAGGCGGAGATGACAGGAGTCGTGTTGGAGCGCCGACCACTTTGACGCTGTCTGACAAGGGACTGTCCTCTGAAATTCAGAGGCGTGACCTGACTGCCGGTGCTGCCAAGCGTCATGGCATGAGCGGTAAGGGCCTCAGAGAATGGAGGAGGAGACAGCGCATAGATCAAAGGAGTAAGACTCGCGATAGCCGCAGCAGAAACTTAGCCAAGGCTATGCAATTTATTCGCGACCGCGGTGACTTGCCTCCTCAGATTGAGCAAGAGGCAGCTTCTCTTTACAGACACGCCGTACAGCGTGGCCTGGTTACCGGTAGAAGCATCAGGGGTGTTTCGGCTGCTTGTGTTTACATCGCAGCTCGTGAAGCCAAAATTCCACGTAGAATCGAAGATATAGCCGAGGCCTTCGATATGATCAAGGCTGTTGAAGAGAAGGAGCTCAAGAGGACCATTAGGCTAGTTGCTAGGACTCTGGGAACTCATCACATTACTGGGCCAGAAGAGTATTTCGAGAAGTTCCACTCAGACCTAGGGCTACCCCCAAATGTACTAGGTGAGGTTCGTGAAATGTGGAACTCGGTCAAAGATAATCTGGCTTGGCAGGGGAAGAAGCCATCCGGAATCGCCGGTGTAATCATCTACAAGGCGTCTCAGGAGAGTTCCTCTCCCAGAACTCAGAGTGAGGTGTGCAAGGTCTCCGGAATCAGCGAGGTTACTCTCAGGGGCCTTCTGAAAATTCTAGCTCAACTACTGCCAGAGTAGACATCCTTGAAAACTCTAGCCTTGGTGAATATACATGCACCCCGGTGCTGATTTGGCCGAGGAATTAGTCGCTGGCCTAGCAGATGAGGTCGATCGGCATCTCGAAGACAAACCTTGGTGGAAATCTGTCAAAGTGATTCTGTTCTACGGCCCGGCCGTATTGATTGCAATATATCTCGTGGGATTCTTCCTTGGAGTATTCTAGAGAAACGATAGATAATCGTCACCCCCTCATGACGGCTAATGGCTTCGGCATGGTTGGCTGTCGGGACGTACTGCGCCCTCATGGTATTATTCGCAATCTGGGCAAGAAGGGACGTCGGGCGTGATGATGAGTCCTATTACCTAGCGGGACGCAGTCTAGCTGGACCGATTCTGTTGGCCACAATGGCAGCGACAAACTTCAGTGCGTTCACCGTATATGGGGCGAGTGGGGCTGCCTACAGAATCGGGCTGTCTTTCTTGCCGGTTATGGCATTTGGGACCGGATTCATGGCTGTCTCAATGTATGCTCTCGGCAAGCGAGCGCGGGCGCTCTCGGCAAAGCATGGTGCTATGACTGCCCCTGAGATGGTATTGGGTCAAACCGGTTCTAAGCAGGCTCAGAGGACGATGGCCTCAGTTCTGGTTATTGCCACTATTCCTTATCTGGCTCTGCAACCTCGTGCAGCGGGAATTGTCGTCTCAGCGTTATTCGGAGGTCCAGAATGGATTGGGGCGGTATTGGTCACAATTCTCGTAGTCGCCTACACACTAACTGGTGGATTGAAGGCCGTAGTAAGGACCGATTTAGCTCAGGGTCTGATTGCGCTGATTTTGCTATGGGTTGGATTGATATTGGTAGTAAATGACTCGGGAGGATTGCAGGCTGCAATGGATGGTCTGTCTGCCTCGCAGCCTGCTCTGCTAGGACGTGAAGGATTCTACACATTGTTGATCTGGTCATGCACTCTGCTGCTCTGGTTCTTTGCAGACCCCATGTTCCCTCAGTTGTACCAGAGACTTTGCGCAGCAGAGAGCGACGAGGATATTGGATTCATGGCTAAGGCATACCCTGCTATTGCTTGGTTGGCATTCCTGCCTCCAATTCTTATTGGAGCACTTGGTCACTTGGAGTTCAATGGATTGGACCGAGCTGGCTCAGATAACATTCTCCCAATGCAGATTATCGAGTCCGGAGGAGCTTGGTTTGGCGGCCTAATCTTGGTCGCCGGACTAGCCGCATTGATGTCTACGATGGACTCTCAACTTCTGGCTACTGGCTCTCTTGTGACCAGAGACTTGCTCGGCACAGATAGCTCTAGCCAAAGCCGAAGAGACATGGTTATCATCGCTTTGGCAGTCTTGGGGCTAGTTCTTTCGTTGTGGTCTAATCTCTCTATTCTGGATCTTGGCCTACTGGCCTTCTCGATGTATGCGGTATTATTCCCCTCGGTTTACTTGGCTGCCTATTTTGAGGGATTAGATGGTAGAGCAGTAATCGCCTCGATTCTTTCAGGTGAAACTATGGTTCTTCTGGCCGTTGAGTATCCTGCATTCTACTCTAGTTGGTGGGTAGAACCAGTTGGTCCCGCTATGCCCACTGTTGTGATCCCTTCATTGCTAGTCGCAATTGTGGTTCTTGTTGTAGTGAATCATGCCCTGACGAATCTTTCACTATCCGAGGTGGCTTCCTCATTATTGCCCGATAGAAGCAGAATGGCCCCAACCCTTGGGCTACTGGCAGTTTTCCTGCTAGCCCATGACTACTGGTGGTGGGAGGAAAATTCTACTTGGTTGCTCGGGATGCCAGTATGGATTTGGTGGGCTGCTGCTCTATCAGTAGTGCAGACTGGAATCATGTCTAGAATAGCTGATTAATGGTGGACGCTGGGGGATTTGAACCCCCGGCCCCCTGGTTGCAAACCAGGTGCTCTTCCAAGCTGAGCTAAGCGCCCTGTGAGGGTGCCCACCGAGAGGGAGTTCTTGAGTACAACCGTTGGCAGAAGTCATTCCTGCTTACTTGTTCCTGTCAATCTAGGCAGTATCAAAATTATTCCCAATAATGATGCGATTAGGAGTAGTGTGGCAGTCTCAGTCTCGCCTGAAGTCTCGGCCTCCTCCTCTTCTTCTGGATTGGGAGTCTCAGTTCCAATATGTTCATCATCCGAGAATGTGACGGTGAAATTGCTCTCCGAGACTAAGCCGTTGTTGTCAATCTGATGCATTAGATCCAATATCCCAGGCAGAAGTCCATTGGATGGATCGAGGTAAACCAGTGCAGTCACCTCACACTCCGAATCAATTCTTTGTCCGGTCTCATTGAGCTCACAGGATGAAGTGAGCCATGCTGTTGAGATATCATCGATTCCATCGAATTCGCCATCTCCGTCCGCATCAATTAGGATCCTATGAGAAGTGTTCTCGCGATTGTCGACATTACGGAAGAAAAGGGAGTCGGTAGTAACCAAAATCCCACTGGGGACTCCATTTGGAGTTACTCCGTCCTCTTTGAGAAGCATCGTGTACTCCTTCGGTTCGTGAGCCGATACTGGCGATGAGAGAAGAATCAGTGAGATGCACACTGCCACTGTGATGTCGCGCACGCCCCTCCGTAGAGGGGCGATGGCTTCAACATGACCTGCGGGTTCCCGGGCATCGTGGAATCCGAACGAATGGCTCTAGCGTTCGGCCTAGTGGTCTGCCTGATTGGTGCATCGGCTGCTTTATTCATGCTGACGGATGACTCTGGAGGAGTAACATCAGAGTCTTCTGAGATGCTCGACCCTTTACTACAGGACGAGGGGCATGACCACAGAAATGCAAGTCAGCACATCATGTACACCGATAATATCCAGCCTGTCTCTTTCAATGAACTCACAGCGCCTGGCAATGCGGAAGTTCAGGTCGCCGACTCTCCTGATGGCAAGACATACGCCTACATAGCTGGCTGGAGTGAGATGCATATCGTCGATGTGACGAATCCTGCGAACACCACTGTCACCGGGGTGTACTATGATCCGAACACTCAGGTTCTCGATGTCAAGTATCTCGAGTACAATGGCAGAGAATATGTGATTGTGCAGAATCAGTTGGTCGACCCGGGCGCTGCCGATCCTAATGTCGGAGAGTGGGAAGATCCCGCCCAAGTCACCGTAACTCTGGTCGATGTCACAGACAAGAGTAATCCGAGTTGGGTAGACTCATGGTACGATGCTGATCACCCAAGTGGGCCTCACAATCTCTACACACATATGATTGACAATGAGTGGTACATCTTTGTGGCCAATCCGGACTACGAGGCCTGCGATGTCGGGCAGGGTGACGCGTGTGGAGGCATCACCGTCGCCCATCTTAACTTCGCAGGATATGGTGACTTGCCTCGGATTGTAAAGGTGGGTGAGGCGGAAGTCAGTTGGGAGTCGACATTAGGAGGCTGGATTTACATTCATGATATGACTGTCCAGACTTGGCCTGGCGAGGATGCAAACGATCCGCGTTTTGGGAGGACCTATGTCTACGGGGCCTACTGGGAAGCGGGACTGAGGATTTTCGATGTCTCAGATGTTCCGCATCCCAACAAGGACCTAGTTGAGTACGTCTGGTACGGCTCGCTGTGTAGACTCTCGGGTGGCACTCAGGCTGGCTGCACTTGGAGAGCGCCAGAAGTTGGACAATGGATGGAATTCGAGGACTTCGATGGAGATGGCGAGATTGATTGCGGCTGCACAAGTAATGAGAATGGAGGGCGGGCCTCATACATCCATTATGCCGAGCCAGTAGACGAGATGGTGGACGCTTCTCATTTGGGATACCCCGTAGGTAAGATGCACCTGACGATAGTTGCTACCGAGGTCCTTGAGACTACTGTAGGAACTGGCATGTCATACTTACTTGATACAACAGAGTATGAGGAGGTGAATGGCAATGTCAGATTCATACCTAAACTAATCCATGGTTGGGAAATTCCATTCGCCAATGATCATCATATCCCAGGTGGAGAAGAGTGGTTGCTATTCAGCCCGCACAATGCCGACACCCATGTCTTCCAGACAGGACTACCTGGGCTTCCGGATACTAGTCATGGAGGTGCATGGGATGCCAGAATATACCTATCAAGCTATCACGCTGGACTTTGGGTAATCGATGTTGAGACTTTGATGCTAGCAGGGCTGTCTGATGGGAACAAGACTGATACTCACATGGATGCTACTGTAGGCTTCCACTTGCCACATGGTGTCGATGGTCAGCCGCTCGACAGTTCCTACTACGATTTCGGATGGACACCGTTCCTCTGGGCGGCCGAGTATCACAAGGGATACACCTACCTCTCGTGCATCACTACTGGACTGTACATTGTGCAATTAGACATAGACAAACCGTATGGGTTAGGGGCTTGATTCGCCCAGAGCGCGTAGCGCTCGGGCGACCGGTGCATTGAACAACTGACTGTTAACGTCGGCGGGCGGGGTGGTAACTTGTTGAGTGGCAAGAATGCAAAGATGATGTTGATGGTAGCGCTGATGGCGTTTGCACCTCTCTCGGGATGTCTAGGAATAATCGGGGACGGAGATTCAGACGATAATGGGTACACTTGGATAGATCCCGTCACCGAGGTCGAGGATGCCAACCACTCTCACAACGATCTGCTGGCTCACAGACTTTCTACCCCGAATGCTAGGCTGATTGACTACCACAATCTCAACTGTGATGGTAATGTCAAGCCCCCTGCTGAATTCGACGATACGATGGGGAGGCCATGCAAAGAGGAATTCAAGAATGTCGGCCCGACTCCTGGAGACAATTCTGAGATTGCAATTGAAGGAAACTTCCACGAGGATTGTGAAATCCATGGCGATGGTTCGGGAGGTTGCTATGCTTATGTTTCAAGTTACAATCAGTTTGAAATCCTCGATATTAGTGAGCCAAACAATATCGTTCTCCTCTCAACATATTATGCTGAAGTCGCTAGGATGATCGACATCAAGGTCACACCGGACAACAACTGGGTCCTAGTCAACCATGAGCTGACGAACAGTGAACTGGATCCAATTCCTAATGACGACGATGCAAATAGTGGTATGAATAGACTCGATGTGATTTATGTTGGAGACAAGACTAGCCCGGTCAAAGTCGCCGAGTGGAACAACCCGCCTGCTGGCTTCCACAATCAGGATTTGCATGTTTACTGCGATTGGGATGGAGCAATAGACCCGCGAGAGGAGTGCAGCCTTTTCCTATTCGGAGCCGACCCCTACCCTGAGATGGTCGAAGGCAGTTCCGGGACTTTCTACAAGGGGACCCAAGTCTTCTATGTCCCTCTAGGACTTGAGTCTTGGCTGCCTAATCAGAATCAGGAACAACAGAACTCCAGCAGGGAGATTATTCGTTGGGGAGGTTACACACCAGAGCCTTACACTACCTGTGGCGGCTCAATCTTTAACCACGACAATGTATTCTTCATCCACCCAATAACCAAGCAGAAGCTTCTGGTCGTATCCTACTGGGGAGCTGGGCTCAGGCTGGTCGATGTCAGCGATCCCCCCACAGTTGCAGATCCTTTGGGTATATCTTGGCCACCTGAAGTCGGTCGATGGCTGGGCTGTCCGACCGACGACTCGGGTTGGTACGGCCCCGATGGAGGTGGCCATGCCGGCATGTCGGCTGAAGAGTGGCTAGATGCCAATCAGGGTAATGACAACATCCACTATGCAGTTCCTCAGGATTACCTAATTTGTTCAGGATTCAGTGAGATGGATCCGATGGAGACTTGGCCTGACCAATGTGGAAGTGGGCCTTCTGATTCTACCTATGGGGTGAATTGGAGACATTATACATACATCGCCCCGGAGTATGGCTCCAATGCCAATCACACAGGCTATATCTGGACGATTGATACTACAGACCCGGCCAAACCTTTCCTAGTATCTAAGTGGAGGCTTCCTGGCGAGGGCATTCTGGCGAATGGGAGCAGTCACCCACAGCACTACATCCCCGGCGGATACATTTTCAGCCCTCACAATGGCGACACCGGGCACAACGGACATGTTTACTGGACTCACTATCACGCTGGTGCTTGGACTACTGACCACGGACATATCTGGGATGAATTAGTTTGGGAAAACGGATATCCCGAACCTGACCGAGGATTCCAAGCGATTAGTGAATTAGCACCAACTCATACAATTGGATACTATCTCCCTGCTGGTCCGCCTTGGTTGGAGGATCCTGCAGAAGACTTGGGCTATGATATGGCTGATTGCTGGGCATCTTGCATGATCCCATTCGACTGGGGACTACAGTACGACCCGCGTGGTTTCGTATGGATTTCTGAGATGGTTAGTGGAGTCTACGTGGTGCAGTTTGACGAGGACTATGACCCTCGATACCACTACCCAGCACTATGGCAGGCTGAGGCTAGCGATGACTGAATCTAGACTACTCAGTAGAACTCTGGTTCTATTCATCGTTGCCACCCTTGTGATGCCCACTGTGGCAGCGCATGGCGCCAACACCTTCTCTTTCATTATGAGGAGCGAGGTCGTGCAGCCAAACTCCGCTCAAGTGTTACAAAATGATACTCTGGTCTTCTACAATACTGCTGATTACAACCGTAGTGTTCTGCTCGATGCGGATGGAGATGGCATGGAGGAGTTCGCCTGTATTGCCGGGCCTTCCAACTCACTGAATACTTCGGACGAATGTTATCTGTGGCTCGATCCGACAAACTGGAGTGCTGGAAATTACGAAATCAGAATCATATCTAATGGAACTCTGTGGAATACTATCCCCATTAGTATCCAATTGGACAACCATACGGAAGTATTGCCACCTGATGGCTTCGTTTTCGAACCGGAACAACAAGAGGCTCAAAAGGAAGGTTTAGAGAGATTTTTCCTGAGTGCGGCGATTATACTTGCAGGGGCTGCTGCATTAGTGCGGATATCCAGGAACAAGAGTGGAGATGAATAGGGATGAGGAGATTACTCGCCGTGTTCGTAGCAGGTTGCCTGTTGATGGCTGGATGTCTTGGCGGTGAAGAGAACATCTTCTACGGAGACGACATAAACCCACCAGTGGCTGTTGAGGACTTCATCTTGGTAGATGAAAATGGGGACTATTTCTCGTTCTCGGAATTGGAGGGTAAGGTGGTTGTCGTCGCTTTCCTATTCACCCGATGCCCGGACATTTGCCCCGTGGTAAGTGCCAACATGAACTATGTCTCTCAGGAATTGGGCGATTTGTATGGCACTGAGGTTGCAATGCTATCAATCACTGTCGACCCTTGGAGAGATAATTCGACAATAATGCATTCTTACGCGGAACAGCGCGGTCTAGATTGGCCACATCTGACTACTGCATCAGAAGATCTGGTTGACTTCTCTGATTTATCAGATGTGTGGTCAAACTTTGGTGTTGGTCTTGAGACCAACGCATCCGACCTTGATTCGGATAGCGTAGCTGACCTATTCGATTCCTGCCCTGATACTCCCGAGGGAGAGGCGGTCGACGACCGAGGCTGTGGACTGGAAACGCAGCAGGCCGATGGCGATGTATCTGTCAAGCATCATCCATTGACCTACTGGGTCGACCACACTACTGGGACAATAATCGTCGATAAGCAGATGCAACAAAGGGTCTGGTGGGGAGATGCGGATTGGATTCCAGAACTTGTGCTAGAGGACATCTACAAATTACTGGAGGAATGAGATGGACAAGCGGGTTATTGCGTTGTTACTCTCTGTGACAATATTTCTTCCCGGTTGTATGGGAGATGAGGCTGAGTTGATTGGAACCGAATTCATCGACCCCCCAGATGCACCAGACTTCAGTCTGTTCGACCAGAATGGAGACTTGTTCACATTCTCCGATCATGAAGGTAAAGTCATCGTTGTAGCCTTCATTTACACTTCATGTCCTGACATATGCCTGATCATCTCAGCCAACATGCATTACGTCAAAGAAAACCTCGGCTCATATTCTGAAGATGTAGTATTTGTTTCTGTGACCATAGACCCTGCGAGAGATACAATAGCGCACCTATCTGAGTGGACTGAGCAAATGGGTTACGATTGGTATCATCTGACTGATTCTGCTCGCGCCCTTCAGGATGTCTACAGGGATTGGAACGTGGTGGTTGACAATGCGCATATTGCAGCCAGCGAGCCGCCGTCTGAAAGTCTGGTCAGAGTAGCAGTACTCAATCCGGACAATAGTTCGATTATTGTGGACAGTCACTGTCAAGGGCCAACGCTGGCAAATTGTTTCGAGAGTGGTTCGGAGCTAATGGAATTCGCAATGAGTAATGCAAACATCAGTTATGCTCCTAATGAGGGCATTATTGGAGATTGGCAAGAGGATGGCAACTGGACATGGGGCTTACACCTCTGGGACTCTGCGAATGAAAGTTGGACTGATGCTGGAACAGATGACCCTGGAACTTTGGATGTGGATTCAGGGGCCCATATGGCTTGGATTGCTAGCACTGCAAACCTAAGCATGGCCCCTCTTGGCGAAGATTGTAACGGCCATGGCTGGATTATGGGTTCGGGAGCTAGTGCCCACTGCATGTGCGATGATGGTTATGACAGACCAGCCAATGACTGGCTTTCATGTATCCCAGAAGGAAACGCTACTGATGGTAATGGAGAAGTAGATCCTCACGAGCAGTCACTTGGCGAATACGAGGTCGGGCACTCTACTGTGACATACATTATCGACAAGCAACTGAGAAAGAGGGTAGCTTACTCTGGGATCTACTGGGATGCGGACAACTTTCTGCA
>CENY01052062.1_pt1 | contig 11766 bp, 6 predicted proteins | sample 356181 | NCBI WGS metagenome assembly CENY01 (sample SAMEA2619840, study PRJEB7988) | marine metagenome | isolation source: saline water (ENVO:00002010), including
ATGCCCAGCACGCTGCTCACCGTGAGCACACCGGTGCCCCCCACGCCAGCCACCAGCACGTTGTACGGCTCGTCGAGGCGCGGAAGGTCGGGTTCCGGCAGCAGCCAGATGGGCTGGCTCACGTTGGCTGGCTTGTTGGACTTCAGCGACCCGCCGTGCACGGTGACGAAGCTGGGGCAGAAGCCTTTGACGCAGGAGTAATCCTTGTTGCACGCGCTCTGGTCGATGCCGCGCTTGCGGCCCAGCGGAGTTTCCTTGGGAACCACGGACAGGCAGTTGGATTGGGTGCTGCAGTCGCCGCACCCCTCGCAGACGTCTGGGTTGATAAACACCCGTTTGTCTGGATCTTCCATCAAACCCCGCTTGCGCCGGCGACGCTTTTCGGCGGCGCAGGTCTGTGCATAGATCAGCACCGTGCAGCCTTCGGTGTCGCGCAGCTCACACTGCACGGCGTCCAGATCATCTCTGTGGCGGATGGTCAGCCCTTCCAGGTCGGGCAGCTCGGCTTCATAGTGATCGGGGGTGTCGCTCACCACCACGATCCGCTTCACCCCTTCGCCACGCAGCTGAAAGACCATGCGCTCCACGGTGAGCGGTCCATCGACGTTCTGGCCGCCGGTCATGGCCACCGCATCGTTGTAGAGAATCTTGTAGGTGATGTTGGCTCTGGCGGAGACCGCGGCGCGGATGGCCAGCAGGCCGGAGTGGAAATAGGTGCCGTCGCCCAGGTTCTGGAAAACGTGCTTGCGCTCGGTAAACGGGGCCTGGCCGAGCCAGGTGGCGCCTTCGCCACCCATCTGGGTGAAGGTGACCGTGCCTCGTTCCATCCAGGTGGCCATGTAGTGACAACCGATGCCACCGTAAGCCAGGCTCCCCTCGGGTACTACGGTGGAGGTGTTGTGGGGACATCCCGAGCAGTACCAGGGCTGACGCTCCGCCCGGTTGCGCGGCTTGGCAAGGGCCGCTTCCTTGGCTTCGAGAAAGGCCAGACGTTCGTGGATGCGCTCACTGTCGAAGAAGCGCCCGATGCGCGCCGCGATTACCCGGGCGATCATGGCGGGGGTGAGCTCCCCCAGATTGGTCACCAGCAGGTTGCGGTGCTCGTCGTACTCGCCCACAACGCGCGGGCGACGCTCCACCGGCCAGTTGTAGAGCTGCCCGGTGAGCTGGTCTTCGATGACGCTGCGCTTTTCCTCCACTACCAGGATCTCTTCTAAGCCGCTGGCAAACTCGTGAGTGGAGACCGGTTCCAACGGCCAGCTCATGCCCACCTTGAACAGCCGGATTCCGATCTGGGCGGCGAGCTGCTCATCGATACCCAGGTCGGCCAGGGCCTGCAGCGTGTCCAGATAGGACTTGCCAGTAGTGACGATGCCGAGCCGTGCGTTGGGGCTGTCCATCACCACGCGGTTGAGTTTGTTGGCGCGGGCAAAAGCCAGTGCGGCATAGATCTTGTAGCGCTGCAGGCGCTCTTCCTGCTCGAGCGGCGTGTCGGGCCAGCGGGCGTGTACGCCGCCTTCGGGCAGCTCGAAGTCGTCAGGCAGGGCGATTTGAATTCGTGCTGGGTCGATCTCGGCGGAGATGGCCGCGTCCATGTTCTCGGTAATTGCTTTGAGCCCTACCCAGCAGCCCGAGTAGCGTGACAGCTCCCAACCGTAGACACCCAGGTCGAGCACTTCCTGTACGCCGGCTGGATTCAGTACCGGGCAGGTGGCGCCGATGAACATGTGGTCGCTCTGGTGGGGCAGGCTGGACGACTTGCAGGCGTGGTCGTCACCCACCACTGCCAGCACACCGCCGTATCTGGATGTGCCGAAGGCGTTGGCGTGTTTGAGTACGTCCATACTGCGATCGAGCCCGGGGCCCTTGCCGTACCACAACCCGAAAACACCGTCGTATTGTGCGCCGGGAAACAGGCCCACCTGCTGGCTGCCCCAGACCGCGGTCATACCGAGGTCCTCATTGACGCCGGGCTGGAAGTGGATGTTGTGTTCGCTGAGCAGGTCTCCGGCGTTCCACAGCGCCTGATCCAGGCCGCCGATGGGAGAGCCGCGATAGCCGGAGATGAAGCAGGCCGTGTTCAGCCCGCGAGCCTGGTCTCGGCGGTGTTGCAGCATGGGCAGGCGCACCAGGGCTTCGATGCCTGTCATGTAGGCGCGGCCCTGTTCCAGGGTGTACTTGTCGTCCAGAGTTACTGCAGCCACGAAAGTGGTACCCGCTCACAATAAATAGCAATATTAATGCCTCATTGGGGAATAAAAATTTCAATATTTCTAATTTTTAGGACAAAATAGAAAAATATTGTCTTTTTAGGGTGTGTTGTGGCACAGAAAGTGCGGGAAATGGCCGATCTGTCGGATGTGGACCTGAAGATCCTCGCGTTGCTGCAGGAGGATGCCAGCCTGACCGCCGCGGAAATCGCCGAGCAAGTGAATCTGTCGGTGTCCCCCTGCTGGAGGCGGATCACCCGATTGGAGAAGGAGGGCTACATCGAAAAGCGGGCGGCACTCTTGTCTGCAGAGCGTCTGGGGCTTGGGGTGGTGATCTTCGCCAGCATCAGTCTTTCGGCCAACGACGAGCAGTCGCTCGAACAGTTCGAAGCCCAGATTCAGAAATTTCCGGAAGTGGTGGAGTGTTATACCGTCACCGGCACCATGGATTACTTTGCCAAGATCGTTACACGCGACATTCAGGGCTACGAGGCGTTTCTGCGCCAGCAACTGCTGCAGGTGCCGCTGATCCGGGAACTGCACTCCAACGTGGCCGTCACCAAGATCAAGTTCACCACCAGCCTGCCGCTGGATACCCAGGTGGCATAGCCTTTGCGACTAAGTTGGGGCTTGTACGCTGAAGTGAGAGTAGGGGGCTAGACGCGCTGTTCTGGCTCGCGGTTTATGCCCAATGCCCGCGCAACTAAATGCGACTCAACGGGGTTGGTGCCTACATCGTGAACGCGGGCGGCCGTGCGGCTCATTTTGGAGAGCGCATAGGCCGGCGGCGTTCTGCAAGCCGCGCCAGGTCGCGCTAGAGCATGAGGGCGGTGGAGAAATCCGGCACCCCGGCCCATCGTCCGGGATCGGTTGCCCGCATTACCGCCACCACCTTGATGACCTCGGGGTTGGCGAGCCCGTGGGGAGGCCCCTCTCCCGTGAGCACGCGAATCACATTCTGAGCCTGCCGTATCGCGCACTCCTGCAGAAACACCTGAGAGAATCCGGCGGCGTGGGGGGTGAGCAGGCAGTTTGGCAAAGTCATCAACGGGTTGTCGTCCTCGATGGGTTCAACTTCGGTGACGTCCAGGGCCGCCGCTTCGATCTGGCCGCCGCTGAGTGCTCTTGCCAGCGCGGCGCCGTCGACTATAGGTCCGCGGGCTGTGTTGACCAGCAGGGCGGTGGGGCGCATGAGGGCCAACGTTTGGTCATTGATCAGGTGATGGGACTCGTCGGTGAGCGAGCAGTGAATGCTGATGAAGTCCGATTCGCCCAGCAGCTCATCCAGATGCACCATGCGCACCCCGTATAGGTCACCGGTGAGTTGGCTGACGAAGGGGTCATAGGCAATGATGCGGTCAGGGCCGAAGCCGCGCATGCGGGTGGCGAAGGCGCGTCCGATATTGCCGAAACCGATGATGCCGACGTTGTGCCCGGCAATGCGCCGCACGCTGCGGCGCACGTCCATGGCGCGCTCGCCCCATTCGCCGGCGCGTACCGTTGCCACTGCGCCCACCACGTTCCGCGTCAGGGCCAGCAGCAGGGCCACGGCATGGTCCGCCACCTCGGTGGTGTTCGACCCTGGCACGTTGCACACCAGCACCCCCAACTCGGTGGCGGCGTCCAGGTCGATGGAGTCCACGCCTACGCCGAACCGGCTGATCACCTTGAGCCGCGGGCACGCTTCCAGCACGCGGCGGGTGGTGAGCGGTAACGTGTTGACGTGAGCGCCGTCCGCGTCGCGAAGCAGCGCGATCATTTCCTCTTCGGTTCTGCCGCTGCCTTCGGTGACGTCGAAACCAGCCTCTTCGTACAGATCTACTCGGTTCATGGAGCTTCTGGGCAGAGCAATCTTCATCAGTGTATGTCCGCCATGCGTTGGAATGCGGCTTTGATCTGTTCGATGCCGAAGCCGGGTTGTTGGGCAGCGTCGATGAGGATGCGCTCGCGCCGCGCGATGCGATCCGCTTCCTCGACCACGTTCTGCACATCTGCCAGGGGTATAACCACCGAACCGTGCATGTCTGCGTGCACCAGCTCGCCGTCACTCACCTCCATGCCGTGCACGTTCACCGGCCCGCCCCAGTCCAGCACGTGCACGAAGGCGTGGGATGGGTTGACCATGCCGGCGAGCATCTGGAAATTGCGCTGGGAGTCTGGAATGTCGCGCACGCTGCCGTTGGTGATCACACCCAGGCAGCCGAGCCCGTAGTGCACGTTGGTGTTCACCTCACCCCACAGGGCGCCATACCCGGGCGTCTCATCCAGGTCCTGAATGATGGCGATGCTGGGCAGGGGGCCGCCTTCGGCAACGTAGGTGTAGTAGCTGATGTTGTCGGTACGGACTTCCGGTTTGTGCTGGGCGCGGATGCGTGCCGTGCGGGCGAAGCCGACGATAGATGGCAGTTCGGGATGCGCGCACACGAAAGGTTTGATGTTGAAGCCCCGGTCTCTTCGAGATGGGTTTACGGCTTCCAGTGCGTTGCAGACGGTGGGGGTGTCCAACGCCTTGAGCGCGTCGGCGAGTTCCGTGGTGAGTTCTGTCATGCGGTTATTTCTCGAAGTGTTGGTAATTAGTCAAGGCCGAAACTGCAACGCCCGCGGTGCGAGCCGTGCGGGCTGAGTAACGAACCGGTAAGCGGTCTCCACCCACTCACAAACCAGGCGACGAGTGTCTCTTGGGTCGATCATCTCTTCCATCTGAAATCGGTTGAGCGGGCCGAGGGGGCCACGTGCGCTTTCGATGCGTGCTTCGATCTCCGCCCTCAGCGCGGCTGGATCTTCGGCTTCGGCCAGTTGGCGTTTGTAAGCGGCCTCGATGCCACCTTCAGGGGGAATGCCCCCTACGTCGGCGGCGGGCCATGCCACGCGTACCGAGCGCCTCGCCTGGGGCGTGGCGTAGTTGTTGCCGGCCACACCGAAGCTGCGGCGCATGACCACGGTGAACAGTGGCACCGACACCTGAGAGAAGGCCACCATCCATTCGCCGCCCTTGCGGATGGTGCCGGCGGTTTCGTGCTCCAAGCCCACGGCGAAGCCGGGATTGTCCACCAGGTTCAGAACCGGAAGATGAAATACGTCGCACAGATCCAGGTGGCGCCGCAGCTTATCGCAGCCGTTGGCTGTCATCGCGCCGCCGTTGATGTGGCGGCTGTCCGAGGCGATGACTCCCAACGGATGGCCGTTGAAGCGCACGAACCCTGTGATCTGATCGGTTCCCCATAGCGGACCGATCTCGAAGAAGGACCCTTCGTCCGCCATGAGCCGGATGGCCCGTCGCATGTCGAAAGTGCTGGTGCGCTGCCGCGGGATCAGCGTGAACAACGCTTCTTCGCGTCGGTCCACGGGGTCGCTGCAGGCGTGCACGGGTGGCGCTTCATAAGCGCTGGGAGGCAGGTAGGAAAGAAAGCGCTTGGTCATTGCCAGGGCTTCGTCTTCCGTTTCCGCCAGGTTGTCCACCGAGCCATTGGTGCAGTGGATGTGCCAACCGCCCAGATCCTCCTTGCTGATGTCGTAGCCCATGGCGTGGCTCACTACCGGAGGGCCCGCCACGAAAAGCTGGGCGATGTCGCGCACCATCACGGAAAAGTGGCCGAGTACCGCCTTGGCGGCACCGATGCCCACCACGCTGCCCAGCAGCACGTTGACCACGGGTACCGTGGCCAGCTGTTCCGTGTACATGTCGGTGCCCAGGTGGCCCGGCAGAAAGGAACCGCCGCCGCTGGATACCCTGGGCCGGCCCGCCTTGATGGCGCCGCTGCTCTCTTTGGCGCTGCTGTCGCCTGCGCTACTCTGCTTGGGCACCATGGCAGCAACGCTGCCGCCGCCTGAGGAGCCGTCCAACAAGCGTACGGACGGTGCTTGAAGCTTGATGGAGAGCTCGTCCAGATAGCGGCTCTTCTCGCCGATAGCGCCGTCGGAGTGACCGCCGCGCGAGGTGAAATCGTCCGCGCACACCACCGCGGTGCGACCGTCGACCTTGCCCCAGCCGCCCACGTGATTGGCCGGCGTGAATGCGTCGATGTTGCCGTCTTCGTCGTAGGAGGCGAAGCCGGTGGCACTGCCCACCTCGCGAAAGGTGTCCGTATCCAGCAGCCTGTCGATGCGTTCCCGGCAGGTGAGCTTGCCGCGCGAGCGCTGACGTACGACGCCTGGATCCTCGGAACCTTCGGCAAAACGTGCCAGGGCCAACTCGTGCAGGCGCTCCACCTGATCCAGCGTGGCTTGCCAGGACTGATTCGCATCGGTGCCAGTGTGCTGCGTTGCGTCCCCCGATGTTGCAATACCAGCCAGCACCTGGCCGGCCAGCACCTGATCGCCCACCTTCAAATCGGCCAGCGCGCTGAGCGTGCCTGGCGCGGGTGCGATCACCGGGGTTTCCATCTTCATGCTGGTGACCACGAACAGGGTTTCGCCGGCGGCCACCTCGGCGCCATGGCTCACGCAGATTTCCTGCACGCTGCCGGTTAGGGGGCATTCCACGCCGGCTGAGCCGGCTGGCAGGTCCAGCTCAGGTAGCTGGGAAGGGGTCGCTGCAGGTGCGGCTCTAGGTCCTGTCGGCTTGTTGGCGCTCTGTTCCAGCAGGGCGAGCAGTGCTGGAATCTCGGAGCCGCCTGATGCTGTCAGCTCGGGCGCTTCGGTAAGTAACGTGGTACGGGCGTTGCCGTCGCCAACGTCGGGGTGCTCGAGAATGCGACAAAGGCTACCCAGATTGGTGGCAACACCCGAGATCTGAAACTCGCGCAAGGCCGCCGCAGTATTTGCCACAACGCGCTGCAGGCTGCCCGTGTTGCCAACGCTGCAGATGAGCTTGCCCAACAGCGGGTCGTATTCCGGCGGCGGCTGGTAGCCCACATAAGCGCAGCCGTCGACTCGAATGCCAGGGCCCGACGGCTCCCGGTAAGCGTCGATGGTGCCCGTGCCTTGCAGCACGATGCGGGCCTGCACGGCAAAGCCGCGGGCGCTGATCGCATTCTGGTCGGCCAACCCCAGTTCGGCGAGGTGGGCGCCGCCGGCAATCCGCAGTTGTGCTTCCACCAGATCGACACCGGTGATCTGCTCGGTGATGGTGTGTTCCACCTGAATGCGCGCATTGCATTCGATAAAATAGTACTCGCCTGTTTCGGGTACCACGAGAAACTCCACGGTACCGGCACTGCTGTACCCGGCGGCCTTCGCGAGGCGAACCGCATCGGTAAGCATGCGCTGGCGAAGCTCGGTGTCCAGAGCGGCGGCGGGCGCGATCTCGATCACCTTCTGGTGGCGCAGCTGCACCGAGCAATCGCGCTCGAAGAGATGCACCACATCACCGTGCTGATCGGCCAGTACCTGCACTTCGATGTGGCGGGGCCGATGGATGAGCTTTTCCGCAAATATGGTGTCGTCGCCGAAGGCGGCTGCGGCTTCGCTGCGCGCGCGTTCCAGGGCATCTGCCAGCATCTCGGGCGAATCCACTCGACGCATGCCGCGACCGCCGCCGCCGCCCGCTGCTTTGAGCATGATGGGATAGCCAACCGACTCGGCGAATGCCTGGGCGGCTTGGTGGTCTGCAATCGCCTCGTCGCTCCCCGGCACCACGGGAATATTCAGCGAGCTCGCCAGCTTTCTTGCTTCCATCTTGTTGCCGAACAATGCCATCGCCGCCGGTGACGGGCCCACGAAGGTGAGTCCGGCAGCCTTGCAGCGCTCGGCGAAGTCGGCACTCTCGGACAGAAACCCGTACCCCGGATGCACGCAGTCGCAACCAGACTTTTGCGCTATGTCGATCAGCTGGCTGGCGTCCAGATAGGCGGCCACCGGATCGCCGGTGAGATCCCTAGACTGATCCATGGCGTGTGCGTGCAGTGAGCGTGCGTCTGCGGCTGCGAAGACGCCCACTGTCTCCATACCAATACCCTTTGCCGCCCTTGCGATGCGAATGGCGATTTCGCCACGGTTGGCAATCAGAATACGCTGCAGCAGCCCCACTTCTTCCTCCTTTATTGTCCCCACCGGCGACGATCACTCAGAGTCTTTTGCGTGTCAATCGGGCTGTGTGATGGTAGTGAGCCCCGTGGCTTGAATGAAAGGATGTGATCCGCTTGTACGAGAGCGACGGAGCCCAACAGGTAGGGCCCGGCGGCAGGGGTAGCTAGTAGCCGCGCTCCCAAAGGATGAGGTTCTCCAGCGGCTCGGATGCCAGATAACGCGCTAGGTTCGTAATGAAAAGCTCGAGGCTATAGTTTGCCGGACGATCGGTAATGGCCGAGGTGTGGGGCGTGATCAGCACCTTGGGGTGTGCCCACAGGCTCTCCGGCGGCGGGGCTTCGAATTCGCCCACGTAGACGTCCAGGGCAGCGCCGCGAAGTGGTCCGTTGTCCAGGGCGTCGAGCAAGTCGGCCTCGTCGATGATCTCCCCTCGACTAACGTTGATCAGCACTGCGCCTGGCTTCAATGACCGCAGCACAGCCGCATTCACCAGCCTATCGGTAGCCGGAGTCCATTGGCATGCGACCACGAGGTAATCCGATTCGGCGGCCATCTGGCGGAGGGACTCGGGTCCGGATATCTTGGAGAATGGACCCAGTTCATTGTGCGCGGCACTACCACGCCTCCGAATGCCGACGGCGCGCATGCCCAAAGCCACGCACAGGCGTGCCACTTCGCTGCCGATGCCGCCAGTGCCAAGCACGCACACCGTCTTGTCGTTCAAGCCGGCGCTAGGGTAACCCGTGGGATCGAACTCCCGCCTGGAGGCATCGTGAGCAGCTTGGTTGAACCCCTTGGAAAAGTGCAGCAGGCCGGCCACAGCGTACTCGGCGATGGCCGTGCTGTCGCCGTAGCCCCTGGATGTGCTGACCAGCACGTCGCTTCCCCACAGGTCGCTCCTGCGCAGGTTGCTGGCACCTGCGGGTCGTTGGTGAAACCACTTTAGCATCGGCGCGCGAGCGCGCAGATCCAACGGGAATGGCCAGCTGGCCAGGACGATCTCGGCCTCGGCTAGCAGCGCGTCGCGCTCGGCGCGCGAGCCGCTTCCCCAAGCGTTAGGGGGCAGGTAGCGCGTGATGGTGTAGGCAGGCCAGGTGTCCCGGTATTCTCCGTCGAACCATCCCGGGGCTTCCGTCAGCGTGATGCTGGAGTGCACGCTGCGTATGCGCGCGGCGTCCGCTTTCGGGACGGGCGTGATGCTCAGTATTTTAGGCATGCGGTGCAGGTACCAATAAAAAGCGTCTATGTTTAGGCAACACGTCAGTGCGAGACATAGATCTCAGTGGGCGCCGATCATCTTACAACGTATGCAGCAGCGTTATGCTGTGCTTGTGTATCGCTTAATCTGGCGCGACCAACGTGGCTTTGTACTGCAGGACCCAGGGCGATCACTGACCTCGATCGGTTCATGGCGCATTTGCGCCACTATGAGGCGGATCCGGTGGGTGCTCGTGATATCTGCGCAAGCCTGGAGATTCCTGTGGTGCGTTTGCGTATCCTGTCGGTAGCGCTGGGGCAGGGGCCAGCCTGAGGCTCTTCCTGACGCCAGCTTGGCTGTCCGGGTTGGTTCCCTGTTTGGCGGCATGGGCTCGGGTCCACTATTGAAGCTCGAGCCGGCGGTCAACCCTGGGTAGAGATTTGGTCAAGCAGGGAAGTCATGTCAGAGCGTTTTGAGCATCTTACAGTCGATCGCAGCGGTCATGTGGCCACGGTTACCTTCAATCGGCCGGAGAAGGCCAACGCGTTGAATCCAGGCCATTTGGCGGATATTGAAGCGGTGGCACAGTCTTTCAGGGACGACACCAACACACGAGTGGTGATCTTTACCGGTGCCGGCAAGCATTTCTCTGCAGGCGCGGATCTTACCGATCCAGGCGCGCGGCCAGATACGGTGGTGGCCCAGCGGCGCTGGTTGCGCATGGGAGAGCGCGCGGTGCAGAGTGTCTACGAGATGGATCAGATTACCATCGCAGCCTGGAATGGTGCCGCGATGGGCGGCGGCGCTTGCCTTGCCACCGCCATGGATCTGCGCATCGGTGCAGACGACTGCGTGATGGGTTATCCCGAGATTGACATCGGCGTGAACCTAATGTGGAAGAGCCTGCCGTTGATCACTCATTTGGTTGGCCCGGCTAGGGCGAAGCGCCTCGTGGTCGGTGGAGAGCGGGTACCGGCGTCCGTGTTGCTTGAGTGGGGGTTGCTGGAGGTGGTGGTGCCGCGTGAGCGGTTGATGGACGAGGCTGGTGAGTGGGCTGCACGCTATGTCGCTAAACCCCCGGTACCGGCCCAGATGATCAAGCGGAGCGTCAACGCAATCGTCTCGGCGTTGGATACGGCCGTCATGCACATGGACGTTGATCAGTACATGCTGACCATGAGCACCGGTGACCAGCGCGCAGCGATAAAGGCATACTTCGACAAAACGGACCCAACCTTCGCTGGCGACTAGATCAATGCACAAGCGGCGTCGGCTCGGCCAGTACTGGGGCGACCTGGCACATTTACGGTCGCATCCATAAGCCAGACATTTTGTGTTCTGTGCTCGTTAGGTGTCTATTTGGTGAGTGTGTGCCCTGCGAGCCGCCGCTCCGGTTCGCAGGGACCCCGGCCGGGGCTGCTATTGGTTGCGTCAGCTTCCCGCGATAGGCTGGCCCCGCACGTTTGCTGGTTCTGGCCCAATCGCTGCCAGATCCGTGCCCAGTGTGCGCCCGGCCAGGTAGTAGTGCACGGCACACCAGAGGTTGAGGAACGTGAGCAGGAAAAGTGCAACTCGCAACGATTCCTGGCCGTAGTCGGCAGCAAAAACGTCGCTCAAGATGCCTACCAGCTGGGGTCCGAACCCCATTCCAATGATGTTCAACACGAACAGCGTGATGCTGGAGGCCAGGGCGCGCATGCGCAGGCTTACCAGGCTCTGGATTAGCGCGAAGGTGGGGGCTAGGTAAAAGCCGCCGAAGAATGCGGGAATGACATATAGCGCAAGCATGGTCCAGAAATCGTCCACCAGGAACACCATTGCTAGGAACGGCACATAACCGGCTTTGCCTGCAGCCACCACCCAGGTTCGCCAGCGAATGTCGCGCTTAGCGAGCACGTCGGTGAGCTTTCCGGCGGTGAATGTGCCCAGGCCGCCCACGATGCCGGTCAATAGGGCTAAGGTCAGGCCCGTTTCCGAGGGGCTCAGGCCATGGGAGCGTACGAGGAACGTGGGCATCCACAGCACGAATCCGTAGCCCACGAACCCAGCCAAGGTAGAACCGATGATCACGTGGCGTGTGGATCGGGTGCGCCACAGATGGCGAGCTACCGCGCGGAACGGAGGCGCATCCTCCTTAGCAGCTGCCAGTGCGAGGTCGGCAGCGCCGCGTTTGGGCTCCTTGGTGGTGAAGTAGAGCAGCAGGGCCACGACCAGTCCGGGCACGCCCACCACATAGAAAGTAACCCGCCATCCGTAGTGTTCGCTCAACCAGCCGCCCGCTAGATACGCGAGCAGCAGGCCGATGTTCACGCCCAGGGCGAATATGCCCATGGCGGTGCCGCGGCTGGCGCCGTCGAACAGATCGGCAATCACCGAGTGCGACGGCGGTGA
>CENY01076103.1_pt1 | contig 11757 bp, 9 predicted proteins | sample 356181 | NCBI WGS metagenome assembly CENY01 (sample SAMEA2619840, study PRJEB7988) | marine metagenome | isolation source: saline water (ENVO:00002010), including
ACGTCCCATTTGCTGCACATTTCCTTTGCGATTTCCTCTAATTTGGACTCTGCCATAGGAATATAGGCCTCATATTCCAAAAACAATACTTTTCGCCCATCTGTGTGATCTCTGGTTATACCGTTGAAGATTATTGCGGCACCATTTTGATCTTCTACTACGTCTTCCGCTAATTTTTTAAGGTCTAGTTTATTCGTAGTAATGTATGTTTGATACTTATGGTTACTAGGCAAAAATTTCACTCCTGATTAATTTGGCCGCCACTTACTGGAGGTATTAATGCCACCATATCGCCGTTTTTCAAGGGGTAATTGTGTAACTGATATTCCTCGTTAACTGCAGCTACCATTCTATCTTTTGAACACTTGATTTGGGGGTGGGATTTCAAAACAGTATCAATCAGGTCTGACAGAATACTGGCTTCATGTAATGAGAATTTCTCTGTAGTTTTACCAGATTGTTCCCGGTAAGCTGCGAAATATAAAACAGTAATATCCAGGACCCTTATACCTCCAATTTTCCTTGATTATTATTTTGGATTAGTAGGCCAATGCTCCACCATTTACGTGCAAGGTTTGACCTGTAATGAACCCATTTTCTGGTGAAACTAAAAAATCCACGGCGGATGCTATTTCTGTTGGCATACCCAACCGGCCTACAGGTATTCCAGTGGAAGCTATTGGGGCCGATGTATCCCTGGACGTGTCAAAAGCTCCGGGAACAATATGGTTGACCATTATGTTGTTATCAGCCAATTCCAGCGAAAGAGCTCTTGTTAATCCCAAAGCTCCCATCTTTGATGCGCTGACATGCCCCCATCCACTCTTACCTTTGAATGCGTTGAGTCCTGAAACATTTATTATTCTTCCCCATCCCTCTTTTAGCATCCCTGGTATCGCTGCTCTACAGCAATAAAAAGGGCCATCCAGATTTACTGACAAAACCCGTCTCCACTCCTCTGTAGTCATGTCTCGTGTTAATGATTCCTCTCGTAACCCTGCATTGTTGACGAGTATTGTGACTGATCCCATAACGTTCTCTATCTCAGTAAACAAAGAATCAACTTCTGACTCGGAGCCAACATCTGCTATAACGGAAATGGCTTTCCCACCATTTTTTAAGATTTCATCACGTACAGAACTGGCCTCTTTTTCGTTTGACCTGGAATTTATTACAACGGATGCCCCTTTAGAGGCTAATCGAATAGCTGTTGCCTTTCCTATGTTGCGACCAGAACCTGTGACTAAGGCTATTTTGTCTTTCAGTGGTAGGTTATCTGGCATGGTAGGAACGTACTATATCTGAAACTCTTCTTATATTATCCATCCCAACTCCGAATTCTCCCGACTCAACCCCTTTTAGCACTTGGGTAACGGCATCACTATAGGGGGTATCTACACCTATTTCCCTTCCTTTGTCGGACACGAGGCCATTCAGATAGTCAATTTCAGTCTTCCTTCCTTTCATTACGTCTTGGGCTAAAGATGGTCGGCCTGGGACTTCAGGTGGAGTGCCTTGGAGGACTTTATCTAGTTTTTCATTTCCTTCTGGCCCGGCACCTTTTTCCATGTCTTCAAGCGAAAAGTCTCCCATGGGAGGTTTAACATTGTAGCCAAGAGCTCGGCCAACTTTTACCGTTTCAATAGCTAAATTGAGTATCTGGTTTCTAGTTTCCTTATCCGCTCTCACCTCATGGCTCATGAGGCCTGTCATACCTGCTGTAGCGTTGACCATACAATTGGTGACCATCTTTGACCACCGTTGCCCCCACAGATCGTCTGTAACAAGAGTTTTACCAGCGGAACCGAACAGATCCGCTATTGTCTGTACTCTTTCAGTTATTTCTCCATTTAGCTCTCCTACAGTAAAACAAATTGGTTCCTTTTGTAGAGATTGAGAAACACTACCGGTACGAGTTATATGGCCTGGTTCATACATTCCAGCGGAAATAGTGGTTATACACCCTATGGTTCTGTGAGCTCCAACAAGAGGGGCTATCAAAGTTTCATTAATGCTGTTTTGAGGGCTTACTACGCAGGTTTTTTCATTCATGAATGGAAGCATAGCTTTAATTGCATTCTCGGTGTCATAGGATTTTACACCCACGATAACCATATCGAACTTATCTGCTATGTTTGGGATTTCGTCTGTATGAATCGCATTGACTTTCACGAGATGATCTCCAACTATGCCATCTAATAGGAGTCCTTTCTCGTTCATCGTGTCAACGTGCTCTCTCCAGGAATCAATCATTAGTACGTCATTTTCAGATTTCGCCATGAAACCCGCTAACGTTCCTGCTATGGCTCCTACGCCTATTGCTGCTGTTTTCATCTCCCAATCTCCTTGTAGAAACTGTGTTTTCGCTTTTGCCCTTTAAAACCTCAATTATTATCTTTGACTATTATGGTTTTCGACCTTTTCGATCTATAAAGGGCTTGAAGCCTTCCAGAACAGGGGTCGGCTCTAGCTCCTTTTCTTGCGCGTTTAGTTCTTTTTGATAGGTACTTTCCCAACTTTCCCCAATATCGTCGATCAAAAGTTTTTTGATGCCTTGAACCATCCTCGCGTCATTGCCAGCGATTAAACTAGCCAATTCATTGGCCTTGTTCATTAGTTCTGATGAATCCACGAGATGGTTAATGAGGCCTATCTGTAAACTTTCCTCCGCTTCTACAACTCTAGCAGTTAACAGCAATTCTTTAGCTTTTGGCCAGCCGACCTGCATGGGTAAACTCCATGTGGAATTTACCCTTCCATAGGCAGCAGCTAGAAACCGGAATTTAGTTTTTTCACACCCAACCCGAATATCCAAGCTGGATGCCAAGACAGCGCCACCACCATAAGCCAATCCATTTAATGCTCCGATGGTTGGCTTGGTGCAACTTCCTATGTGCCATGCATAGGTTGGTCTCTTGGGATCGGCAGGAGGTGGACTATCACTCTCTGCATTCCGAGTCATCTCATGTATGTCTGCTCCTGCCGTAAATGCCCGGTCCCCAGCGCCTGTAATGATCACAGCTTTAACATCTTCATCTGACTCCACTTCTGTTATCGCAGTATCAAGTTCACGAAATAAGGTCGTGCTAAGTGCGTTAAGTACTTCTGGTCTGTTGAGGGTAATAGTGGCTACTCCATCAGATTTAGAATATAGGATTGTCTCGTAGGTCACTAGGGGCTCCTTTTAATTGATTACTGGTAGATTTGGAATTATAGAAACGGTTTTTTAGAGGGTCAAGAAAGCAAGATGAAATTTTTAGCCCGACCATTGGTACACATTCATATTGATACGTCCATTTTTGGCGAACACTACCCCTTCTGATTCCAGAAGTTTTTTTTGTAACCAAGGCCCATCTCCGTCTCTGGAGCTTATTTCGCCAAGGCGATTTACGATCCTGTGCCATGGGACATCAGAATCAAAATTGAGACTTGAAAGAGCGTATCCTACTATCCTAGGGTTTAGTGTGCCGGTCATGTCGGCTATATTCCCGTAGGTCGCGACTTTTCCCACAGGAACCTTCTCTACCATCTCAAATATTTTCGCAAAAGTGTTCATTTTTTGACCATTGATAAATTTTGAGTTCTAAATGTTTTTGCCATACTTTACTTGATTGGTGAGTTGAAGTTAGCACTATAAACCATGATCCTGATACTATTCGCATCCAAAACAAAAGATTAAGAGGTTAGTTCTATGGCAGACGCAGATTTCAAACCTATACAAAAAATCCCGGTCGACAAAATGACTGTTAAGCCAAATTTGGATCTGGAAGATTCATATAAAAACTTTGATTGGGAAAGTTTATATGAAGACTTAGATTGGTTACCAGGTGGGGGTTTGAATAAGGCTCATGAGGCTATAGATAGACATGCCAATGGGGACAAACGAGACAAAATAGCAATGATATGGGAAGGGAAGAATGGAGAGCGAGAAGATTATACATTTGGCGATATGCAGCGACTAACCAATAAGTTCGCTAATGTTCTTCAAAGTCTTGGTATAGAAAAAGGCGACAGGGTATTCATATTTATGGATAGGCTTCCTGAGTTATACATCTCATTTTTTGGTGCCTTAAAAGCGGGCGCAGTTGTAGGTCCTCTTTTTTCTGCTTTCGGACCAGAACCTGTTCGAGATAGGATGCAAGATAGCGGCGCAAAAGTACTGGTAACACAGCCTGATTTGAGAAAAAAAATCGTTGATATTATCCCAGAATTATTTGATTTGCAGCACATATTGATAGTGAATAAAGATGATCGAGACCCAAATCCAATAGACCCTCAGGATCTGTCGTATGAAGAAGAAATGGGGAAAGCTCCCGAAGAATTTACCACGGTTGTAACTGGGCAGTACGATTATTCGATTATGCACTACACGTCTGGTACTACGGGTAAACCTAAAGGAGCCGTTCATAGACATCAGGCGGTAGTTCAGCAAATGGCCACAGGGAGATGGGCGCTTGATTTACATGAGGATGATATTTATTGGTGTACTGCAGACCCTGGATGGGTCACAGGAACTTCCTATGGAATGTTGGCTCCGTGGACCAATGGTGTAACTCAGTTGATTTATGAGGGTGGATTTAGTGCAAGTAGGTGGTATGAACAGATTCAAAAGCATAATGTGACGGTTTGGTACACTGCTCCTACTGCAATTCGAATGCTGATGAAAGCAGGCGAGGATGTGCCTGCAAGGTTTGACCTCTCAACATTGAGGTATATGTGTAGTGTGGGTGAGCCCCTAAATCCAGAAGCAGTAGTTTGGGGTAACGACGTCTTTGGTATGCCATTTCATGACAACTGGTGGCAGACAGAGACAGGAGCCATTATGTGTGCCAACTACCCAAGCATGGAGGTAAGACCTGGTTCCATGGGGAAACCTATCCCTGGAGTTCATATAGCCATAGTGGATGAGGATTTCAATGAAGTCCCTGATGGAGAAGATGGAAACTTGGTGGTTAAACCTGGTTGGCCGTCTATGTTCCATGGATATTGGAATAACTCGGAGATGTATAACTCAAGATTCAGAAAGGGTTGGTACATCACAGGTGATACAGCGCGTAAAGATTCTGATGGGTATTTTTGGTTTGTAGGCAGAGCGGACGATGTGATCAATACCGCCGGACATTTGGTAGGCCCTTTTGAAGTTGAAAGTGCTTTGATAGAACATCCTGCAGTAGCTGAAGCTGGGGTTATTGGGAAGCCAGATGATATTGCCATGGAGATAGTTAAGGCTTTTGTATCTCTTAAGGATGGCTATGAGGAATCGACCAAATTACGGAATGAGATTATGCGATTTGCAAGGGAGAAATTATCCACCGCGGTTGCACCGCGAGAGATAGACTTCATACCCTCACTTCCCAAAACTAGAAGTGGAAAGATTATGCGCCGGCTTTTGAAAGCGAGGGAATTGGGACTTCCTGAAGGAGATACATCCACATTGGAAGATGATTAGTATTTAAATTTACTGGATAACTAGTTTGGGGGATTCAGACTTTGGACTCAACGAAAATCAAATCTGTAGTTTGTGATGAAATTGAAAAAAACAAAAATAAACTAATAGGTGTAGCCAAGGAAATTTTAGAGAATCCGGAACCAGGATTTAAGGAATTTAAGACAGCCAAGATAGTATCTAGAGAATTCTCTGATCTAGGTATGGCGCACGAGTCGAGAATTGCCATTACTGGACTTAAATCCCAACTGGATAGTGGTAAACCTGGTCAGAATATAGCTGTAATTGGCGAACTAGACTCCTTAAAAGTGTTAGGACATCCATTTGAAGATAAAGAAACAACTGCAGCACACGCTTGTGGACATCATTGCCAAATAGCGATGATGTTAGGTGTTGCTGTTGGCTTAAAAGCATCAGGTGTTTTAGAGAACTTAGCAGGTAAAGTTACCTTTATGGCAGTTCCGGCTGAGGAATACATTGAGGTGGAATACAGAGATAGCCTGAGAAGAAGTGGTGAAATTGAATTTTTGGGAGGGAAACCCGAATTCGTAAGACTTGGACATTTTGATGATGTTGATATGGCAATGATGACACATACATCAGTTCCGTCCAATGAGTGCAAAATATCGTTTGGTGGAACCAATAATGGCTTGGTTGCTAAGTCAATCCAATTTTCAGGAGTTGCCTCTCACGCAGGAGGCGCGCCTCACATGGGTGTCAACGCTCTAAATGCTGCCATGGTAGCGATGTCTGCAATTCATGCTCAAAGAGAGACTTATAGAGATCAAGATACGATAAGAATACATCCGATCATAACAAAGGGCGGGGTCGCAGTAAGTTCAGTTCCGGCTGATGTTCGGATGGAGACATATGTTAGGGGGGCCTCGGTTGATGCTTTTTTGTCGGCCTCCGAAAAAGTCGATAGGGCTTTAAGGGCAGGTGCTATGGCTGTTGGTGGTTCAGTAACTATCACAACTTTGCCCGGTTATCTTCCTATTCAGAGTAATGAGTCTTTTCTAAACCTGTATAAGAGCAATGCTGCAGAATTAGTTGGTGAAGAAAAACTCCAAAGACTCACGCACCGCACAGGATCTACAGACATGGGCGATATATCTCAGTTAATGCCAGTCATACATCCATATGTAGAGGCAGCATCTGGTAACGGACACGGTATTGATTACGTCATAGATGATTATGACCTTGCTGTTGTCACGGGTGCAAAGGCAATGGCAATGACGGTAATAGACCTACTGGCTGATGGAGCCTCGAACGCATCTCGTATAGTGTCAGAGAATAACTCGCTACTTACCAAATCTTCGTATCTTTCCCTTTTGAGAAGTATGACTAAAGAAGAAACATTTAAAGAATAGAAAAGAGAAAATTGAAATGGACTCTAAATCCCTAAAAGCTAAGTGCTGGGACATCATTGACAATCGTGCAGACTGGATAGTCAACATATCTAAGCATATCTTGCAAAATCCAGAACCAGGATTCCATGAATTTCAAACTGCCGGATTTGTAAGTCAGAAATTGGATGAACTCGGCTTGCCTCATGAAAAAGGAATTGCTCTTACTGGGATAAAGGGAACTATTGATGGGGGATTGCCTGGTCCTACTATAGCAATAATTGGAGAATTGGACTCGTTGAGGGTAGCTGGTCATGCTCATGCCAATCCTGAAACAGACGCTGCGCATGCTTGTGGACACCATTGCCAGATAGGCATGATGCTGGGAGTCGCCGCTGCTTTTAAAGAAATATCGAAAGATTCCAGGATTCCCGGAAAATTGGCTTTCATGGCTCTACCTGCTGAAGAATTCATTGACGTCGAATTTAGATATGGTCTGCATCAGCAAGGACAAATCGAATTTATGTCCGGGAAACAAGAGTTTTTGAAGTTAGGTGCTTTTGATGATGTTGATCTTGCTGTAATGGCGCACACATCAAAAACAGAAGAAGGGAAATTTTCCATTGGAGGTACTAGCAATGGTCATGTTGTGAAGTACATTCGATTCTTAGGTAAGGCTTCTCATGCCGGAGGTTCCCCTCATGAAGGAATCAATGCACTTCAGGCATCCATGGTAGCCTTGAATGCCTTGAACACACAAAGAGAAACACTTAAGAATGAGGACACCATAAGACTTCATGGCATCATGACGAGAGGGGGTGTTTCAGTAAGCTCAATTCCAGCTGAAGTCAAATATGAAGGGAGAGTAAGAGGCGGCACGACTGAGGCAATTGCAGACGCAAATTTGAAAATGGACCGATGTTTAAAGGCAGGTGCACTCGCCATAGGATGTGAGGTAGAAATAATTACATTACCAGGATATTTACCGATAAAGAATAATTCGTATATGTCGGATATTTTTATTGATAATGCTGCATCGTTGGTAGGGGAAAATAACGTAGTACAAAAGCCTGCGCACCACAATTCTGGTGGGAGTACTGATATGGGAGATTTAAGTCAGATAATGCCGGTAATTCATCCTTACACCGGAGTTGCTAGTGGTACTGGGCATGGAATTGATTACTTGGTGCATGATTACATTCAAGGGGTAGTGAACCCCGCTAAGGCCCTCGCTGGTACCATAGTGGATCTTTTATGTAGAAAAGATTTACCAGCGAAAAAGATTTTGAATGATTTTAACCAAGATTACTCAATCAAATCCTATGTGGAAATGCAGAGATCAAGACTTACTAAAGAAATATATTCACCAAGTTAGTATTTCATCTTAAGAACTTTTCGATCTGATCAGAATATCTTTCTAACCACGCTTTGTTTAGGCGTATCCGTTCCTTAGCCTGACGTATTGTTCTCTCTGCTGCAGGAGTAGGATTTTCTTCAAAGAATGTTTCGACTTCTTGTAATCGTTCAGAGGTAGTGAAGCCAGATACTATTGATACCAGCCGCATTAAAGCAAATCCTCCATCACCATATCTTCGATCAATTTCTTCCCAATTATTTCTTATAAAATCCCATGCTAATGACCTTCCTAAAGCAGAACTAGCTACAGTTACTATTACTCTGATGGAATCTTGAACTCGTATTTCTTCACTAAGGGATTTAATTAAAGTTTCGTTTAGCAAGTCTTCATTTCCAAAATTGGACAGCGCTGAATGAAGACGGACTTTTTCTTCTTGTAGGTCAGTAGATTTTTCAAGAGCCCACATCTGATCGTATACAGATCTATCTCCTTGTTGGGCTGCTAGATTGAAAACTACAGTACGCACGTCTGGGTGGATAGTTTGTTTTTCTTTCACATGGTCATTAAATTTAGAAATTGCCTCATCCAGCACGGACCTATCTCCATAGTGACCAGAATTTCCAAGAGACGTGCTTCGTAGTAGAGCATCGAGGTGGCCTTCACCTGCCTTTTTCTCCCATCCAACCTTTTTACTGATACCAGCAAATATCTCTCTGCAAAATGATTGGTAACTACTGAGGAATGCTAATTCAGAAATTAGGTTTTCTATTCCCCTTAAACCAGTAGCTAGATCCGATAGTACAGATGCGTCAGATTCATTTTTGTAGGCCATTGCGAGATCAAGAAAATTGTCAACTGAAGTGTATCCAGCTCGGACTAAGGCGTAATAGTCACCTTGTAATCCTAATCGGTCTCTAGCACTGAGTTGGTTTTCCGCTATAGCATTTTTTAAATTTGCTAATTCAGATTGTCCGTATTTTGTTCTATAGAAACCTGTTTGATCAGGATTCAATTTAAGCCAGGAAGTCTCAGAGCCTGTGGGGGTATTTAAATTAATGCTTAAGTCTCTCGACCCCATTAAAGCGGTTGCGATGTCATCACCGTCACTACTGCTAATTTTTATTGGTACATACCAAGAGGTTTCATCTACATGTTCAGACTGACCTTCTATGTGTTCGTAAAGAAACCTTGCTTGTGATAAATCTATGCGGGATGAATTGTTGGTATCCAAGGTAATAATAGGAAAACCTGTTTGCTTGACCCATGAATCCATTACTTTTCCTACCGGTTTTCCAGATGATAGCTCAAGTGCATTCCATAAATCTTGAGTCTCGGCATTTCCGTAAGAATGATCACTAAGGTATGCTTTAATTCCCTTTTGGAAATCTGATGGTCCGATGAAATCTTCCAGCATTCGTAATATAGACCCGCCCTTGCTATAGCTGATGGCGTCAAACAATTGTCCAATTTCTGCAGGATTATTTACCTCTTGCTCGATTGGATGGGAATTTGATAACCCATCTAAGGAAAAGGCGCTAGCAGTATCTGCCGTTAAGAACTGTGTCCACATATCCCATTCAGGGTGTATGGCATCCACCGCCTTATCTCCCATCCATGACGCGAAACTCTCATTAAGCCACAAATCATTCCACCAGTTCATTGTGACAAGGTCTCCAAACCACATATGAGCCATTTCGTGGGATATTATTGCAGCTACTATCTGTCTGGTGCCGGCTGAACTATTTTCCGGGTCAACTAATAGTGCAACTTCCCTGTATGTTATTGCTCCCCAGTTTTCCATTGCTCCCGCTGCAAAATCTGGAATAGCTAAATGATCTAATTTGGGCAGGGGAAATGGGATTCCAAAGTAATCGTTGTAGTAATTAAGAAGGTCTACTGAGGTCTGTAAAGCAAATCTACCTTGCTCCTGCTTCCCGGCAGTGGTCCAGACTCGCATTAAAGTGCCGCTTTTAGTCGATTGTTCAATGCAGCTTAATTCACCGACAATGAAGGCGAGTAAATAAGTCGACATTATAGGAGTGGTATCAAACGTTATTGTCTTACGTCCAGGTGAGCTTTTTATATCGCCAACGATTGGCATGTTTGACACGGCAACCATTTCATTTGGTATGTCTAAAGTGACATCAAAAGTAGCTTTTCGTGAAGGTTCATCCCAGCAAGGGAAAGCCCTTCTGGCATCTGTAGATTCAAATTGAGTAGCAGCTAGGAATTTTTCATCACCATTCATATCTGTATATCGGCTTTTGTAAAAACCAAGAAGACGGTCATTCAACGATCCTATGAATGAAATCTGAACTTGTACATCAGATGTTCCCGGTTCCAATGCTTTAGACAATTCTATGGAAATGGTTTCATTATCAGGGTTAATTGAAACGTCAGCTATGTCGAGTTTGATATCTCCCGCGTCCACGGAAACATTTTGTATCTCTAGTTCGGCTGAATTCAATACTATAAAATTTGTAGATTGATTAACTTCAGCTTTTATAACGACTTCACCGTCAAAGGTGAAGGTGTCGAAATTTGGTGCGAGTTTGACCACGTAGTTGGTAGGGGTAACGTGCTCAGGAAGAATTAGTCTGGTTTCTGTTGTCATAGTTTAAGTGCTAGTTCCTATAATTAATGCATTATTGCTAGGGTTTTTAAGCTCCGATCCAATTTGGTTTTCTCTTTTCTGAAAATGCCAGAGGTCCTTCTCTCATGTCTGCTGAACCAAGGAATTTGTTTTCTTCCGAATACTTTCTTTGCAATGCGTTAGAAAGTGGCCAATCAAGACCTTCGTAGGCCATTTGTTTTGAAGCTCGCACAGAAAGTGGGGCTGCTTCTAAAATTTCGTTTGCCCATTTTTCTGCTGTAGTCAAAACTTCAGATAAAGGAACTATTTCATTTACCAATCCCAAATCATAGGCTTCTTGGGCACTGATTCGTCTTGCGGTAAGCATCATCCCCATTGCTCTTTTTAAAGGGACGTGTCTAGGCAATCTATGAACGCCTCCTGCGCCAGCAATTAATCCAACCCGCGGCTCTGGAAGACCTACTTCAGCATGGTCAGCAATTACAATAATGTCACAGGCCATGGCAAGTTCTAAACCACCCCCAAGGGCATATCCATTTACAGCAGCGATTATAGGTTTCCAGCATTTGAAATCCATGTCGGTTGTAATGCCTCCGAAGGCTGCTCTTGTTCGCGCCCCTGTTGCTGCCTCTTTTTCACGTTCGCCCCAATTTTCTGCTGTGTATCTCAAGTCATTACCTGCGCAAAATGCTCGGTCACCCGTCCCTGTAACGATAGCAACCCAGGCATCTTTATCATTTTCAAAGGCGGTAAATGCTTCTTTCATCTCTAAGTTGGCAGGAGGATGAAGAGCATTAAGCCTTTCAGGACGATTAATGGTTATGTATGCGATCCTACCCTTCTTTTCATAGTTTATAAATTCGTACGCCATTATTTCTACTCCTGTTTTCTTGCATTTTTAATTAAAAGGGATACCCCAATTGTTCTCATAGGTAATTTGATTTACCGGGGATCTTTTTGTTGGTCCATACTTTGCCTTGTCATCCAGATATCCAACGGGTAATAAAGCAGCGGT
>CENY01114365.1_pt1 | contig 11732 bp, 9 predicted proteins | sample 356181 | NCBI WGS metagenome assembly CENY01 (sample SAMEA2619840, study PRJEB7988) | marine metagenome | isolation source: saline water (ENVO:00002010), including
CGCCTTGACGCCCCAAACTGGGACAACTGGTTCGGCACTGATACAAATGGTCGAGACATGTTCTCTAGAACAATCTGGGGATCCAGAGTTTCTCTCACTGTAGGTTTCTTCGCCATAGTTTTCGGATTCGCCGTAGGAGGGCCACTAGGAATCGTCGCTGGGTTTTTCAAAGGAGCGACTGACAAATTCCTCTCCATCATAATTTTCATACTCTTCGCTTTCCCAGGTTTAGTACTAGCACTTTTGATAATTTCCCTTCTAGGTCAAACACTCGCAGTTGTTTGCTTGACAATCGGAATCATCGGTGTTGCACCAGTAGCACGCTTAGCCCGTGCGATTACAATTTCTATTTCCGAAAGAGAGTTCGTAGCAGCAGCAAGAATTTTAGGTTCCACTAATAGAAGAATCATGATTAAAGAAATACTTCCAAACGTGACCATTCCAATGGGAGCTCTTGCATTTTTGGGTATGGCTTTGGCGATAGTCGGAGAAGGGGGACTCGCGTTTTTAGGACTTTCCGTTGAAGAAGGATTCTCTTGGGGAAAGATGATTGTTCTCGGATCTGCTTCGAGAACTCTGCAAAAAGCACCGTGGGTCTCGATGTTCCCTATAGGCATAATGTTTTTAACAGTGATGTCACTGAACTATGCAGGTGACAGGTTAAGAGATTTCTTTGATGTGCGCGAAATGGGAATCGGGGGAGGTTGATAATGGCTGACTCGTTGATTTCTGTTGAAGATCTACATGTCAGTTTTTTAACTGAACAAGGATCTGTTCGCGCTGTAGATGGAGTTTCATTCGATCTTGAACCCGGAAAATCGATAGGAATCGTAGGCGAATCCGGATCCGGTAAATCTGTTACCGCCAAAACACTTATGAACCTTTTGCCTTCTTACGCACAGGTAGAAGGCTCGATGAAATTTGATGGAAGAGACTTAAGGGAAATCGCTAGAAAGAAAGAAAAGCATTTTTGGGGCGTTGAAATGACCATGATTTTTCAAGATCCTATGACTTCTTTGAATCCGGTTAAACGCATTGGCGAACAGATCGCAGAATCACTACGCATCCACATGAACCGAAGTCGAAGTGAAGCTATGATCGAAGCTGGAGATTTGCTTGAACAAGTAGGGATTCCAGAACCAGCGAAACGTCTACGACAATATCCACATGAACTTTCTGGAGGTCTTAGACAAAGAGTTGTGATTGCCATCGCTTTAGCATGCGATCCAAGGCTTCTAATAGCTGATGAACCCACAACAGCGTTAGATGTCACAGTTCAAAAGCATATTTTGGATCTTTTAGATGATCTTCGCAAAGAGCGCGGAATGTCGATGATATTGATAACTCATGATCTTGGTGTCGTGAAGGGTCGAACGGATGAAATTATGGTCATGTACGGTGGCCGGACAATGGAAAAAGCTCCAACTTCTGTTCTTTTCGAATGTGACGGGCTTCATCCCTATACGGAAGCTTTGAATGCAACAATTCCAAAGATAGATACTCCAAGTCACACGAGGCTAGTTCCAATTCCAGGTAAGCCTCCAGAGGTAATAGGTAAAATTATAGGTTGTCCATTCGTTCCGAGATGCCGTTACTCCACTAGTGAATGTTTAACTGATATGCCACCGCTAGTTGAGCAAGAAAAAAGACACCTTTGCGCATGTCATAATCCTGTAAGTACGCCTGAAGGCATAAAGGCTAGAGAAACTAATCAGAATGCAGGTCACACGCCTGCAGGTTTAGATATGAAGGAATTTGAAACATCTGCTGCGCGATCTGACACAGGAGAACTCTGATGGCTGGTAGTGGTGTTACTCAGATGCGTGAAGATGATGACATAGTTCTAAGTGTCAAGAACCTAGTAATGGAATTCAAGGTGGGTCGAGATGAAATAGTCCACGCAGTTTCTGATGTCAGCTTTGATGTTAAAAAAGGTGAAACACTCGGAATTGTTGGTGAATCAGGATGCGGTAAGTCAACAACTGCACGGTCCATAGTGCAGCTACCTAAGCCCACTTCAGGCAGTGTGATGGTTGATTCAGAAGATGGTCCAATTGAACTTTCAGGATTAAAAGGAGACGCACTTAGGAAAATTAGACCTAAATTGCAGATGATTTTCCAAGACCCCATCTCTTCCCTCAATCCGCGAAGAATAGTCCGCGAAGTAGTAAAAGAAGGACTCGCTATTTGGCCTAACGGCATGAGTGAACAACAAATTCAAGACCGGGTTGACGAGATACTCGAATCTGTCGGCATCGACCCCGAAATAGCAGCGACTAGAAGAGCCCATGAATTTTCCGGCGGACAATGCCAGCGGATTTCTATAGCTAGAGCTGTTGCACTAGATCCCGAAATTCTTATTTGTGACGAGCCTGTTTCCGCTTTAGATGTTTCCGTTCAAGCTCAGATCTTAAACCTTTTAGAAGAAATGAAAGAAAAGTATGGTTTGACACTTTTATTTATTAGCCATGACCTTTCAGTAGTCAGGAACGTCAGCGATCGTGTCGTAGTGATGTATCTAGGAAAAATCTGTGAAATAGGCAGCTCTGACACAATTTACTCTCTACCTGCCCACCCATACACTAGGGTCCTGCTTGCATCAGCCCCCGAACCCGCGTCCACTGTCAGTGAATCAGAATCGGCAATAGGTGATGACATTCCTTCTCCAATAAATCCTCCAACAGGTTGTCGATTCAGAACCCGATGCCCATCAGCGCAGGCGTTGTGTGAAGAGAAAGAACCTGAGATGCAAAAAGTAGGCGATGACCATTTCGTTGCCTGCCACTTTCCTGTTATAGATCGTTAATCGATCAGATTGAGTATTTGGTCCTCGTAAGACCAGTCAAATTCTCGACCACCACTGTCTTTATGCCATTTGTAGGTTTGGGAAACCATTGATGACAAAGTATGTTCCGGTTCCCATCCGGTATCTTCGCAAATGGCATCGATACTAAAAATCACATCTCGATTCCAACGATGGATATTTGGTGCCAGTCTGGGAATTACAGTTGTGAAGCGGAAACGATGACGAATTGCAGCTTGTTTACGTAAAGCCTCTTCGCTTGTTCGTATATCAACTTTCACCTTACTGCTGGCTCCTGAATCGAATTCTATTTCTCCATCCCAAAGTCGTTCCATAATTTCAGCAGGTATGAAACGCATTTCTGCTTCTTTCCCTATCGCTGTGGCAGTAGTTTCCACGTAGTCGATGTCAGATTGAAAACTGTTTCCAGTGAGATTATAAAGACGTCCAAAACTAACAGGTTTACACATGAGCGCTTCAAGCGCAGCCGCCTGATCATCTACGTGCCCGACCTGACTTATAGTTGTTCCATCACCAGGCACCAAAATCGGCCTACCCAGCTCCATTCGAGCGAACATCCGTTGCTCACGATCAGGAATGATGTTCCTAGGTCCATAGACCATTGCAAAAGCAACTGTTGTAGATGGAAAACCATTCTCATGAGCTTCGTCAAGAATGTCCTGACACAACAATTTATGAAGCCCGTATTCGATTTGAGGGTCACCTCGTTCTTTAGGGTGGCTTTCAGTTATCGGCAGAGTATCTGTCGCTTGGTAAATAACTGTTGAACTTGCAAAAATATAGTGTTCGATTTTATTTGAGAAAATTTCAACCATCAGAGCTACATCTTCAGGGTGATAAGCAGTCATATCTTGCACCACGTCAAACTCAAGACCTTTGAGAACTTCTCTAACCTGATCAGGGTCGCTCCGATCAGCTTTCAGACGAGCAACACCATCCGGCAGTGGAGCTTCAGTTTGCCCACGGTTAAGAATTGTTACATCATGACCGCATCTGACGAGTTGATTTACAAGCGCTAGCCCGTTGAACTGCGTTCCCCCCATAACAAGAACACGTTTCGAGTCGCTCATCTAACACCATCCCATAGAGAACGTTCTTCTTTCTGAGGGTCGACTAGAAGCCCACATTCATTATTGATTTCCATAACAGCCCGATTTTCCGTCGTGTATGCAGGCCACTCACCTAGAACCGAAGTTGAAGGGTTTCCACCTTTAATAAATGAAATCCAAGCATCGTGCATGGTTTCAGCTACAGAAGTTGGAAGTTCCCCTTCACCGATAAAAAGATCAACACCCGCACGATCCAAAGTGTTAAAAGTAAAAGGCAATTCAAGAGAATGAGCCGATCCGAACCTGCCCTCGAAAGCTCTGGAATCCCATGAGAAAAGATACATCCATGTGTTGCTGTCATGGTTTTCTCGTGTTTCGGCCAGACGAATCGCAGGAATTCTGAAAACCCAATCGCTGCCGATCGCGCACGCAAGCCAACCCGAATCATCACCAACCCGCTTACGGTAAACATCAATTACCTCTTTAGGGTTATCGACGATTTTTTCCACATAACGAAATAGAGTTCCTTCGTCAAGTTCAGTGAAACCATAAAGAGACATTTCGTCCTCATTGGTACCTATAAGGAGCGGTATGTCGCATGAAGATCCGCTGTCAATCAGGTCTATTGGAGCTTCAGGTAGAGCTTCATGACCCCACACGGGATAGAAAGGTTGAACACCTCTAGCAGCGAAACCCCATTTTTCAATCAGGGCTTCTTGAGCTTCAAGTATTTCAATTGCAGGCAAATCCAGTATTTCCTCCGAAGTTGGATTACCTAACATTTCTAAAAGCTCTGAGGCTATTCCAGCACCAGCGTCAGGTTCATGTATGTGAAAAGCGGCCCCGCTTTGAGCGATGGCACGGTGAAACAAGCCTTTCGCTGAAGGAGACGCAAGAAGGTTGGCAACACTAAAAGCTCCAGCTGACTCTCCACCAACTGTCACTGCATTTGGATCTCCGCCAAAAGATGCAATGTTGTCCCTAACCCATTCCAGAGCAGCAATTTGATCAAGTAAACCGTTTAATCCAGAAGAGGCAAATTTCTCACCAAAATGTTGACCAAGCTCGGTAAAGCCAAAAGCCCCTAAACGGTAGTTGATTGTCACAACTACTACATCACCACGCGACGCGAAAGAAGTCCCGTCGTACCATGGGACTCCTCCTTGGCCTCTTCTGTAAGCACCACCATGGATCCAAACGTAAACGGGCCTCTTCTTGTCATCAGAAGCAGGAGTTACAACATTCAGGTATAGGCAGTCTTCATCCCAGCGGACAGGAAAACGATCAGTCAAACCTTCACCTGGCAGTTGAGGTGAAGCGGGGCTGAAACGTTTCGTTTCTCTAACTCCTTCCCAGCTTTCGGGTGGTATCGGGGCAGCGAATCTCAGATCTCCGACTGGGGGAGATGCATATGGAATGCCTGCAAATAATTCGACGCCATTTCGAAAACGTCCTGCGACATCACCAAATGTTGTTCTTGCTACCGGATGATCGAACGTGATGCTTTCTTTCATTATCGAACCTTTAGAATCAGAGCTTCGCCTTGACCGCCACCACCACAAAGACTGGCGGCGCCCAAGCCGCCTCCTCGACGATGAAGTTCATGAATAAGCGTAAGAACAACTCGAGTGCCAGACATGCCTATTGGATGACCAAGAGCGATTGCACCACCGTTCACATTTACAATTTCATCATTTACGCCCAGAGCTTCCATCGAAGCTAGAGCAACGGCAGCAAACGCTTCGTTTATTTCAAAGAGATCCATATCGCTTACACCCATACCGCCCGATTCCAAAGCGGCATTTATTGCATTGCTAGGCTGATGCAGAAGGCTGGTATCCGGTCCCGCTACCTGCCCGTGAGAAATTATTTCGGCTACAGGTTCTATGCCTAACTGTTCCGCTTTTCCAAGTGTTGTGACTACCATTGCTGCACCTCCGTCAGATATCTGTGAGGCGTTACCGGCAGTGATGGTGCCATCTTTTGTAAAAGCGGGGGAAAGACGTGACATTGAGTCAATATCAGCATCTTGACGTATTCCCTCGTCGTCTTTGACTGTTAGAGTGTCTCCGTTTCTTTGAGGAATTTCGACAGGACAAATTTCCTCATCAAAAAGACCGTCTTTTTGTGCTTTAGCAGCCCGTTGATGAGATTGAGCAGCAAAAGCATCTTGATCTTCGCGCGAAATACCAAGTTCTTTAGCAAAACGATCAGTAGCTTCACCCATCGAACAATCTTCTATGGTGCAGGTAAGACCATCAAAAAGCATGGAGTCCACAAGGTTTCCGTCACCAAATCTCAAGCCAGATCTTGCTCCAGGAAGCATATAAGGCGAGTTGGTCATTGATTCCATACCACCAGCAATAACGATTTCTGCCTCTTGGAGACGGAGCATTTGACTTGCCAAATGTATTGAATGCATACCAGAAAGACAGGCTCTGTTAAGCAAAGTAGAAGGTGAAGTCATTGGAATGCCAGCATCGACTGCCGCTCGGCGGGCAGGGACCTGTCCAATTCCAGCTGAAATAACATTCCCCAAGTAGGAAAAATCAATTTGAGATGGCTCAATTCCGGCTTTTTCGCAAGATTCTTTTATGGCAATAGCACCAAGATCGGTAGCTGTGATCGATTTAAGTCCTCCTTGTAGACGTCCGATAGGGGTTCTTACGCCGGCGAGAATAACGATAGGGGACATTTACACCTCCAAGTCAAATCTAATTATCGCACCGTAACCGGAAACAGTTAAATCCGCGACTTCTAAAGAGTCTGTTTTTTAGATTTCAGAAATTAGATGTGTTTTAGCTTGTCGATTCCATAAACATCAGAGAGACTTTACTTATGGGCGGAAATGATTTATTAAACGGTTTAAAAGTTGTAGAAAATTCACTTCTAGGGCCTGGTTTGGTGGGAACCTTTTTATCAGATTTAGGAGCTGAGGTAATTAAGGTCGAGTCACCTTCAGGTGACTACATACGTCAGATGACATGGCCAATTGTGGAAGGAAATTCACTTCTTCATCTACATACACATAGAGGTAAAAGAAGTATCGCTATAAATCTCAAAGATGAAGATGGTGCAGAAATATACAGAAAGCTACTGAAAGAAGCAGATGTTGTAGTTGAAGCAATGCGCCCAGGAACACTGGAACGTCTCGGGTTTGGGTTTGATGAGTTACTGGAGATAAATCCAAAAATAGTTTTTTGTTCAATCTCAGGTTACGGAGCAACAGGTCCGTACAGAGATCTGCCAAGCCACGGAATCGCTTATGACACATGGGCAGGTCTTATAGAGCCAGTGGTGGATAATGACGGATTCACACGGATTCCATCAATGCCTAATATTGGAATAAATGTAGGACCAATGCTTGCAGCTCTTGGAGTGCTCGCTGCTGTTATTAATGCCAGAGAAACTGGTCGAGGTAGGCAAATAGAAGTCGCTCAGTCAGATGCAGCTGCATACGCCGACTGGTACAGGATTGAAACTTACCGGGCTTATTTGCGTCCAGAAGATGAAGTTACAGGAAACCCAGCTGATGACTATGAAAGAAGAGCCCCTGGTTTAGCTGGCATGTGGGAAGGAGTCAGGTATCAAATTTATGAAACTACAGATGGACACATTTTGTTTATGGCATCTGAAAGAGCATTCTGGGAAAACTTCTGCAAAGGAGTTGACAGAATGGATTTATTTGAACGTTGGCCAGGTTCGCAATATGCCGATCATGCGAGAAATAACACTGAGTTGCAAGAAGATTTAAAGGAAATATTTAAAACACGAAGCAGTGTTGACTGGTTGGATTTTGGACAAGAAAAAAACGTTCCAATCGCACCAGTTAACAACCATGAGACAGTGGCTGAAGATCCGCAGTTCTCTCACAGGATGCCATTTATTTCACAAGATGAACTCGGAGCAGATCAACTTCCCTTACCGATTTTTGTTGACGGGGAGTTACCTTCTAGCCCTACAAGAGCTCCAAAGGTCGGAGAGCATACTGATGAGATATTGACCGAACTTGGAGTTGATCAGAAGGGAATCGATGATCTTCGATCAAAAGGGGCAGTCGGCGCTCAAGTGGAGAATGACTAGTAGGAAATCATGCTGAGCTCTCTTAGTAGGTCTGTAGACGGACATGTTGTTTTAATTACCGGAGCTGGTTCAGGTATAGGTCGCGCGACAGCGCATTTATTCGCCGAGTACGGTTCGTACGTAGCTGTAACTGACATTGACCCACAAAGAGTAGAGAGTGTTGTACAAGAAATAAATGCGAGTGGAGGGAGATCTAAAGGCTGGGAACTTGATGTCACCGACGCAGAAAAGGTTAAGGAAGTTGTTGAAGAAGTTTCTGCTTGGGTGTCAGAAACCGACAAGGTTATTGACGTTCTAGTCAATAATGCTGGTGTCTCTTTACCGGTGACCATTGATGATCCTTCCATGGAAGAACAGTGGCAGAGAGGAATAGACGTTCTGCTCAGTTCACACATGCGTCTCATTAGAGAGTCTTTAACATATTTGAACAATTCTGCTTCTCCCAGGGTTATCAATGTCTCTTCAACTGAAGGTGTTGGAGGTTCAGCAGCGGCTTCGATTTATACCGCTGCTAAACATGGAGTCGTAGGACTGACACGGGCTTTGGCGGTAGAGCTAGGAGAAAGTGGGATAACAGTTAACGCAGTAGGACCAGGTCCTATCAGAACTGGAATGACGGACCTTATACCTGAAGAAGCCAAACAAAAATTTGCACGCAGAAGAGTTCCGGTTCGCAGGTACGCAGAACCTGAGGAAGTAGCTCATGCAATCATGAGTCTCGCCTTGCCTGCATCAAGCTACATCACAGGGCATTTACTTATGGTTGATGGCGGTATGACAATCAAGAACAACTGAGTAGAAATTATTAGCCTTGAAATAAGCTCAAACTGTCGTAGAGAACTGAAGGGGTTTCGCTTCCTTTCACGTGTATAGCTATTTCAGTTAAAATCAAGGTTCCGGCTTTATGTTCTTTAGCTTCTTTCATACGTGTTCTCGCGTGAACAGTCGAACCAGCAGGAACGGGTGCAAGGAAACGAAGACGGTCGCCTCCGTAGTTGATTACATTTTGAAAGCCTTTCAAACGCGCACCTGAAGAGCCTTCAAGCATCAAGCTAAGAACTGGAACGAGACTAAGTGTAAAAAATCCGTGAGCAATTGTTGTCCCGAATGGACCAGCTTTAGCTTTTTCTTCATCTATATGAATCCACTGGTGATCACCTGTCAGGTCAGCAAAAGAATTTATTTTCTCCTGACTTAACTCGAATTCTGGACCCCAGTCACTCCATTCTTCACTTATGGCAGCGTTAAGGGCTTCTATGTCGTCAAAAGCAATTTCTTCCATTTTAATTTCCTTTTGGTTTATGTTTCAGTCAGAGTGGCTTCTATTATATTCCACTGCAGTGTAAGGATACCGTAGGCATCCTATTGGAGGAAATGTGGACAGGCATTATAAAGAAGCGTGGGAGGAGCTAACAGCAAAAGGTGCTCCATTCGCTTGGTCTGAGACTGAAATAAGAAATCATAAAGCCAGAGTTTATGATGCTGCCCCTGAAAATCTTGTCGACATTTGGAAGATGTCAGCTGCCCATGCGGAGAAAGATTACCTGATTTATGGTGAAGAGAGGATTTCATATGCGGAGGCTCACTCTAAGGTTGATTCCTTTTCCTCATATCTTCAAGACCTAGGTGTCAAGCAAGGTGACAGGGTTGCAATTTTGATGCGCAATTACCCCGAATGGGTTTTGACTTATTGGGCGGTTGCGTCACTTGGAGCTGTGGTAGTGGGTATGAATGCATGGTGGACCGGACCTGAAATTGAATTCGCTGCAGATGATTGTGACCCTAAAGTTATTGTCTGCGACCAGGAGAGGTTGGAAAGACTCACTCCACATTTAGAGAATCTCCGTTCTGAGGGAGATATTTATATCGTGGCGGTTAGAACAGAAGTTGATTTACCTGAAGATTCTGTTTATTGGAATGACGCTGTTTCTGTTGGCGAACAACTTCCAAATGTTTCTGGGGTTTCAATCCAACCTGATGATGATGTGTGTGTTTTTTATACATCAGGAACGACTGGGCATCCAAAGGGAGCAGTCCTGACTCATAGGGGCGCTGTTTCAAACTTATTAAATTTGGCATTTTGGTCGACAATGTCGAAACTGGCTGAACGAAAAGCTATCGAAGCCGGAGAACCCCCAACTGGTTCTGAAAAGAAACTTGGTAATAGCAACCCTGGTTCTGTGTTAGCTGTCCCTTTGTTTCACGTGACTGGATGTAACTGTTGCATGCATCCAGTGACTGCAGTTGGAGGGAAGTTGATTCTCATGCATAAATGGAATCCGGAAGAAGCTTTGGAAATAATAGAAAGGGAAAGACCCACAACATTCACAGGTGTGCCAACAATGGCACGAGAACTGGTCAATAGCCCTGATTTTGCAAAAAGAGACACTAGTAGTCTCGATAGTCTCGGAGGCGGGGGAGCTGCTGTCCAACCCGATCTGGTTCATAAAATCGAGGAGAGACTTGAAGGCCGACCGAGCACAGGTTATGGACTAACAGAGGTAAATGGTGTCATAACAGTAAATGCTGCACATTTCTTTTTAGCTAAGCCTGAATCAGCAGGTTCCCCTTGTCCGGTAATGGAGTCCCGAATAGTTGATGAGCAGGGAAATGATCTACCCACAGGTGAAAAAGGTGAACTATGGGTGAAAGGTGGGAATGTTTTCCGCGGTTATTTAAACAGACCAGAAGCAAACAAAGAAGTTCTTACTGAAGGGTGGTTCCATACCGGAGATATTGCTTATTTTGATGATGATGGTTTTCTTTTTCTGGTTGACCGAGCTAAAGATATGGTTCTCAGGGGTGGTGAGAATGTTTACTCAGCCGAAGTTGAAGCGGCTATATATAAACACCCATCAATAGCAGAAGCAGCTGTTTTTGCGGTTCCTGATGAGCGTTTAGGAGAAACTGTTGGAGTTGCCATCTATCTGATTCCGGAACAAACATGTTCAGCCCAAGAACTTAGAGACCATCTCAGTTCTCTGATAGCTTCATTTAAAGTTCCCGAGCATATTTGGTTTGTGGATGAAGCATTGCCCAGAAACGCAAATGGAAAGTTCTTGAAACGAGAACTGCAAGAGAAACTTATCATTACGTGAAACTATTGAATGAGGAGGAGGTTAGATGAGTATTTATTTAGAAGGTGCTAAGGCCCCGGTTGAGAGTGAGATTACGGCATTTGACCTAGATGTCACAGGTGATATACCACAAGAACTCGAAGGAAGGTGGTTGCGTAATGGGCCGAATCCTTTCGGACCCGTAGATTCGAACTCCTATCACTGGTTTCTTGGCGACGGGATGATTCATGGTGTGCGTATTCGAGACGGGAAAGCTGAGTGGTATAGGAATCGTTGGGTGAGAGGCAAAGATTTGGCTGAAAAGCTTCAAGAGGAACCACCTCAAGGCGATAGTTTTGGAGGTTCGGGTTTTTCGCCGAATACTTCGGTGATTGGACACAGTGGAAAGACTTTAGCTTTAGTTGAAGCGGGAACTTCTCCTGTGTCTCTTACATATGATCTTGAAACTATAGGGTATGAAAATTTTGGTGAAACTTTACCCGGGGCGTTTAGCGCTCATACAAAGTTTGATCCATTTGAGAAAGAACTCCATGCAGTTTGTTATGCGTATCCAGACATTCTTGACCGTTTACAACATGTAGTTCTGGGTCCGGACAATCGGGTAAAAAAGGTTACCGATATACCTATTGAGGGCATGCCAATGGTCCATGACATGTCAATAACAGAAAAATACGTGGTTATTTATGATTTGCCCGTTTG
>CENY01142836.1_pt1 | contig 11729 bp, 13 predicted proteins | sample 356181 | NCBI WGS metagenome assembly CENY01 (sample SAMEA2619840, study PRJEB7988) | marine metagenome | isolation source: saline water (ENVO:00002010), including
TTTTTTTGAATATAAGTAATACTATTCGTATTAATTTAAAGGGTTTTTAGATATGACAAGCCACGTTATCCCACTCTCCACAGAGATGCTTGTCATGGCGCAAGGATATGGGTGTGCTGTGCATCCGCGCCGAACACAGCCTTATGATGAATGTTAAAGGAGATGAAGCGAAAAGGGTGGAAATACGCAAAGCTCAAGCTAAGTTAGCTCATTGGGTCAGTTTTATGCCAGATAGCTGTATCTGCCCTTTTTGTGGTTTTGATTTTATTGAACACCCAGAAGTCTTTGTTAAACCAATTACGGGCTGTCCAACGTGCCACAGGAGCTATTGCGAGTGAGTGAACCTAAATTTAAAAAGATAATTAAAGAAAGGAACAAATATATAGTGAAGGGAACTTGGCCTTTCGATCATCCATTAGTGCTTGCGATAAAAGAACTTACACCCGACACAGACGAATGTATTGAAGTTAATTTGTCACAAACAGATGTAGCTGCGTTAAACAGACGACTAAGACTAATATTGCCCGAAGGGTATCGAATTACTATGCGAACTTTCGGTAAAACACTGTACCAAGACGAGCGTAACAAAAATGTGAAAACAAGATGTTTTTGGCTCATAACAAAACCAGAAGATAGGCTAAATATAACCTAAGAGGAGCTTCAAGGAATGAGTTTAAGTGAAATTCAGAAGGAACTGAAAGTGCCAAAGACACACTACAACAAATTTGGCGATTTTTACTACAGGAAGTTAGAAGATATTTGTGAGGCGGTTAAGCCATTGCTGCAAAAGTACAAGTGGCATTTAAAAATTGAAGATGAGCCAGTTTTAATAGGTGAGCGAGTCTATTTAAAAGCAACTGCTTTTGTGAAAGAGAATGAAAAGATTATTGAGCAATGCACAGCGTATGCCCGTGAGCCTGATGTAAAAAAAGGTATGGATGAAAGCCAAATCACAGGCACAGCGTCTTCCTACGCTCGTAAGTACGCCTGTAACGGTTTATTCGGCCTAGATGACACAGAGGATTCAGATAGCGAAGCGGTGGCTAAAAAGCCGCTTACAAAGGCACAGGAGAATCATGCGGCAAAGATGCGTAACGCGAAGACGTTAGCTGAATGTGCAGCAATTTGGGAAAAATTAACTGAGAAGAATCGTGATGCGCTGCGGGATGTAGCAAACGAAGTCAGGGAGAAACTCAAGGATGACAATGCCAATAGTGGAACTGAGCAAAAGTGAATTGAATGATTGTGCATCCGCTGGTGAACAGAGACACAGACTAGCGAGAATGGAGAAGTTGTATGTAAGCGGAAAAGATGAACACACGGACATGGAAAAAGACTGTAAACATGATTTGTTGGGTATTAAAGGTGAAGTTGCTGTTGCGAAGGTATTAGGCATCCAATTTAACCCGTTTCAATTTGGCGTAGATACGGGAATCGACCTTTTTTTTGGTGATTTTTCTATTGATGTGAAAACGACACATTATCCGATTGAGACACACCCGCATCTATTAATGAACACTAACAAAGAGCCAGTTTGCGATGTTGTTGTTTTAGTGACAAAACAAGCCGAAAACAAGTTTGGAATTGCTGGTTGCATCTCAAAGAAAAAATGGGGGCTAAAGTGTCAGCCACACCGGAGAAAAGACGGTAGATTTTTTGGTAGTTATGGTGTCGAACATACAGAGTTAGAAAATATATACGAATTGGTTGCTGCAAAAAACAAAATAGATTTTGAGAGGCTATGGTTAAAAAATGAGTAGAAAAGCAAACGAATTACAAATTGATATAGCTAACAACCCAGCGCGGCTTGGTAAGGTCACTGGTAGCCGCGTCAACGACATTATGCCGTCTTTAAAGACAGGGGCATATTCCAGGAGCAGACGAACCTATATGTTGCAGCTTATAGCTCAAAGGCTCACAGGACGGGCAAGACAGAGCTTTCAGACTTCCGCAATGAAACGCGGGTCAGACTTAGAGCCAGAGGCAAAACAAGCGTATGAAATCGCAACAGGCAATCTTGTAACCGATACGGAGTTTGTTGAACACCCAATAATTGATATGTTTGGCGCAAGTCCAGACGGCTTAGTGGAAGATAAAAATATACTGATTGAAATTAAGTGCATGGGGGATGAGCGGCACTTAGATTTTTTGCTCACAGGTGAGATTCCGTTGCAATATCAACACCAGATGATTGCTCAGTGCGCTTGTACTGGCGTTCCTGAGTGTGATTTTGTCGCCTACCACGATGAGTTTCCTAAAGGTAAAGAAATCGGCATAAAACGATTTGTGCCTACGGCAGCAGAAATACTAATTGTAGAAGAAGAAGTAATATTTTTTTTGGAGGAAGCCGAAAAATTGGAGAAAACGAACCTGTTTCGTATTTATAAACAACACAAGGAAAGGCAACAATGAGTCAATATGAGCAGCAAGACAATGAAGGTGAATTGTTCAACAACAAACAGCGCACCGAAGAAAACAACCGTCCACATTATACGGGCAAGTGTAGGGTGGATGGAGTAGATAAACAAATGTCAGCCTACATAAATGTAGCTGGTGAAAATGCGAAAAATCCAGGCGAAAAATATTTGAAAATTCGCTTCCAAGAACCGTGGGTAAGTAGAAAAACTGAAAATACCGAAAAACCAAAAAAAGCAGGGAGTATACAACCACTTTCATCATCTCTTGAGGAGATGGTCGTTGTGACTGTAGATGGTGAAACGCCTGAAAAACCTGAAAAAAACCCATTTTTGGACGAGCAAGATATACCGTTTTAAATAAACAGTGCTAATATCTAATGACCGTACGGACTTCATAACTCCGTCCTTTTGGGATTGGCTCACCCTAACGGTGAAAACGAGCCACTGAATTATGAGTTTTTTAAACAAGGATGAAGTCGAGTTTTTGACGGGGTATAGCCGCGTCAATGACCAGAGCAAATGGCTTGCTCTGCGAGGCATACCATTTTACGTTTCCAGAAACGGGAAACGTGGGATGAAATGCGTGGTGGCATGGAACGCTTTAAATAGCGCCGAAAGGCGTAACACAAATGAGGATAAGTTATGAAAAAGCTAAACTTGAAGGGGGTTACAAAGCACGGCCAATCATATCGCTACCGCTACGAGGTTAAACTGGCATTAGGTATGGTTAGCAAAAGGTCTAGGGTTTTATGTAAAGTCACTGAACCGTATGCGGTCATAATGGAACACTACAATCGCGTACTAAACGAAGTTGACAGTGAAACAAAATTCAACGTGGATGATTTGTATAATTTATATAAGACTAAACCTGGATATGAAGATAGAGAAAAAGAATCTATTGAAGCAGAGTGTACGAACGCCGAGGTGTTAAGTAAACATTTTGGCAATATGCCGATTGATGAAATTAAATTACAGGACGTTGTTTTATTTGTCAGAAGGCGGTGTACGCCTGATAACGGGCTGACTGAAGCTAAAAAAAATGATAGTCCGTCACAGGCGAAAAAAGAGAAGAATCTGCTTAGTCGAATCTTTGATTATGGTGCGCAAATGGGGATTTGCGGCCAGATTGACACATCACGGATAGCAATACCGAAAGTAAAACCAAGGACAAGGGTAATAGAAACGTGGGAGTTTAATGCTCTGCGTGAAAGTATGCCCGAAATCGTTGAACTTTTTACCAGAGGCAGCTATCTACTTTGCGCTAGACAGAAGGATATGCGCAAACTTAATGAAAAGCAGCTAGAACGCGAGGGGATTTTCATTAAGCAAAGCAAAACGGGACAGGCTCAGATTAAAGAGTTTAACCCTGCTTTGAAAGATTGGTGCGAACAAGTGTTAAAACGCTATAGGCGCATCAAGCTAAAGTGCATAGAAAAGGGAAAGCCAGTACCTACTGTGTTGTTATGCAAGGAAGATGGCAGTATGTACAGTGCCAGCGGTGTAAAGACACAGATGTCAAGAGCATGGAAAAAGCTGAAAGTGACGCATGGCGTTGAAGATGGTGTAGATTTGCGAAATCGGATTACGTTCCACACCTACAAACGCACCAGCATTACCTATTTTAAGAAAGATGGACGAAGGGCAACCAAGGAAGAAAAACAGGAAATGTCGGGTCATAAAACACGCTCACAGCTTGATATATACGACATGGAAGTACCAGTAGTACCGAGTAATGTACTACCGACAGAGGAAAAGGATAAGCCTCTGGACATGGAAGATAGTCAGTTGCGAGATACGATTGTGGAATTGGAGAAGCATCGTATTGGTCGGGGTGGCAGGATTTGAACCTACGACCACCAAGCCCCCAGCTTGGTGCGCTACCAGACTGCGCTACACCCCGTAATACGATTTTGGGTATTAAAACAAGCAATGGATTGGTTGTTCTAATTTAAGGAAATTGACCCAAATTGACCCAAATGGATTTTATTGATTTTAAGTTGTTGTTTTTATTACATTTATTTTATGCCAACCTTCCCCCCAGTGTTGGACAATGCTAATAAAATCAATGACTTAAAATCACTTTTTTTTTAAAGGTGTAGGTTTGGTACAGGTTTGGTAACACTTTGGGCGTTTTTAATATTAAAAAAATACTATCAGTATTTAGCCTAAATGCGCCCTTATTCCATCATTATTTGATTACCTGCTATAGCTAACGCTATTGCGTCATCTAAGAAGGCACTGGGAGATTTTGATAAGTTTTTCAAGGCTTGCGGGTCAGCCCCTTGATTTATTAAAAGAAGTGCTAAATCTCTAGGGTCTTTTTCAGTAGCATTTTGTAGATATGCTTTTGTTATATCTTCTGCATTTTGACCACCCTTTAAGATAGCCTCTTGCAATTTTGCGTTCCTTTTAAATATGTTTCGTGCGCCAGCCCGTAAAGCCGCAGCCGTAGCTGTCAATCCTACAATCCCAGCACCCCCGTATATCGCTGTTTGCGCACCCATGCCAGCACCATATCCGACAGCAGCAGAAACAGCAGATGATAGAAGCACATTTTTAACCAAATCGCTTGAGTTAAAACCGATTACTGTTGCAGCTTCTAACAAATCACTTATTTTGTTACCCGCCATAGCCTTTTTTAACAGAGCTTTTTCTGTTTTATTTAAATACTTGCCTTTTTTTGAGTCGGCTTTTAGTAGCCTTGCAATTCCATTTTTATACGACCTAATAAAAGCACCACCATCTCTTGTTTTTAGAGCGTCAATTTCCGCATCTGCGCGTATATTTTCTAATAGCTTTGCATTACTTCCTCGCCGCCACAATTCTCGGGCGTTTTTTATGACTGATTCAACTGTTTTACCGCCAAGCGCATTTTTATTAATTGGATTCATTGAGAGGATTAAAGCATCTAATTCTTCTGCCAGTTGGTGCGAGTGTGAGCCTTGTGTAGTGTTTTTAGGCTGTGTACGCAAAAAACTACGAGCATCGTCTAAAAACCCGTAACTCACCATGCTTTCATCTGCTGCCTCTTTCAAGTTTTTAATTTTTGTAGCTAACGCCCCTGTGCCATTTGCGACATCAATTCCATAGTCATCTACAAATTTATTTAATACTGTTTTTAATTGGTTTACCGAAGGGCCATCAGCGCGTATGCCAGCGTTGTCTAAAATTGCAAAGTTAGCGCGAGAAGCGCCTTTAAATAAATCTGACGAAGGCGCGGCATCTTTTAGTATTTGTTTTGTAGTTGTAGCAAGGCGATTAGCCACTAAACTCCATCCAGCGGGTGTAACTACTTGCCCTGCAAGCCTCGTCAAATTTTCAAAGTTGCCACCCTCTGTACCTGTTGCTTGCACAAGAGCTTCACCACCAGCGCCAGCAGCTAAACCGAAAGTTAAATCATCAGTAGCCCTTGTCTTACCTAACATTTCTAAAAAATTGTTAAACGCAGTTTGCCCATATTTTGCTGACGTATTAGCCATTGAACCTATGGCGCGAGTTGCTACGCCAGAAGGCACAGCCATTGTCGCTAATTCTCCAGCGCCAGCGATTACCTTAGTCATTGCATCATCACGCGCAAATGCCCCCCTCTCTGGTACAGTGCTACGCAAAGTTGGCATACCTGGAGCATCAAAACCCATCTGCCTTAATCCAAAAGCACCCAAATTAACCGCTGCTTGCACTGGTGAGGTAAGCACATCTATCGTCTGCGCCCCAGCACGATTAACAGCCGTCACAAACTCCATGCCTCTATTTACAATTCCAGAGTCATTTCGCCTTCTAGTGACAGGACGATCTAAACTTGGTATGTCAGATGAACTAGCTCTTTGTGCCGCAGCAGCTTGTTGCAGGAAATCCCTGTATTCCTGTTCATTAGTTTTTCTATTGTCATAAATGCTTTTAGGAACTTGAACGACAATGTTATCCCTGCTCGATGGAACTGCTACGGTTTCTTCTTGCGCTTTTTCGATTAAACTTGCGTCTGCTAATTCTTCCATTAGAAATCCTCTGCCCTGACTACATCAGGCAATTCTTCCAAACCTATAAATTGATTATATTCAAGTTCTATCGCGCTTCTATCAGCCGCTTCTTGCATAGCATCTTCAATGAGAGTTAAGTTTCGCAAGAAATCTTCTTGATTCATTCCAATTTCCAATGCCGCAATTTGATCTGTTAATACTTTCAATTCTTTTTCTGTTAATTGACCAAATCCTGACGCGCCAGTTGCATATCCATTTCTGGCATCACCCAATGCAGTAATACCAAGCACAGCCTTTACTGTGTCAATGGAAGTAGCTAACGTCCATTGCTCACTTCCAGGTACGATAGTGAATAATAGACTCCCTGCTGTACCCACAGACGCTTCCCCGCTTTCAACTTGCTCCCTTATTTCCCTAGTCTTAGTCAAAGCTGCTTTAGCTTGTCTATTTATCGTCCTGTTACGAGAATTGACAGCGGCAAGCTCAGTTTGCGCATCTCTGATTGCTTGGCCCGTAGAGGGTATGTTGACATAAACTTCTTTTTCCACACCGTCTATCATTTTAGTCACTTGCACATAAGAGTAACCAGCTTCTCTAGGTAGCAACAAATTAGCAGCTTCCTTTTTTTCGTCTACAGTCGTTGCAGCATTATAAGCGGCGCGATATCTCGCAATAGAAGGCGGGTCATAAGTTTTTGAGTCTACAGCAACTAATAAATCGCCTTCAGAATTCATCGCTGGCGGCATATCCCACTCGCCCGTAGTCATATTCTTAACAGCATTACCCACTACTTTTAATTCGTCAGTCGTATCTATCAACGGCAATAACGCTTGTAAGCCGCCTTCTGCATCAAAGTCACCAGCGTTGACAGCAGATTTAAAGGCCGCTACTTCTTCTGGCTCTAATCCAGCCATATCTATGAATTTGTTAAGCGATAATCTTTTAGCTTCAATTTGTGTCTGTTCTGCAAGCGCCTCAGTCTCGGCTAACTCTTGCGCTTTGTCTCTCGCGTCAATCTGCCCCTGCAAGTTAGCCATTTGCAAATTAGCAAGCCTATTTTCATTCTCTGCTTTTTGCATCCTTCCAGCCATAACAGAACCAAAATCAGGATTTATACGAGTTAATTCTTGTACAACCCTAGCCTTGCTTTGTGGTGTGCCGTCATAATAAGAAAGCGCTTTATCAAAAAGCTCACCTTGCGTTTCTAATCCTGTCACGCCGAGCGACATTAAACCTTTGCGCGTATTGTCAACTACGCTAGGGATGTTTCCCGCAATGCCTTGCGCTAGGGTTGCTATAGGTGCGGGTAAACCTCGAAATTGCTGGCCTAAAATCTGGCCTTGTTGCATCTGACGCATTTGCGTCTGCAAAGGTGTCTCAAGACCTAACTCTGCTCTAATATTTGGTAATCCAGCCGTGGCAATATCTGTTAATTTCATCTCTATACCCCTAATCAAAATCCAGGCAATGTAAAACCACCAGTTCTTAGCGCACCTGGAGCATTAAATACAGCATTTAAAGCATCGTTACCAAAGTCGATACCACCAGAGTTTGCATTACTTAACGCGGCTGCGTTTTCTGTTGCGTTTGCATTTCTATCCGCAATCATTAAATCAAACAGACCTTTTAGCGTTTGATTACGCAAGTTAGTTGCCGCGCTTTGTGCGCCTAAGTCATAAGCCATTTGCGATTGACCAAGCCCTAACCCGTATTGACCAAGCTGCCTACCAGCCGTTGTCGCCATATCCGCAATATTCAATGAAGGCTGTATGGCTTGGAGCAATGCGGTTTGTGGCGTGTAAGACTGACCGAGGAATTGCGTGGCAATGTTAGCGCCAAGCTGCTTTTCACGCGCTTGTTGCTGCAATGCTGCAAGACGAGCATTTGACTGTGCTTGTGCGTCTGTCCTAGCTAATTGCATCGCAGATAGAGCATCACGCCCTTTTTGCTCCTCAATGGCTTTGGATAACGCAAGTTGCTCTGGTGAGCCACCAAACTGCGCCGTTCTTAACCCTTGCCGACCTTGCGCAATTAAATTTTGATTTAAACCTAGTTGCGCCCTTTCCTGTTCTGGTTGCCGTAAGGCTTGCAATCGGTCAAACGCTGTTTGCTCAGTTGCCGCGAGGTTTTCTGCTCGCATTGGCCCTTCAAGCATATTTATTAAATCAGCCTGTCCAGACCGCATATTTTGTTCCATCTGACCAGTTTCAGGATTTAACGTGCCAAATTGACCACGGCCTAGTACAGCATCAACTAACTGCGAACCACCTGTGCGCAAACTTTCTTCTACGGCTTGTTGTTCAGGTGATAACGCAAAAGACGATGTGCCTTGAGCGTTTGTGGTAAACGTGCCTGGAATTGCTGAAACATTGAAAGGCTTGAATCTAGTGTCGCCAGCAATCGTGTCGTATAAACCGCCTTCGGGCATACCAATAAATTTTTTAGCGTCATCGCCCAAACCTTCAAGTGCCTTAACAGCCGCTTCTTGGTTAGCGAGTTGACCAGCAACGCCAATAGCCGTTTTATTGTCATTGACGAAATTACCCGCCCCACTCATTAAATTAGTCAACCATTCTAAATCCATCAGTATGTACCTCCGTCAATAGTCGTGACGGTCAATGTGCCTGAAACTGTCAAATCCGCTACAGTCGTAGTGCCACTAAAACTTGGATTTGCTGAGTCGCTTTTTGAATTAATTGCAGTTTGCAAATTTCCCATTTCAACGCCTATGGCTGTTGCTTTCACGATTTTGTTCGGCGAACCGCTTGGGAGCGAGTCGAAAGAAGACCATGCGTAACTTGGCGTATAACTGGACATTAGTTAATCCTCCCTAACGTGCTTTGTATATTTAATTCTTGAAATGCGATTTCTTGACCAGTTACAGTTGTTGTAATTCCTACTTGCACAACAGAACCAGACCCACCCGTGTTCACCTTTTGTTGATTAATCAAACTTGCGCCAGATGAGTATTCTGCCGTGGTGTTAAATTCACTTATATTGTATTGAGCAGCGTTAAATCCAGGCAAAGTGTATACTTGTACGCGATAATCACCGCGATAATCATAAGCCCAATTAAGTGTCACGTTAGCACCCGCACCACTAAATGTGGTGACATTAACCTTTTTTAAAAATTTGAGTCTTGAGCTATCCCCAAAACTTAGTGGGTGCGAAAAATATTGTAGCGTGTAACTTCCCGTATCATCTGTGTAGCTGGTGTATTCCGCTATACCTGTGGCAACACCTATGTATAACTCGTCAGCATCGGTTACTGTAAAGCACAGAGGTTTTATGCCCGTCCATGTTGTTGTTCGATAACTTCCGTTTTGCAATGGGTAGCGAGTGTCGAAACAATAGACCACCCCTACAGTTGGAAAATTAACTAGAAAAAAAGCGTTGTTAGCATCGTAAACAGTTTTTATGTCACCCGTTTCTGCTTGAACGCGAGACTTTATCTCACTGTTGACGTTTTGCGAAACATCGCCGATTGGAGATGATTTTTCTTGTATCGTTCGACTCAGACTTCTTACGCCAGAAAAGTCTAAAAACAATATATCTTTTCCGTCTGATTGAATCGCATCTCTACCAACGCAACCGATGTTTAAAATGGTGTCGGAGAGTGTCATTGTCGATGGATCACCCGCACCAGAGTAAACTAAGATGCTTCTCCGTCCGAGAATTATGAGGAAATTGTTGTGCGCTGCTAGTGCTGTGATTTCATCAAAGCCGCTAGGGAAAACAGTGGTAAGGTCTAGTGAACCACTTGTGCCAGCGTTCCAGCTAACACCATTTAAACTATCAGACCAATAAAGCGTTTGCTTATTACCCGTGACATCAGCGGCCCAAATGCGTCCAAACGCTGCCATGCAAACATGGGCATCTGGCGGCGTACCAAGCGCAGAACCATGACCCGCGATAGTTGTTAAAGCTGTTGTGCCAGCGTCATAGACTAAAGGGTTATGCCCCCGCTGAAAAAAGTAAAACTTGTTAGCTAAACTAGCCATTGACCAATTATTAGCGGTAATTGTCAAACTACCAGTGATGTCTGTTAATGTACTTGTTCCACTAAAAATCTTATTGTTTCCAGCACTGAATACGATTTTAGTACCGTCTGTTTGCACAAATTCACCAACAGATTCTATGCCATCACTTGAGCCTAAAACTGCTGCGCCATTTGATGAAACCATCGTGTAGCCTTTTCGCGCTGCAATTCTTCCCTCCTTGTCAATAACGCAGTTATCAGCAATAGACGCAAAAGAGGGTTGTTGTTGCAAGGGAGCATCTTGCGTATTGATTCCCGCAAATCCAGGAGCAGTTATGCTAATACTTTGAAGTGGTTGCGCCATCTAGCAAGCCTCAAAAGTTAGTTCGCTGGGATATCTGTTTGCATCTATCGCTATAGCGTCAGATAAAGCAATGTTTGCCAAGCCAAACTGTTCAGCCGCAGATTGACCACCTGTTTCACCCCTTTCTCGTAAAGCAAGACCATAAGCAAGTTGCAATACAGGATTGCTAGGACAACTTAAATTAGTTGCATCAGCGGTCAGCTTTGCTTGTGGGCTAACCATGTCAAAGCGCATGGCATAAACGCCGTCAGGTTTAGGGTAAACATCTACCTGTAAATCACCGTTTGCGTCAGTGCTATTAAAGGTGAAGTAGTTGGGGCTTCCAGAGGCAGGGTCGGCATTGTAAAACTGCGAGTTAAAAAATGTCTTCGTCCGTTGCTGCATAAAAAGATTGCTTGTGTCATTCATCGCTTCTTTAAATATAGAATCTTGTTTAGCGCCAGTAAGCGAATAAGTATAGGTTGCTGCCACGGTGTTAAAAGTGATTGTGTTCCGCAAAGCCGACCATTCCCACGATGATTCCACAGTTGTCTTTGCGTCATTAATAAGGTCGCCTATCATTGACGAGTAATCAGTTTCGTTTGCGGTTGATACAGTGTTTTCCCGCAATCGTCTAAGCACACCGTTTATCAATTCAAGATAAGTCATACGATGTTTCTCCAATTATTGTCAGCTATCATTGCCCGTTCGAGTAATGTACCTCTAGTCACTGGCACTTCGGGTATATCCATTTGGAACAAATAAGAGTCAGATATTGGCGTAGAGATTATTGGTACAGCATTTTTCCCTGCAATTCCTTGTATCCCTTGTAATCCTCTTTCGCCGCGTTCACCTTGCGGGCCTGGAATTGGTATGTTGAATATATTTGGCACTTTATCGTCCACGTTGACTGTGCCTGTGCCTGATTGATTTAGCACACTATCTTGACTGATAACGCCACCAGCAGGGACGTTTCCTGTCGGCACATTCCCAGTTGGCACATTCCCAGTTGG
>CENY01109047.1_pt1 | contig 11724 bp, 11 predicted proteins | sample 356181 | NCBI WGS metagenome assembly CENY01 (sample SAMEA2619840, study PRJEB7988) | marine metagenome | isolation source: saline water (ENVO:00002010), including
ACGTATTGAGTCATTAGATCATCAGAATTTCCAGAGGAGTAGATATACTTTCTAAGCTTATCAGCAGTGTCCTTATCAAATATTCCTTTTTCCTTAAATGGTTCAAAAGCATCTGCTTCTAGTACTTCTGTCCACAAATAACTGTAATAACCTGTCGCATAACCTCCAGCAAATATATGTCCGAAGTAAGTACTTCTATATCTTGTTTCAATTTCAGGTATTAACCCAATTCCGTCTAATACACTATCTTCGAATTTATTAGCATCATTTACAGGGTCTTTTATAGTGTGCCAAGCCATGTCTAAATAAGAAGCTGCAACATACTCTGTTGTTGCAAAACCTTGATTGAAGGTTGAAGCCTTAGAAATCTTTTCTAATAACTCATCAGGAATAGTTTCACCAGTCTTGTAATGTTTAGCATAGGTTTTAATAACTTCTGGATGTCTGCCCCAATTCTCCATCAATTGAGAAGGCAGTTCTACAAAGTCTCTACTTACTCTAGTTCCAGCTAGGCTAGGGTATTCAACGTCTGATAACAATCCATGTAAAGCATGACCAAACTCATGAAATAAAGTTTCTACTTGTTCAAAAGATAAAAGAGAAATTCCATTTTTATCTGGCGGAGGAAAGTTACAAGTATTGGCTATAATTGGAATTTGTTTTCCATCAAAATTACTTTGAGAAATGAAGCTATTCATCCAGGCTCCTCCTCCTTTATTTGGTCTTACTGTGTAGTCAGTAAAGAAGATGCCCATTACTTCATCGTTTTGATCTAAAACCTCGAAAGTTCTTACATTATCTCTATATACAGGGAGGTCCTTTCTTTCATTAAAAGATATTCCAAAGAGTTTATTGGCTACATCAAAAGCTCCTTTAAGAACATTATCTTCACTAAAATAGGGCTTAATTTCTTCTTCAGAAAAATCATACTTAAGCTGTCTTATTTTTTCTGAATAGTGCCACCAATCCCATGCTGCAAGTTCAAAATTGCCTCCTTCTTTTTGTATTAAATTTTGCATTTCCTCAACTTCCTTTTTAGCTCTCTTTAAGCCTGGATCCCAAACTACATCTAGTAATTCATTAACTCTAGAAGTTGATTTTGCCATTGTATTTTCGAGAACATATTCAGCATAAGTATCAAATCCAAATAAATTTGCCTTTTGGATTCTTAATGAGACCGTTTCTTCTATAATTTCTTTATTATCACGTTCGTTATCATTATCAGCTCTATTAATATAAGATTTATAAAGTTTTTCTCTTAGCTCTCTTTTATTTGAATAAGTTAAAAAGGGGTACATAGAGACTCTTGTGGGTTTAAATACCCACTTTCCTTCTTTACCTATAGATGAAGCTAGATTTGAAGCTTGATCTATTATGTCTTGAGGTAACCCATCTAAATCTTCTTCATTCTCTATAACCAAAGAATAGCCATCATTGGTTTCTTTAAGTACATTTTGGTCAAACTTAATTGAAAGAGAAGAGAGCTTTTTGTTGATATCTTTTAGCTGTTCCATAGAGTTTTTACTTAGAAGGGCTCCTGATCTCACAAATCCTTTATAAGTTTCAGTCAGCAGTCTCATTTGCTCTACTGATAAATCTAGGTTTTCTCTTTGATCGTGAACTACTTTAATTCTTTTAAACAGTTCTTGATTTAGGGATATTTGGTCATAATGAGAAGACAAAATTGGACTTATTTTAGATGCCAGTTCATCCATTTGGTCATTTGTGTTTGCTCCTAAAAGGTTAAAAAACACGCTTGAAACCTTATCTAATAGCTTTCCTGTCCTTTCTAATTGCACAATAGTATTCTCAAATGTGGGTTCTTCCTTATTTTTAGTTATAGCTTCAATTTCACTTAGGTGTTGTTTCATACCTTCATCGAAGGCAGGTTCATAATGTGAAACCTCTATTTTTTCAAAAGGGGGTATTTGGTATGGCGTGTCATAATCTATTAAAAAGGGATTCATTTCTTCTCCGTTGTTTTGACATCCTATAGAAAGGAATATAATTAAAAATAAATAAAATAGTTTTTTCATGTACATTTAGCTACTCTAAGAATAATCTATAAATAAGTCCATATCATTTAGAACTTTTATGAACTTTAACTTTACTAAAATAAGGAAATTTACAGGATGGATATTGATCATAGTATCTATCATTTTATCTATAGTAGGTATAGTAGTTGCTGCAATGGGAGAATTTCTAAAGGGAGGTGGTATATATGTTGCCAGTCAAGTTACTTGGTATCCAGGTTTAGCTTTACTAGGACCTGAAATAATTCAAAAATCTAAAGACATATGGAATAATCTTAAACAGAGAATAAAAGACTTTTTTAAATGAGATATACAAAAGAAGAAATATTATCAGAACACAATTATGCTAAACCTAATAGTATGGCTGGATATGAATTACATGGTGGATTAGGTGCAGAGGGAAATTACATATCGCCTAGAACCTTTAAAAGATGGGAAGCCGTTAATACTTGGACAAAGAATTTAGAAAATCAAGGTCATGAACTATTAGATTGTTCAGTCGAAATTCTTAAACACGATAATTTTCCAAACTTAAAACAAGCAGAGATGCTTCTTAATCTTGGTGAGGGGAAGTTTTTTTGGGATTCATTAACTATAACGGGAATTATTGAAGCTAGAGGAAGGGCCTTAGCAGAAGTTATAGCTCCAGATTTTCAAGATATTATTGAAGAGGATATATCTGGCACTTGTTTAGGTCATATGAATGAGGGTTTATTTGTAGCACATGGTTATGATGAAGGCGGAGACCCTGAAAGTAAGCTAGGTGCGCACGATCAAATGTGGTTTGCAGCAAGAGACCTTTTATTTGGGAAAAATGCATTTCCTATTCCGGAAGTCCCAGAATCTATAGGTAGGCCAGCTGATGAAAGAGATATGCCGCAGATTCCTCTAGAGTATGAAGGAATACTTCAACTAATAACCAATGTATTAATGATTGAAATAAGAGCAGAGTCCTTTTTTTCTTTTTCTATGGAATTGGCAAAAGCAAAACAAACTTTTCTAGATAATAAAGACGAAGCCATTAAAGCAGCAGAGATGATTGCCAGAATAAGACAGGATGAGGCTATCCATGTAGCTTATTTAAATTTAATGGTATCTGAGTTCAGGACCTTAACAATAAAGACAGTAGATGGAAAAACTATTAAAGGAAAAGAAATTATTGATCCTTTTTGGGAGAAGATAGTTCGCTGGCATGGAGAAGAAGTGCATAAAGAGAGCGTTGACCTTCGAACTAAAGACTTTAAGGCAATATTTAATAGGATTGAAGATGGAGAAAACTTAATCAAAGATTTTAATCGACTATCTTCTGATCCTGCTCTTTATGCAATAAGTTAAGTTTTGCTAGATAGATTAGACCATTTAGTAATTACAGTATCTGATCTTCAGTCAGCAATAGAAGATTACACAAAGTTCTTTGGCTTCAAACCTACTTGGATAGGTGAACATGCCGATCTAGGAACTATCAATGCACTATTTCCACTAGAAAATACTTATCTAGAATTATTGGCTGCAAAAGGAAATGGCATTGGAGCAGAGATGATTAACAAAAACCTAAAAGATAAAGGGGAAGGACTATCAGGTCTTGTTTTAGGAACAGACGATATTGAAGAATTTAGAGAAAAATTAATAAGTAATGGAATTGATGCCAATGAACTTATCCTAGGAGCAGGAGATGATTTTGAAACTAATCAAAGAAGAACGTGGAAAAATCTATTTTTACCTTTTACTTTAACAAGAGGTCTTTTTGTTTTCATTATTCAACATCTAACAGGGGCTTTGCCTGGTATTAAAAAAGACAACTCTCAAATTGATAGACTAGATCATGTTGTAGTAAACACAAATGACACACATGGTTTTATTGATTTGTATAAAGATATTTTTGGAATCAGATTAAGTCTAGATCAGTTCGTAGAAAAATGGGGAGGAAGAATGCTCTTTTTTAGACTCAATAAAACCACTATCGAGGTAATTGGAAAAGATAACCAAGATGATGAAGATCCTGAAGATTCATTATGGGGATTAGCATGGACAGTGAAAGATTTAGATAAAGCTCATAAACGTTTAATTTCTGAGGGTGTTGAAGTAACGCCTATCAAAAAAGGTAGAAAACCTGGAACTTTAGTATGCACAGTAAAATCACATACAAGAAATGTTCCTACTCTGCTGATTCAGCACCTTTAGTAAAACCACCGTCTTTAATCCAGTAAGGTATATAGAGTAGAAAAAACATAACTATACCTAAAGCCATCACAAGAGGTATATGTAATGGTGGATCAGGAAAGAAATCTAGAATTGAAGCCCCTTCAGGTCTCGCACCAAGATACCAGTAGTTTGCTGGCGGACCCAGAATTGTATTAATCAAATACATGATAGGTAAAACTATCAATGATAAGCCCAGCACTTTCAGTAGAGAGTGGTGCGTTGGTCTTTGATTCATAACGAAAGTGGCTATGGCGATACCCAAAAATAATCCGCCATGACCAAAAAAGAAAGCTATAAATTGAAGGTCTGGGAAACCCCGCGGAGTATCGGGCTGAAGCAAGGCCATAATTCCTCCTCCAATACCCCAGAAGTATGCAATTTCATATAGGAATTTTTTTTCAGTTAATAAAAATAAACTTATACACATTGTAGATAGTGAGCACATATGTATAGGAAGATTTCTAGGATAGGGATATCCAAATATTGATAAATAGTAGGGCTTACACATTAAATCGATAAGTAGCAGAGCTGCAAGAATATATCCAAACCTTTTAGTCGTTTCACCAGAAGAACGATTTAAATATTTAGGAATACCTAAGCAAAGAAATAAAATGATTAATAAGGTTACAATATGAACCTGTCCAAAAAGAATAAATGGTTGAGCTTGCAACTTAATTGACCTATTTCTTGATAACATTATGCCTAAATAATTATCCTTTTTAAAAAAAATGAATGAATTTGCTAATAGATTATTTAGTTCAATAGATAGCGATAACTTTTTACCTTTATTAAAAAGTTTTTCTCTTTTCTTTTTTGTCTTAGCTTCTTGGTATGCAATAAGACCAGTAAGAAATGAATTTGCAGTCCAAGTTGGCGCCTATGACTTATCCAGCCTTCTAGGTATTGTGCTGATAGTTATGATTATCCTTATACCCGTTTATTCTTGGATTATTTCTAGATTGAGTGCTAAAAACGTTCTAACAGTAATCTACTCTTTCTTAATATTAAATTTATTACTGTTTATTTCAGCTTGGTATTTCATTGAATCTAAAAGCTTAATAGCTAAGGTATTTTATGTTTGGTGCAATGTATATTCATTCTTTGTTGTATCTATATTTTGGGTTGAAATGCTTAGTATTTTTAAAAGCGAAGAAGCAAAGAAATATTTCGGAATAATAAGCGCTGGCGGTTCTTCTGGTGCTTTCTTTGGTTCAAGTTTTGCGTCTTATTTCTCAACAGAGATTTGTGGAAAAGGTTCATTATCAGAATTGGGTCCTTTAAGTTTAATTTTCTTCTCAATTCTCTGTTTAATGATAGCAATTGTTATTTCTAGAAGTTTATCTAAAACAAATTCTCAAAGTCGAAACACACAAGTAGGTGGGTCTAGTCTTGATGCCTTTAAAAGCTTATTTAAAGATTCATTAGTTACTAAAATGACCATCTATACTGCTATTTGGACAGGATTAATGACAGTTGGATGGCTTATCTCTCTTGGAATAATAAATGATTGGTCATCAGATTCTTGTGAAAGAACTGCATTTTTTGCACGAATTGAACAATTCGTCACTCCTTTGACTCTTTTAATGCAATTATTTGTAACATCATTTGTTTTACGAAATATAGGACCTGCAGTGGTTTTAATTACCTATGGTGTTTTGTTGGCAATAATCTTTATAAGTTATGCAACCTATCCAGTAATAAGCACCGTTATGATTTTAACCATAGGTATAAGGGTATTTGAGTATGGTATTTGTAAACCCACTAGAGAAACAATTTACACGGGACTAAATTCTCAAGGTAGATTTAAGTCTACTGTGATGATTGATACAGCAGTCTCAAGAGGTGGAGATTGGATAGGTGGTATGGCGGTTAGATCATTAATGAGTATTGGAATAGTAGGGCCTGCAATAGCATGGGCAGCAGTCCCTATTGCAGGAGTTTTATCGTTTGTTGGATATAAGGCTGCTAAAGAATCAAAAATATAGATGAATAATTTACCCTTCCAAGAAGTATATGACTTAACGGATATAGAAAAAAATCAATCTGTATCAGTAAATCTGAATGGAGAAAGGGTAATTATTTGTCATACAGAAGAAGGCTTCTTTGCTATTGAGGACCGCTGTTCTCATGCCAATATTCCTCTTTGCGGAGGATTTATAAAAGGAACAATGATTAGCTGCCCTTTGCATGGTGCTGTTTTTGATTTAAAAACGGGTGCTGTATTAGCACCTCCCGCATCAGAAGATTTGAAATCTTATGAAGTAAAGATAGAAGGTACAACTATAAGTCTTAAGGCTAAATCATCTAATGAAGAAACTTAGTATTCCTTTTTTACTCTTTATGCTTAGTTGCAGTGAAAATCAGCCAATAGAAGGAGCAACCTGGAAAGGAACATCAGATTTTATGTTTATTACGGATAAAAGTATGCAAATGCATTACGCTTCTTCTATTTTATCTAAAGAAGTTTATCTAAATAGAACCTATAGGATTTTAAAAGATAACTCTAATGAAGTTATCAATTCATTAACCGTAGTTGACATAGAATTCATTGATCATACGGACGGATCTAAATTATGCAGAATTTGGGGGAAAGTAGATAACAGTAAACATCTAAGCTATTTACTAGCCAGGGATTGCATTCCAAATTAATTTAAAAACCTTAGTATTTTTTAGATTTAAAAGGTAGGATAAACTAAAATTTTTTAGGAGGAGAAATGTTCGATTTAACAGGTAAATCAGCAATTATTACCGGTTCATCAAAAGGGATAGGTAAATCAATTGCGATGCAAATGGCTCTTCATGGAGCAAAAGTAGTAGTTTCTAGTAGAAAAGCTGACGTGTGCCAAGAAACAGCCGACGAAATAAACGAGGCTTGTAAAGATACAGATGGAGAAGCCATTGTAATACCTTGTAATATTTCAGATAAAACTGCTCTACAAATGTTGGTTGATGAGACCAGAAATCAATTTGGGCAGATAGATATATTGGTATGTAATGCTGCGACCAATCCTTTCTTTGGATCCATGATGGATATTCCTGATGATGCTTTTGATAAAGTGATGAACAACAACATCAAAAGTAATCATTCTCTTTGTCAGATGGTAATTCCTGAAATGAGAGAAAGAAAAGATGGAAGTATTATCGTGGTATCGTCTATAGGCGGCTTACAAGCTAGTACAGTAATTGGAACTTACAATATCTCAAAAGCAGCCGATATTATGTTAGTCAAGAATTTAGCTGCAGAATTTGGTCCAGATAATGTAAGAACTAATGCAATAGCACCAGGTTTATTTAGAACAGATTTTGCTAGAGCACTATGGGAAAATCCTGAAATATTAAAACAATCGACAGCCAGTTGTCCTTTAAGAAGAATAGGAGAACCCGATGAGATAGGAGGCGCAGCAGTATTTTTAGCATCAAGTGCGGGAAGTTTCGTTAATGGACATACATTAGTAATTGATGGTGGATCAACAGCTTAAGAAGGAGAAATTATGAGTAATGAAGCAGTATTACTAGAAAAACAAGACGGTGTAGCTATCGTAACAATGAACAGGCCGGACAGATTAAATTCTGTAACTGATGAGATAAGAACAGGCTTAAGAGAGAGACTTGATGATGCCTGTAAGGATGATGAAGTTAAAGTTATTGTATTAACGGGAGCTGGTAGAGGATTTTGTGCTGGAGCAGATATGGATGGTCTGGCAGCTACAAGCAAAGGTGAGAGCAGTGCCTCATCGGGACCTGAAGAAAGAGATTATGCAAAAAATGAAGTTGAAGGTTTTGATGGTGGTTTTAGTTATTTTCCAACGCTTCCTAAACCTGTTATCGCTGCAATCAATGGCCCAGCAGCAGGAGTAGGTTTCATTATGGCTCTTTACTGTGATATTAGATTTGCAAAAGAAAGTGCGATTTTTACGAGTGCTTTTTCTAAAAGAGGTTTAATCGCAGAATGGGGAGTGGGCTGGATACTCCCAAGATTAGTGGGTATAGCAAGAGCAAATGATATTCTTTTTTCGGCAAGAAGAATATCTGCTAAAGAAGCAGAAAATATGGGGATAGTGAACAAAACCTTTTCAGATGAAGAGTTTATGGATGAAGTGCTTGCATATGCTAAAGATCTAGCAAAATCTGTTTCTCCTAGATCTGTAAGAATTATGAAACAACAAATTTATAATGCCCAAGGAGAAACTATCTCCGAGAATTTAGAGAGCTCTATGAAATCAATGTTGGAAAGCTTTGGTTCTGATGATTTCAAAGAGGGAGTTGCACACTATATGGAAAAAAGAGAACCAAATTTTACAGGGAAATAAATATGAAATTAGCAGAATTTTTAACTATAGAGGGTAGAGAGTCTCTTGCAAAAGAATTAACTAAGGAAGGCTTATTTGAGTTAGAAAAAGTTAATGTTAGAGGAAACGAATACAATACTTTCAAGAGTGCCCCAAAAACTTTAGGTGAATATTTTCAATTTGCCTTAATACACGGTGAGTGGGATTTCTTAGCTTATGAAGATGAAACCTATACTTATCAGGAGACATTAAATAAAGCTGCAGGCCTTTCTCATGCTCTTATTGACCAGTTTGGAATAAAGAAAGGAGATGCAGTTGCATTTTCAATGAGAAATTATCCAGAGTGGATCTTTAGTTATATGGCCGTTACTTCAATAGGCGCTATAGCTGTACCCCTAAATTCTTGGTGGCAAGGAGAGGAATTGGAATATGGTATTCAGCATAGTGAAGCCAAACTAGTTATTGCTGATGATGAAAGGTTATCAAGAATGGAAGGTTATGTTGAAGATATACCAAGAATAGCAGTTAGATGCGATGCAGGAAGCTATACCAATGCCGTTAACTTTGTAGACGTAGTTCAAGATAATGAAGCATTTCCTGCAGTAGAAGTAGATCCAGAAGATGATGCAAGCATCATGTACACTTCAGGAAGCACAGGTTATCCTAAAGGTGTTGTAGCAACACATAGGTCAATAATAAATACTCCTGTTGCTTGGGCCTTCTTAGCTCAACTAGCCGGTCAAATTGAAACCGATGATGATTCACCCACTTTCCCTCAACCTGAATCGCCATGTACTTTAGCAGCTGTCCCTTTATTCCATGTTACAGGTTCACACTCTAATTTCTTACTATCACTTTTATCAGCTACTAGAATTGTTCTTATGTATAAATGGGATCCTCTTAAAGCCATACAGCTCATTGAAGAGTACAAAGTAACAAGTTTTTCTGGAGTTCCAACAATGAACCAAGAGATTCTGATAACCAGTGAGAATAATCCAGACATAGATGTTTCAAGTATAGCTATGTTAAGCGGAGGAGGGGCTGCAAGACCACCTGAACAAGTTAAAGCACAAGAAAAGAATCATCCAACTAAAGCAGCCGGAGTAGGTTATGGGTTAACGGAAACCAACGCAGCAGGTACAAATGCTAGTGGAAAACTTCTCTATTCAAAACCAGATACAGCAGGATTCCCAACACCATTGGTTCATGAAATAAAAATCATAGACGAGGAAGGAAAAGAAGTTGAACAAGGAGGGTTAGGTGAAGTTTGTATTAAGTCTGCATCTAACTTTAGGTGTTACTTGAAGAATGAAGAAGCAACTAATGAAGCACTTGATTCAGAGGGTTGGTTTAGAACAGGTGATGTAGGTTGTATAGATGAACATGGATTCTTATTTATCAAGGACAGAATAAAAGACATCGTTATTAGAGGCGGAGAAAATATAGCTTGTCTCGAAATAGAAGGAGTTTTAGCAGAACATCCCGCAGTAGCTGAGGCCTCTGTTTTTGGTGTACCCGATGAAAGATTAGGAGAACAACTAGCTACAAGAATTGCTTTAAAGCCAGGTATGGAAACAAATGAAGCTGAAATATCAGAATTTTTAGCTGGAAAATTAGCTAAATTTAAAATACCCGTATATATGTGGTTCCAGGCAGAAGCTTTACCAAGAATTGCAACCGGAAAAACTGCCAAAAAAATAATGAGAGAAGAAGCTATAGAGGAGTTAGGTTTAGGTTAATGGATATTAAAGATAAAAGAGTAGTAGTTACTGGAGCAGCCAGCGGTATAGGTAAGGCTTTAGCTAATGCGTTCTGTGATGCAGGAGTAAAATCTGTTGTATCCGTAGACATGAACTTAGAAGGCGCTGAAGAAACAGCGAAAGAGACTGGTGGTATAGCAGTACAAGCTAATGTAGGCAAAGAAGAAGACATCATTAAGGTTATAGAAAAGGCCAATGATTTATCAGGAGGCATTGATATATTTTGTTCAAATGCCGGTATTGGCGGAGTACATGGTTTTTTAGAGGTTCAAACTGAGGATTGGCAAAATATTTGGGAAGTAAATGTGATGTCACATATTTATGCAGCAAGAAATGTTCTTCCTCAAATGCTGGATAGAGGTGAAGGATATATTATGAGTACTGCTTCGGCAGCAGGGTTATTAACCCAAATAGGTTCTGCTGGATATACCGTCACTAAAGCTGCTGCGGTTAGCTTTGCTGAATGGATAAAAATAACGTATGGCTCAAAAGGTATAGGTGTATCTTGTCTTTGCCCTCAAGCTGTAAGAACTGCGATGACAGCAGGTGGTCCAGGAGTTGCAGGCGTAGATGGAATGATTGAGCCTGAGGTTGCAGCTGAAGATGTTTTAGATGCTATAACCAAAGATAGATTCTTAGTTACACCACACCCTGAAGTTTTAGAATACATAAACAGAAAGGGTGCTGATAGAGATAGATGGATTTCTGGAATGCAACGTTTACAAGAAAGATACGAAGACTGGATGCCAGAAAAGATAGATTAAATATTATTTAATCTTTATATATCTTTATTTCTTTATTCTGTTTATTAGTTTTATAAGCTCTAAGCATCGCTTTTGTATTAAATGGCATAGAGACGTTTGCTTTTGAGTCTATGGTGATTATTCCTCCGGCACCTCCTAATTTTGTCAGCTTATCAATTGACTCATAAGAGGCCTCCTTCAAAGAAAGTCCTTTATATTCCATCAATTTACACACATCAGCTGCTGTAAGTTGACGCATAAAAAATTCACCATGTCCGGTACTAGAGACAGCACAAATATCATTTTGTGCCCAAGTTCCTGCGCCTAGTATTGGAGAATCTCCAACTCTTCCAGGCATCTTCCCAGTTCTACCTCCTGTTGATGTTGCTGCGGCTAGATTTCCATTTTTATCTAATGCTACAGCTCCAACTGTTCCCATTTTTTCATCTTCCTTCATCTTTCTTACTCTTTTTAAATTTTGTTCTGAGTAAAAATAAGAGGGGTCAACTATCTCAATACCATTAGCCTTAGCAAAATCTTCAGCACCAGAACCTGAGAGCATGACATGATCTGTTTTTTCCATTACAGCTCGAGCTAAGTTAATTGGATTTTTAATAATACTGACTCCAGAAACCGCTCCTGCTAAACCATCAGCTCCATTCATAATGGATGCATCCATTTCCTGCTTTTCTTCTAA
>CENY01087639.1_pt1 | contig 11709 bp, 10 predicted proteins | sample 356181 | NCBI WGS metagenome assembly CENY01 (sample SAMEA2619840, study PRJEB7988) | marine metagenome | isolation source: saline water (ENVO:00002010), including
GATGGGTACGTTCCGGTCGAGCCGGTGCATGTAGTAAAGATCGATCACGTCCGTCTGCAACCGGTCCAGGCTCGCATCACACTGGGCCTTGATGTGTTCCGGGCTGCCGTCCAGCACCCGCTCGCCATCGCGCACACCCATGACGCACTTGCTGGCCAGAAAATACTCCGAGCGCCGGTGGCTGATGGCTTTGCCAAGCACCGTTTCGTTGCCGCCCATGCCGTAAATCGACGCGGTATCGAAGAAGTCGTAGCCGGTATCCAGCGCGTGCTGAAACAACCGGATCGATTCTTCTTCCGGCAGGGCTGGCCCGTACGCGTGGCTGACATTCATGCACCCCAGGCCAACTGCGTTTACCTGAGCATCACCTATGGGTCGGGGTGCTAACATTTTTGACTTCCATCACATTCGAATTTGACCGCTAGTGTATTCATGGGGGTGGGCTCCAACAACATTGGACTGGCAGCCGAACGTAGAGTTGGCCGCAACGAGCCAACCGCCGATCGATCAATGTGAATCAATCGTCAGTCTTCAACATTGGCCCAACTACCACCGTTCGCGGCAAGCCAATTCACCAGCGGTTCGGGACGGTAGTCACCAAGGGCAAAGCGCCGCTTAACGGACCGATGAACGAGCGACCCCGGCGGCATCGTACGAGGTTCCACCCCCAGCACCCTGAAGAACCCTCTGTATGACCGATTAATTCTAAGCTTGTGATGTTGCGCCACGCTGCCGTGCAAGTGGTTGTGGAACTCCAATCCGCCGAGAGTCGCTTCGCGCGCCATCCACGCTAAGGCCACATCTCCCAGAAATTTGCCGCCCTTTGGCTTGGCGCCGCCACCGATATCACCATGAACGCCAGCAAACCAGACCTGTTTGACATCACGCGCTTGCGCGTGCGCCCACAGGGTGGGACCGAAGTCCTTGCGTTTTTCGTCAATGGCAACCGCATGACGTGCGCGCACAACGTTGCTGCCAAGCATCTCGTCGTAGAAAAGATCCTTCTCCTCTACAAATGCCAATGCGCGCGTCGGTATCCCAAGCGCGCCGACGGTGTCCCACACTCCCAGGAAGGCCACTTCACCTTTCTTTCCATCGACCGAGTGGCTCCGGCGCCACTGCCTCCCTTCTGGTGAGCGAGGTTTCGCCCCCTTCTTCTTATAGAATTTGAAGGCCGCGGGAATCTGGTCTGCCTCGGTTTTCTTGAGTATCCCGCATTTATTCAGCATGCCGGCCAGCGCCCTTGCGGTGTATGCGCCACGACTGTAACCAAACAAATAGATCTCATCGCCGGGGTCGTAGTTCTGAACGATGAAGCGATATCCATCCTGGATATTTTTCATCATTCCCGAGCCACTCATGCCACCAACCACAGGGTTGTAGTAGCTCCCCACACCCCAGTCGTAGAAAACAACCTGCTGCACGTTGTCGCTATCCTGGGGCTTGATCGCCCGGGCGATTCTCAGCACATTCGTTGGGATTTCGTCTTCAGGGTCGTTCCATGTCCCGTCTGAACAAACCACGATACGTTTGCTAGTCATACGCGCTCCTCCCAATAGCCGAGCTTAAGTCAGGCAACGCAACAGTGCATTTCGCAAACGAATTTCGTACTCTGCCCCATGTATGGCCCCCGCCACGACGAATCCAACGCAAAGCCCGGAGGTCGAAACATGAGCGATAAAACCCCCAACCACGAACTGAGCCCTTTGAAGTGCCCAGTGAACCTAGACGACGTGGATCTGTTTTCCCCCGGCGCGCAGGAACACTGGTACGAAGCCTACGACATCCTGCACGAGCAGGCGCCCGTGCACCGCATTCCGGGAGAAGGGTTCATGCCGGGCACCGACGGCTACATCCTCACCAAACACGAAGACATCGAGCGGGTAGTAAAAAACTGGGACCGGTTCCCGCCCATAATGTCCGTGGGTATCGAAGAGCTAGAAAAGCAGGACGTGCCGCTCGAAGAGCTCGACTACAACAACGCCGTCCCCAAAACCGTCTCCACCTTGCGGCCCAATCAGCAACTCTGGCGTGCCCACCGCCAGGAGCTCACCGACCCCTGGGTGGGACCGGGAGCCGGCCGCCACGAGGAGATGGTGCGCAACTTCGCCAACCAGTTAATCGACAACTGGATCGACAATGAAAACGGCGAGGTGGAGTTCATTGGGGAGTTCGCTCGGCCGCTGCCGCAAATGGTGATGTCCACCATCCTCGGTTTTCCGCTGGAAGACCTGAAGAAGCTGGAGGAATGGGGCAACGCCCAGGTGATGCCTTTCGTCTACGGCAAAGGCCACCGGAACATGCTGTCGAGAGCGCAGGCCAAAGAGCAGGCCGAGGTACTGGCGGGGTTCACCGACTATGTACGAGACAAGGTCACCGAAAAGCGCGCGAATCCGCAGAACGACATGGTGTCCGATCTGACTCAGATCACCTACAAAGCGCTGGACCGTAAACTCACAGACGACGAGATCGTGGGCGTGGTGTATGGAATGGTGATCGGCGGATTGGAGACCACCCAGTACGCGCTGGAGGAGGAAGCGCAGCTCTTGTGCGAGCGCGAGGGCGTGTTCGAGCAGCTCAAACATGACCGGAGCCTCGTGCGCGCGTTTACGGAAGAGTCCATGCGGCTTCGGTCACCCACCCAGGGGCTATCGACGCGGCTGACGAATCAGGACGAGGTGTTCCAAGGCGTGAAGGTGCCAAAAGGATCCTTACTGCATCTGCGCTGGGCCGCCGCGAATATCGATGCCGACGAGTGGGACTGCCCCATGGACCTCAAGCTTGACCGTAAGGCGAGCACCCGACACCTGACGTTCTCGGCCGGCCCACGCGTTTGCCCCGGCGCCAGCCTGTCCCGATTGGAACAGGTTACCGCCTGGAACTGCCTGCTAGACCGGATCGACGGCATCGAATACGCCGACGGCAACCAGTTCCTACACCAGCCGGGCATCATGCTCGGAACCGTGGAGCTGCACCTGAAGTTCACCAAAGCCGGCTAGCAGGTGCAGCCCGTGGGCTCAGGCCGCCACGTACTCCAGCAACGTCTGGTGGAAGCGGCGGATACGCGCCTCCTGGTAGTTGCCTAGCGTTTCGCCTTCCTTGAAGGACGCATTGATCCCCGCCCACTGCCGGTGAAAGTTCTCGGTATCTTCATCCAACACCTGGCCCAGAAAGAAACCGTCTACGGTGGTGTAGGAGGTGTCCATGTCCAGGTAGGTGACCGGCGCCGGCGGCGGCCGTTCGCCGGATTCCGGTACGGGCCGCATGATGAGGATCTCGTGCAGGCAGCGGTCCTGGCCCAGTGGCCTGAATCGATACACCAGCGGGATCTGGATGCCGGGAAAGAAGCACGCGTTCGGAAACAGGTGATACTCGATGGAGTCGAGCAGGATCGCAGCGGGCGTATTCGACAGATCCACACCCAGCGCTGCGCCTTGGGCCGCTCGCAGATTCTCGGCGAGCTGTTCGCGAGCCGACACCCCCGGCGGCAAGTCGTCTGCGTTCTGGCCGAAGCTGGCGAAAATCTCCGCTTCGCTCTGCCCCTCCTGGCCGGTGGGTCCATGAATGAAGCGCGTGACGTTCTTGCCGAAGATATCGTACTGCGCATTAGCCCACCCCGCGCCGCCATCCTTGCGGCTGCCGCGGTGGGTGGCCAGCACGTGATAGGCCTCTAAAAAGGCCTCCATGCACATCTTCCAGTTACCAGGTAGTTCCTTGGCCGTGTGAATGGCCACATAGCGATCCTCCAGCCCCCAGTTCTCGAAGTGCGCGGGCAACACCTCAAGAAATTCGGACAGCGGCCCGGCGCCACGATCGAAGTTCACAAACACGAAACCCGCCCAGGTGTCGCAGGGCAATTCCATCAAGCCGAATTCTTCATCCTTCACGTGCGGAAAGTCCCAGCGGCAGGGGATTTCTTTCAGCCCACCCTGGAGATTCCACGACATGCCATGAAACGGGCAGCGGATGAACTGTTTGCCGCTACCGGAGGAGCCCGCATCGGCAAACTGCATGCCCCGGTGCGGGCACGAGTTGACGAAGGCGCGGATCTTCATGTCGTCGCCGCGCACGACGAACGCGCTGTATGGGCCCACGTCGTAGACGGTGTAATCACCGGCTTTGGGAATGTGTTCCTCCCGGCACGCCCACTGCCAGGTCTTGGACCACATGTGCTTCACTTCTGAGTCGTAGAACTCGTGGCATGTGTAGCGCGAGTAAGGCAGATCCTCATCGCCCAGAAACTCATAGGCCTGAGCGCTCAGCCCGAGGTCGTTGGCGCTGCTCTCACTGCGCAGGGCATCCTGGTGGCTCTTGCCGGGATTACGCGCCTCCCCCGGTGCTAAGGACAAATCACCCGGGTCGTTAATGTCATGGCTCACAGGGTTTTACCTCCGTGGGATTTGAGCAGTACCTGCCATCATCACCCGTTGCGGTCCGACGTTTCAACAACTTCCCGGGCGAACCAATCGCGGCCGAGTAATGCGCGAAAAATGCGCTTGGGCTTAAAATGGCCCGGCAATGGCTCGCTCGAGGACGCGATGGCAAACAACACCGATACCAGCACCCGGTTCGACGCCGTTGTGGTGGGCGCCGGCTAAGGAGCAATCGCAATGACGACGCTGGTGGTCGGGGCAAACGGCAACATAGGAAAAATCTTCTGTCGGCTCGCCGCGGAACGAAAGCTGCCGGTGCGCGCACTCTTGCGCAATCCCGAACAGCAGGCCTACTTCGATTCCATTGGCGTGGAGACGGCGCTCGGCGACCTGGAAGGCGCGTTCGAGGCAAGCATGGAAGACTGCGACCGGGTGGTATTCACGGCCGGATCAGGCGGCAAAACCGGGGGAGACAAGACGCTGCTCGTCGATCTGTATGGCGCGATCCGAGTGATTGAAGCGAGCGAAGCAAGGGGTATCGAGCACATCGTGATGGTGAGCGCGATGGGAGTGGACGATCCGTTGGCAGGCCGCCCCGCCATGCAACATTACTTCGTCGCCAAGAAACTCGCCGACCAGCGCCTTCGTGAAAGCTCGGTTGCGCACACGATCCTGCGTCCGGGCCTGCTCACCGACGAACCAGCCAGCGGTAACGTCCGCACCGACCTCGCAGCCGGGAGCGGCCACTCGATATCCAGAGAAAATGTTGCGCTGTGCATACTCGCCAGCCTCGATCATCTTCAATCGCGGGGCCAGACCATTGACCTTCTCGACGGTGACATGCCCATCGCAACGCTGTTTGAGTAGAAGCGCCAACCCGGGATTTCACAATCCTCTGGCTGAGGGCGACTACCCGTGCCCTCAGGCAGAGCTCGCAAGCCCAGCCTCGGTTTCTTCCCGCTCGCGGGCCTCGATCGCCGCGCGAATCTCCCGCTGCCTTTCTTCGGTGATGGGATAGGTCCACACGATAGCAGCCCCAATCAGGTAGAACAGCGACGGGAAAACGGCGAACAGGAAGCTTACGCCGAACAATTCGTCCGGTCCGTTGGCAGCACCGGCCCCGGGCTCGAAACCAAACAGCGCGAGGCCAAACAGCGCCAGGCTCCCACCGATGGTGCTGGTAGCCTTCTGGGCAAACGACCAGGATGAGAAGAACAAAGCGGCGCGATTCTCACCGCTGTTGAGCGTGTCGAGATCGATCACGTCTGCCTTCATCGAGTTGGGCAGCGTGGCAGAAAAACCACCGCTGGCGAAACCGGTGGCTAGGGTGATGGGCAACATCCACCAGAAATCGCCCTCCCCCAGAAGCATATAGAAGGGGTGCACAAAGGCGAGCGTGAAGAAGGCCGTAAGGTAGGCGCGGTGCTTACCGATCTTTCCAGCCAACCACACCCAGAACGGCACCGCGGCGAAGCTCGACAGGTAGAAAAACGTGAGCATGTAGATGGCTTTGTCTTCCGCACCCAGCACATCGGCGATGAAGAACAGATACAGGGGCGTGGTGATGGCCAGCCCAATGGAGCCAATCATGAACGCCATCACCAGCTGCTTGAACGGGCCGTTCTGCCACATGAGCTTCAGGCCCTTGAGCACCGGCACCGTGGTACGCGAGTAATTTTCAGGCTCCGGGACTTTCCACAGGGCCAAGGCCACGCACACCGGCATGAGAATCAGCATGGTGGTTCCTACCAACTGCAGCACCACGCTACTGCCACCTATGCCAAAGATCAGCAACGCAGCGCCGGGCACCAACTGTGCGATGAGGCTGCCGCTGATGCCGGCCATGGCCCGCCCACCGGTCACGCGGGAACGCTCGTTGTAGTCGGTAGACAGCTCTGCCCCCCAGGCATAGTAGGGAATCAGCATCATCGTGATGGCGATGGACAGGCCCAGGCTCCAGATGCCGTAGTGAACAATACCGGCACCCTCGGGGGGCAGGAACAGCATGTAGATCGAGAGCATCATGATGGGGGTGGCCAGCAACACCCAGGGCTTACGGCGGCCAAAGCGGCTGCGCGTGTGGTCGCTGATGTAGCCCATCAACGGGTCGGTAATCACATCGAAGACGCGCACGGCGATGCCGATGGTCGCCAGCAGCGTGAGCGGCACGCCCATGTCGCTGGTCCAGAAGCGGGGGATGAACACCGCTACGGGAAACAACGACATGGCAATAGGCAGGTCTGCCAAGCTGTAATAGAACAGCGTGGATTTCTTTAAACGATCCAAATTTCCTCTCCGTAAACGCGGGTGGCAGCCACCACGCCCCTGCATCGTGTCCAGTGGGCCCGCGTATCCCGTCGGCTGATATTGGCAGCACTGGCCGCAGATCGCCAATCTGATTCAGCGAATCGCTTGAGTGAGCAGGCTCCTCGCGGCTACCCTAGCCACACTCAGGGGCGCTGCGGGAGGCGACATGGATCGATTGGCAAACAAAATTGCACTGGTAACTGGGGGCGCCTCGGGCCTGGGCAAAGGCATCGCGCAACGCTTTGTGGACGAAGGCGCCACCACCTTCATCACGGATGTTGCCGAGCAAGGGCCCGCGGTGGCTGAGTCCCTGGGCGCGAGCTTTCTAAACCAGGATGTGCGCTCGGAAGACGAGTGGCAACAAGTAATCGCCGAGATCGTTGATCAACATGGGCGGCTTGATGTCGTGGTGAACAATGCGGGCATATTCAGCAGTTGCCCGGTGGATGAAACCCCCCTGGAGGATTGGCAGCGCGTGATGGACGTGAACCTCACGGGCGTATTCCTCGGCTGCAAGTATGCCGTTCGACATATGAAGCAGAATCCCGGCGGGCCATCGGGTTCTATCGTCAACCTATCGTCTGTTGTTGGTCTGCGCGGGCAGCTGGGCGGTTCTGCCTACAGCGCGAGCAAAGGGGGCGTGCGTTTGCTGACCAAAACCGTCGCGCTGGAAAACGCCAAGGTTGGGATTCGCTGCAATTCTATCCACCCGGGAGTAATTGAAACGCCCATATTGGATCCGTTGTTTGCCGCATCCGAAGACCCGGCGGCCATGCGCGCGGGCATCGAGCAGTCGCTGCCCATTGGTTACATGGGAGAACCGGCGCGGGATATTGGCAACACCGCTTTGTTCCTGGCGTCTGACGAGAGCGTTTACATTACCGGGGCAGAGCTGGTGGTCGATGGTGGCATGACCATCGGTCTACCTTAGATTCAGACAGGCACACCGCCACGAAGCGCTAGCGATGCGGCCTGTCGTATGGAAGATGCGTCGAATCAGACCGAACAACGCCTCGCCAGCATCGATGACGCGAGTGCACCTCAGCTGAGATGTACGCCGGCAAGCCTGTGCGGTTAGAGCTGGGAGGTGAACGTCTCCAGCATCGCATTGACCTGGGCCGGGGTTTCCAGCTGGGGAAAGTGCCCCGCACCCACGACACGGGCGAAGGCGGCCTGCGGCGCGAAGCGGCGCGTATGGTCCTCGTCGATCTCGGTGGCCATGAGCCATAGCAGCGGCTGCCGGATATCGCCGGCGATCGTTTCGGAACCATCTGCAATCCGCTGCAAACCGGCCAGCGCAACAGGCACGGGCGTCTGTGCCGCCGCCTCCACCGCGCGCTTAACAATCGAACGCCGGGTCCTGGGATGAAAATAGGTCCTGTAAAATGTACCAATCGCGCGCGCGCCGGACGCACGGATGCTGTCGCTCATCTCTCCCAGGACAGCCCCCAGCGCATGATTGCCCGCGCCGATAGTCACCTGCGGGTTGAGCGGCGTGTCGATCAGCACGGTGCCGCGCACCAGATTCGGATAGCTACGGGTTAGCTCGAGGGCGATGGGGCAGCCGTCCCCACCACTGCCGACAACTACGGCCCTGCGAATGCGTTCGCGCCGCGCGATGGCCGCGATGTCGTCGGCGTGGTCGCGGCCGGTGCCGGGATCTGTAAACACCTGCGAGCGCCCATGACCGCGCCGGTCCATCCGCAGCACACGGTGGGTGCGCGAGAAATGGCGCGCCTGCGCTTCCCAGTGGTGCAGATTGCCACACCAGCCATGGATGAAGATCAGGGCAGGCCGTGAGGCGAGCGCCCTGCCCTCCAGCCTATAGTGAACGAAGCTACCGTCTGGAGCCTGGTGGCGTGGCATGGGCGGTTTCAACCATCAGAGGCGGCGCAGGGTCTGGGCATGGCCCACTATGGCGATCAACTTCCCGCGGGCGGGAACGGACCAGGCCATGGACCATCTTTGCCGTCAGTAACCATGCGCTGCGGCCACAGAAACTGCAGCGTGCTGCGCTTGATCTTCCACTCTCCGTTCACCTTCACGTAATCCTCGTCGTACAGACCGAGCCATATGATCGGGTTGGTGCGCGGGTCTGGCTCGTGCACGGTGTCGATCAGATAAGTACGGCTGACCGCCGTATCGGGCCCGGTCAACTCCACCCACTGGTTGGTGGTGACGTGAAAGCCGCCGTAGAGCACCGCATCGGCACCCTCACGCTCCGCGTTGAAGACCCCTTTGTAATTCGTGCGAATTTCCTCTTTGCCCTTCCACACGCCGTACTCCGGGCCAAACTCGCAGACGGCATCGTCCGCGAAAATCTCCGCCAGCCCGTCGATATCGCCGCTGTCCATGAGCTGCGAGTAGAGCAGCTTGGTTTTCTTGATCTTCTCAACTTCGAGCAACGTGCGAAGCTCTTCAATCTCATCTGGTGTGAATGCGTCCGACATGCCATCTCTCCCAAGCAACAAAAGACAAGCGTAGCTTTTCCTGCGCGCTATGGGAAAGACCAGCTATTGGCCAGGTATATTGCTGCAGCCAGGGCCGCTGAACACCGCCTACGCCTTGCGGTAGAAAGACTCGCGCTGCCGCGACGCCTTCACCACAGGAATCTCATCATCCGCCAGCGGCTGCATCCAGCGCTTGCGCGCCATGGCTTGCTCGATATAGGGCGCGAGTTCCGCCGCCTTGCGCGCTTCACGCGCCTCGCGACCCCCCACGAACTGCGGCAATACCTCGCGGCCAAACAGCTCCAGACTCTCGCAGATATGCTCGTGTCGGTTCTTGCCGCCCTGCTGCAGGAAGATGATCTGGTCCACACCGCAGTCCTGATAGTCGCTGATGTGCTGGGCGAACTGCTCAGGCGTACCAATCCCAGGTGCCGCAATGGTGGGCAGATCGCGATCACGCAATTCCTCGTATTCTTCCCACAGGGTGGAGCGCCCGGGCTTGGTGTCGTTGGCCACCAGCGCATTGATCGCGTAGCGGAAAAAGGCAAAACCATCCACGCCCCTCGCACGGGCTTCGGCTGGGTCTTCATGCAGCGAAAATCCAGCCACCACCGCCAGGTTCGCGTTCACCGAGTGGCCCAGCGGCACGCACTCTTCCGACTTGATGATGGAGTAGTAGGTGTCCGCCCAGGTACGCGCTTCTTCCGGGTCGACGAACGTGAACGCCAACGCACCCAAGCCGTTGCGCGCCGCTGTCTCGATGGTCTTGCGGTTGGAGCAGGCGAGCCACATGGGCGGATGAGGTTTTTGCAGGGGTTTGGGCAACACGTTGCGGCACGGCATAGCGAAACCCTCCCCCTCATAGCCGGGGTACGGGTCCATCACCATCATGTTGGCGATCTGCTCGCCTGCTTCCAGCGACAACGCCTGCTTGCGCTTGGCGGGCACGCCGTAACCGTGCAGCTCCAGGCGCGTGGCTCCCTCTCCGATGCCAAAATCCACCCGGCCGTTGGAAATGAGATCCAGCATGGCCACCGACTCGGCCGTGCGCGATGGGTGGTTGTAGTTGGGGATCACCTGCCGGATGCCGAACCCCACGCGGATGTTCTGTGTCTTCGCCGCGATGGCCGACAGAAAGACGTCGGAGGCCGAGCAGTGAGAGTACTCGTCCAAAAAGTGGTGCTCCACGGCCCAGGCATGGTCGATCCCTAACCGATCGGCCAGCTGTACCTGCTCGATGGCCTCGTGCACCAGCCGATGATCCGCGTTCTCACCCCAGGGCTTGGGCAACTGCAGCTCGTAAAACACGCCAAAACGCATCGCACTCTCCTTCCAGATCGACTGCTCAACATAACCCGATTCGCGGGGCGAACCAATCTCGGTAATTACGTAGCGTGACGGTGCGCAGCCGTCCGGCCCAGCCCGTGTCAACACAAGGCCATTTGCGGTAAAAGAGTAGCCCTCACATCACAGGCACCAGCCATGGCTAATCCCTTTCGCTTCGGGCTCCAATCCTTTAATGCCGAATCGGGCAAGCAGTGGGCAGAGCGCGCACGCAAAGCCGAGGATCTGGGCTATTCGGCCATTCACCTGGCCGATCACCTGCTCGGTCCCGGGCCGGCCATCGAAACCGCCAACCACCCGGTGCAGAACCTAGCGGCAATTCCAGCGATGGCTTACGCCGCGGCGGTGACTAACACCATCAAGATCGGCAGTCGGGTTTTCTGCATCGACTATCACGTTCCCGTGGTGCTCATTAAGTCCGCGCTGACCATCGATCTGCTGTCCGACGGGCGGCTGGAGTTGGGCCTGGGCGCCGGATGGATCAAGAGCGAATACGCGGCGGTGGGCATCGACTTCGACGAGCCTCGCGTGCGCATAGACCGGCTGGCCGACGTGATTGCGGGCATGCGCGCCTACCGTGCTGAAGGCCCCACCGAGATCACTAACGACACGCTCAACTGGTCCGGCTTTGAAGGCATACCGAAACCCACGGGAAGCGTGCCCCTCATCATCGGCGGCGGTAGCCCCCGGGTGCTGCGCCTGGCGGGGCGCGAAGCAGACATCGTCAGCCTGAACTTCAACAACCGCTCCGGCATGATCGGGCCCGACGGGCTGCAGAAATCCACCGCGGCAGAAACCCGCAAGAAGCTCGAGTGGATCAGAGAGGGCGCCGGCGAACGCTTTAACAAGCTGGAACTGGAAATCGGTGTCATGCACAGCCCGACCGACGGTGACGTGGCGCCGGTGGTGGCGCAACTCGCCCAGGGCTTTGGTTTCAGCGAGGAAGAAGCGCGCAACCATCCGCACCTACTGTTCGGCAGCGTGGACGCCGTTTGCGAGCAGATCGAACAACGCCGGGAGGAGTATGGTATTTCCTATTTCACCGTGCAGGACGCGAGCATCGATTCGTTCGCCCCGGTGGTCGCACGGCTGGCGGGCAAGTGAGTTCGCGCGCGCACCGGGTAACGTCATCTGCCAACCGCCCATCGCTTTAACAGGCTACCGAACGCAGCAGCCGCGGCGGCAGGTTAGAGATCAAACTCCTGTGCCACGGACTCGACGAAACGCACAGCGCC
>CENY01171815.1_pt1 | contig 11678 bp, 9 predicted proteins | sample 356181 | NCBI WGS metagenome assembly CENY01 (sample SAMEA2619840, study PRJEB7988) | marine metagenome | isolation source: saline water (ENVO:00002010), including
GAACATTAGCTCTGGCAGACTCTCCTGAAAGTCCGCTATCCAATGAGAATGCCTCCGAGCTGGTCACCAAATCATGCCATCTCGACTTATCCCAGACTCCCTCTAAAAGGCTCCTTAGATTTTCATTTCCGGATTTTGTAATTGCGGTTTTCCATTTTGAATCCTCTATGTAGGTAGAAGTGTGTTTGCTGTACTGATCATTCCATGCAAGTATAATATCTGAATCAGAGCTCCAACCAACAGATTCTCCAGGCCCTCTGTCCAGAAGATGTCCACTGTAGGGTGACCCGGGAGACTTTCTAACCACCACTCCACCCGAAGCTAACGCTGTCACATCTCCAAGACCGCTTGATCTTTCCCGGTCAACTAGATGGGCAACCAAAAGCGAGCGTCTCTTGCTCTCCTCATAGGGAATCCCTACTGCCCGTTGTAAGGAATCACAGAAGGCAATTGAACCTGCCGCTGACATACCAAAACCTTGTCCCGTTGGCAGACCAAGCTTTACTGTAACTTCCCAATCATATTCTAGAATCTCTGGGAGAATTTTCCCGATAATCTGTAGCGCATGAATGTACATCTCAGAATCTCCATTGTAGCCAATGAATGACACCTCGATCCTTCCTTCTCCTTCACATCCCCTGGTAATTACTTCAACACCATCTTCCAGGCAAATACCTGCTCCTAGACTACCTTGTTTAGTCAGCTCATTGGCTTCGTCTTCTACAGTGAAGATTAGAGTGATGTGGCCACCACTATATCCACGACCAAGTAGGTCAGACACGTTAAGCCCCTACCGTTCAGGGAAATAATATATCCCGCTCAGAGAACTGCCTTGAGGTCATCCTCAATGCCACTAAATCTTCCCGAAAGCTCAGAAACAGCCATCTCAAAGGCTACCTTTGGACTCATTGATCCATCGGTCTCGAAGGATAGAACGAATTCATCAGGGACATCTTCCAAAATCACTGCATCATTGAACTCTCTAGACTCTTCTGTTCCAGAGCCCACATGATTCAAGTCCTTCTTGAGTTGTTCTACCTTATAGAAGTCCTCCAATTTACCGTTCTTGTCGAAATCGCTGGCCTTGATCCCTAGTCCAAGATCCCATAGAATTTTGGCTCTTGACTTTATTTTGATTACCCCTATCTGTCTGGGATTGAATGCAACTCCACTTACAGGCGACCACTTGACATGATCTCTTCCCCTGCCCATAACAGCCGTCGCTGAGAACTCTATCATTTGGCCTTGGAATAGCTTAGTTATCGGTATTGGCCGGTACTTCTCTGGGATGAATCCCTCTGGGTCTCCAAGGAAATTCAAGTCTCCAGCGGTGACCCAAACACCCTCTTTTGACCCCTTCACTTGACAGTAGTAGAGCATAGTGCATTGAACGCACCCCCTCTCTTCTTCTACCATTTCAGAACAGTCTGGACATTCATCTTGGAAGTGGAAACCTCCATGGTTGGTTGGGATAGGTATCATAGCGAGCCTTTGAGCAATTACTTCATCTGGAAGAGGCCCATCAGTTTCCCATACTTCACCGTTTTCAACCTCAGTCTTCTTGACAAATTTTACGGTGTCTATGGCCATCTTTGGAGTATCAGAAATAAGCGTCCTCCTGATAGAATTCACAAATGCCCTATCAGTTTCTTTCAATAGAATATTGATCTTTTCGTCATCTTCATAGAGAATCTCTGCCTTAACCATAATTCACACCTCAGACTCGCCTTCCTCGGCGACCTCCCTTTGACTTGGTACCATCAGTAGGTATGGGAGTGACATCTTCGATCCTAGTTATCTGCATCCCAGCTCTCGTTAGAGCCCTGATTGCAGATGTAGCGCCGGGAGCATTATGGGACTTATTACCACCCGCTCCCCTATACTTCACAATCACCTGATTGAAGTCCTTTTCAACAAGCATTTCGGCCATCCTCTCTGCAGCCCTCATCGAGGCGAAAGAACTAGATTTTTCAGATCCGCCCTTTGTCACCATTCCGCCAGAAACCTTGCAGATAGTCTCAGATCCAGTAAGGTCAGTAGCCGTCATCAACACGTTGTTGTGTGTTGTAAAAATGTGTAGAATAGCCTTGTGTGACATCAATTATCACTCTCCGGCATTGTATCTTCCATTGTGGGGGCAGCCGCCTCGCCTGCTTTGATGTCGTCAACAAAAGAATCTGCAACCTTAACTGGTCCACCGACTGTCTCCGCTTCTTCCTCTGAGGTATCAATAGTCGCCCTCATTTTCTCAAGGTCTAGTCTGAACGGATGTTCAGGGTTCTCATACTTGGACCCTGATGTGTATCTGAGCTGCTCTTCTTCGTCTCTTAGGACGTGATAGCCGGGGACAGTCATTTTCTGCTCACCAATTGAAATGTGTCCGTGGACAATAAGGTTTCTTGCGGCCCTCATCGAAGGTGCTAATCCCTTGTAGTAGACCTGTGATTGAAGCCTCCTTGCAAGCATAAGCTCCACATCTATCTGAAGTACGCTATCCAAACTCGATCCTTCGGAGAGAAGACCCTTCCTTGTCAGGGAGTTGATCAAGTCATCTTTCTCCCTGGCGAAGTGACCTTCTGAGGTGTCCACTCTACCAATTAGCTTCATCGCCTGGTTTCTGTGCCTTCGTAGAGCAGATTTTTCTCTCCAGATCTCTCTCATTCCGCCTACTTTCTTCAGTCCATACTTGGCCTTGAGGGCATGCTCCTCCTCGATTCTGGCCTGCTTCCATGGGTGTGTAGGTGTTTGTGTCTTAGGTCTTGCAAATTTTGGATCGCCCATCTAATCACCTCACTTCTTCCTCTGAACTCCAAGAGCTGAGCCCTTTCTTCCATTGCTTCTTAGCCTCTGGCCTCTAACCTTGTGCCCACTTCTGTGCCTCATTCCTCGATAAGTCTTGATTCCAGCCATTCTGGCTATGTCGTCATCTCTAGTCATCTTGACCTCAAGTGCTACGATGTGAGCATCCTCATTAGTCTCCAGATCTCTCTGTCTGTTCATTAGCCACCATGGCATTTTGGTTGCATAGGTCCCTATTGAGTCCCTGAGTTTTTCTTGTTCTTCATCACTGAGATGCCCTCCAAGTTTACTGCCATCGATACCCGAAAGACGGCATATCATCTCAGCCGTCCTCATCCCTATTCCTTTGATAGAGCATAAGCCAACGGAAATCTTTCTGAGCCCGTCTACGTCTGTATCTGCTATTCTGATGATGTAAGAGAAGTCATCTCCCAGTTGTGTCTCATCTAATTCTGTCATGTACGGTCCCCCCGTGTTCACCGGTCACCCAGTGGCTGTTAAGCATCCGGGCGACCAACCATTCCTATTTGAACCGATTGGAGACCATTGTGGCCACTAATCTTCCCTACAGACCACAAACATAGTGTAATTCCCCGTATCTCTGGACAGCTCGATATCAACCATAAAGGAACGAGAACCGTCAATCTCTCTCATTGCCTTGTGAAGTCTTCTCTGGAGTTTTGGATGCATATCCGGGTCTAGAGAGCACCTCAAGGTCACACTACCTATCTCCAGCCTTGCGAGAGATGATGCAATCTGAGAGATTGTGTGATTTTCGGGCGGTGAAAGTCTGTGTTGTACCACCTGGCCGGTAGAAACTACGAAGCCTCTGACATCATCGTCTCCGTTGATTGGCTCCGTGTGTATCAATAACGGTCTTCTTCCCTCGGTCCTTATCCAGGAGTATCCAGCTCCATCAGGAATAGCCTTTGAAATCCACTCATCTTGTAAACCACTCTCCAGTACTACCGGATCTACAATGGTGATCCAAGACTCGAATGGTGGAGGATCTACTAGGCTAATGGCCCGTACTTCACCCCCATCTCCCTCGATCGAGGCCATTATCTTCTTCGTCCCCATTCTAATGCATCTTCTAGCTTCATTGGAAGAAAGGGAACCTATCCACAATGACAGTCTGTCTACTCTTCCCCCTCCTCTGCTCATCCACTCCCAAGTCCTTCCACATCCGGGAAACAACCTCTCCACAGTTTCATCAATCATAGATCTCTGTCCGATATCCAATCTAGGGGACAAGTCTAGGATTATGCAGGGCCCTCTAGGACCGAGCTCCAGATATTGCTTCCAGGATGATAATACAGACTCAATAGGTGGCTCCATCTCGTCTATGTGATGTTTCTGTGCGTCCCGGGGCCTCGCGGGATCAAGGTGAAGCATTGCTACTGGCGGATGCGCCCTTGTTCCCGACTCTCTGAGACTCGACCAAAACTCATTCATCACCCCCACTGAATCAGTACTATCCCCGATTACCACTCTGTCCATGGATCTCTGAATATCATCCTTTCCGGCCGCTGAAAACATGTTTGCAGCACATAAAACAGCCACATTCCCATCTATTTCCACCCCAAGGGAAGGCCTTTTCAAAATATTTGAATAAGCAATCAATTGCAAGCCTGAACCTACAGCTGCATCTAGGATTATACCGGGCCCTAAAGATCCTGGATCGATCTGACCTGCACGAGCTAGAGCAACTCCCCAAGGTGTAGAAAGCCTACGCATCTGCTCAGTTAGATGGAACGCGGGCTCTCCCTTTCTACCTGGTTTTCTCTCAACCCGTTTCCCCGCTTCCCTTGATACAGATTCAGACGGTTTCACAGATACATGAGAATTTTCTTCAGACATTTTCCAACCTTCCTCATTTATCCTGAGATTGGGGCCCTTTCTAGATCAATCTCAAACCTGAGCCAAACATCTTGTAGCTCATGATCATCACTGTTACCGTAAGCTATTGCTGGGGGGAGGAGAGTTATGTGTTTAGTCCCAGTCTCCACTCCAGGTATCAAACCTCTGTCATCATCAATATCCAAGCCAATAGCGGACCAACCAAAACCCTCTATTGACCACCAAGGATCTCCAGCATTTTCGGTCCAAGTTCCGCTGTCAAGCTCCTCTCCTGTGTCAGCGTTCCAAACAGTATACTCGACCTCGACTCTATCCCCCTCCTCAATGTGAAGAGATCTTGCATCAGTCCCCTGGAATATGCTCACATCGAGCCTGACCTCAGCAGCCATAAGTGACACATGAGATGCAATTATTGATATCTCCCCCTCGGTGATGTCTTCAGTCAACTCTATTTCTAGGATTACTGCATCATTACCCGATATCTCGTTGATGAGATACTGTGTGTCTCCGGAGGCCGAGAATAGAACATCAGGCCCCCCAATCTCTAGGAGTAGATCTAGAGTTTGATTTCCTCTATTGTAGACTACAACTGAGGCCCTATCTCCTTGACCTTGGTGCTCCCAGTCACATCTCAACTCTCCAGGATAGAGGAAAACCTCGTCCTGAGTGGACAGATTCTCAGGCCATGTCCAATCCCCCTCCCTTGAGTCACATGTGTCAAACAACAGGTCAACTTCCCAAGACCATCTACCATCCATCTCAATCATTGACTCGTCCACAGATTCGAAAGACTCTTCCAACTTATCCAAGAAACCAACTGCCGAGAAACCTATCCAGACAGATGATATCAGGATTAGCAATACCGTGGATATTGAAAGTAGTATTGAGGCCCTTGGAACAGCCATCTCGTTGATGCCTAGTGGGACAGGAGGGTGCTCGACTTCGTCGGGCGTATCCGATATCCACGATCGCGTCACAATACTTTTGCCGCCCCCAACCGCCATCAAGGTTGGCCCACTTTGTTCTCATTCGCTTGGATTTACAGACTATCAGTTCACAGCCAGACTATCCTCATTCCTCAGTCCCAGCCAAGAAATTATGCCAAGCTCTATCGCAATTATTGCAAGACCTAACAAGAATATATGCGGCTGGAAAAGTATACTGCCATAGAAGGCAAGAGAGCAAATGATTGCGATAATTAAGTCAATGAGGCCGAATGCCCTGAGGGACTTTCTTAATTGGAGTATCCCAACTACCCATATCGAAGTAGATAACAAAATCAGCAAAATTGGAATTATGAATGCCATTCCGGAATAAATTGGCCCAACTATTAGGAGAATATGAGCATGTGTCGCGAGCATTCCGGACCATCTATCGCCTCCAACCAATAGAGTACTTGCTAACATCACCAGTAGAATCATGCCCATGGCAATGTAGACCTCTCCGACAACTCCTGAAATGCCATCAACCCAATTTCCGACTGAAACCACGCTCATTGCCATTCCTAATATTGCCATACCAACAGCAGTCGGCTCCTTCTTCTTCAACCCATAATTTATTGTGAATAGTATGGCTAAAATCCCTGCTACTCCCGTAGATAACAGAGTCACGGATAAAACCCTAACTCCAGTTGCAGTTCCCTTCTCTGGAATCCTCCTCTTTTTTGCCCTCATCTCCCCGATCCAATAGCTAATCAGTACTGCGAATGTAAGGCACAGTTCCAGTCCGAGAAGGGGAATATCCCATACTAAAGAATCACCTGAGAATGGATCGATGCTAAGTGGCCATGGTAATGATTCGTACAATATGACTCCGAGAAACCTGTCCACCAACAAGGAATAGATGAACCAATCAACAGCGATCGGAATCCTGTCAAGCATGTTGTCTTGTTGATATAAAGAAATCAGACAAAGCTCCAATATCAATATCGTAAGTACGCCCATACTAGACAGATCAGTGTTACTGGACCCGGGCCCCATGAGGGAGGAAATATGCATCGAAACCAGTCCAAAAATAGCAATTGCTATCGGCATCTCCATTCCCAGTATATGCGGTAAATCCAGCTCTAATTGTCTAGTTCTGAATCTTGCTATCCCAATTAGGATTGTGACAAAAACTCCAACCGCGAGAAGCAATGTGGGATTTTGTCCCGAAGTCAGTCCCAATACTATCCCAGAAACAAAGACCAGAATCATCACTGCAATGACTATGACCGGCTTGTGAGATATGTCAGATGTGTATAGCTCCTCAGTATCATCTGTCTGGCTCTGCTCCCGACTCTTCTTCCTGGTAGCCAGCATCTCGGCCTCCCTAGCGTCGAATGTCGACAATTCTGTTGCCCTACTCTCAAATTGTGCCTTCTTTAACGCCAGACTCCTTCTTTCCTCCAACTTTGCCACAGTCTGTAATTCCCTTCTCAACTCCCCCCTGGCAACGAGCCAGACTGTGGCTATCATGAACATCGAAACAGACATCATCAGGTAAGCTAAGTCGCCACTGACATAAGTCACTGCTATGCAAATAGACATAAGCCACAGGGATGAAAGTGCTGGTTTGAGCAATTCATCGGTAGATCCGGATTTAGGCAAATAGATTGAAAGTAGTACTCCAGTGCAGGTCAGAGCTACGATCGAAGAATCTAGAGATGTGAGGGATGAATAATCTTGCAGGTTTACCGAAATCTCTCGCTCAGGAATCATAAGTAGCAGTATTGCTCCCATTGACCCCATAGAAACTGTGAACAGCTCTTGTCCTTCTTTTGCGATCAGTAGAATTACTACCAGAACTGTACACACGAATAAAGAGACATACTCACCCATACCATGTCTCCATTGAATCGCGATACCAGATAGGATGATCGTGCCAATCATTATTTCCAGATTACCAACCCTGACTCCCCTAACGTGTGCCAATGTATGCATCCCCCACAAGGCCCCGGTAACCATTAGGAGAGTTAGTGATGTAAATCCTCCAAATTGGGCTAAAAACAAGATTGAAACCATCGGTAGCCACAAGCCGAGACTCCATAACTGCAAACCTCCGGAGTCTCTTATTGAGGCTGAAATCTCAGAAATACCAAGAAACTTAGAGGCTAAGTTCACATCAGTTTTACCCATTCTCTCATTGACCAGAACCAACATTACCGAGCAGACCAACAGATAGATCGCTAAAGGTTCAGGAGCCATTTCAATAATGCTCCCGGGATCATTAAAGTCATTAGAAATCAGGATTGTCCTAACAGCTTCCTGCACAAATTGCTCAATAATTATCCACGTCCATGGAAGAAGGACCGTCACCCCCGCTAGTGATGGAGATTTCCTCTTTATAGCCAGAGCTCCACTGCCGATGTGAAGTATGGATAACATGCCCAGAAGTAGGACACCCCCATCTCCCCCCGAATCGACTGACTCAGCGGGAACTAGGATTATCAGTAAGCTTAGTACTGCCACAACGCCCATCCAGAGTACCCTGTCAGTAACGCTATCCTGATCTCTGAGTATTACTGCTCCAACAGTCGCGGATCCCAGAATAGTGAATATAGAATACTCTGAGAGATTATAGGAAGCGGAAAATGGCTGTCCATATAATAGGAAAATTAGTAGAGCAATTGATACAATTGAGAGGGGGTACAATACCCTCTCAAAAGAAACCCCCCTGACAACAAGGTAAGAACCGGAGAAAGCTCCTGCCAATACGGTTACTAGTCCAAGAGCATACCCCAAGTCTCCTCTGTTTGCCGCCACAGCAAGTAGTGCTCCCATCAAACCCATGGATACTGAGACGCCCCAGAGACCCGGTCTTCCTAGACCAAGTACCTTCATTCCCTTCGAGAACCAGTTATCTTCCTTCGCGAAGCGCGTGGCCATAGACGCGTTTAATGCAGTAATTCCCATCAATAGTACGAACAAAAGTAGAGGCTTATCTAATGCCATCACCCTAAGCTCCCCGATCTCAAATCCATCGGTAGTAGCGTGCATACCTATCCAAAGATTCGAGGACGCTATTCCAAGAGCAGCTAGGTTCCCAGATTTCCTGTGAATCGCTAGACTATGCACTAGTATGGTAGAGATAAGAATCATCAGAGCTACCCCTTCTTGCCCGAACAGAGAGCCTGCAGTAGAACCGACTGCGAGAAGAACCAATGTAGATTGAGCGGCTATCGCATCATGCTCATATCTGTAAGAGGCCGCTATATTGATGCAAACTATGACAATTAGCAGAGCCCCTAGCCCCTCCACACTCACAAATCCCCACCTCTGTAACTCCACGGACAATCCGTAAAGTACCTTCATGGAGATTATGACCCATGTTATCCCCAGGACCCTTAATCTATTGTCACTCGACCATCGTTCCCCAAGAAAGAAGCCCAGCCCTGCTAGAAAAATCAGTGAAACGGTTGCCAGTATCGGCTCGAATACGAAGCCAATCTGAATTCCTATGGCACTGTAAACAAGAATCATTGTACCCATGAGGATCCAATTGATTCCCCTCTCGCCATCTGTCGCTAAATCAGTCACTATATCTGATTCGGGGGCCGTTTTTACAGTTCCATCTCTTTGAATTTCCCCTTTTCCCTTCTTGTTGGAAAATGGGTCAACGATGTCTCCCAGGGCCTCATCCTCCTCATGATGATTATCAATCTCCACATCTTTTTCCCCGAATATGGATGAATCGACGATATCCCCGATATCCAATTTGTCACTAATCCTGAATGCCCTCTCTCGGATGACCTCGTCTTCCGAAGCCTCATCCACCATCGTGTAGCGTAGAGCGTACGAGGGATAATGACATCCCCGGTCAACTAATCTAAACAGCGGTTAGTTTCTGTTTCTCCAACCTCCGCAACCCTTGAAGGTGAATGTACTAGTCGACAGCCATGGGGGACCGAACGTTTTCGGACTCCAGCCCCATGGCAAATTCTCCTTTGTCGGAGCATGGGCTCGAAGTTACCGGGAATGTGCATTGGAATCTGGGATGGGAAGAATTGCATGAAATGGCCGTTTCCAGGAAGGAGGCCAAATATACGTCTCATGGTGTTTTATTGGCGACCACGGGGGAGAGGACGGGGAGGTCCCCCAATGACCGCTTCATTGTCAAAGAACCAGGTCTCGCTGATGAGGTCTGGTGGGGACAAGTAAACAGGCCGATTTCTCCTGAAAAATTCGAGCGCCTGTTGGATAAGACTAGGAAACACCTCAACGAAGCAAGCGACCTTTTTGTGAAGGATGCCTTCTGTGGAGCTGATCCTGAGCATACTATGCCCGTCAGACTGGTCACTGAGAAAGCATGGCACGCCGCTTTCATGCACAACATGTTCGTCAGAGCATCAGAAGAGGACCTGCGCGGTCATGTCCCAGAGTATACAATACTTCACGCCCCCAACCTCAGGGCAATCCCAAACCAGGACGGAACAAATTCCGGCGTCTTCGTCGTACTCTCATTGGATAGGGGATTGGTGATAATCGGTGGGACCCACTACGCGGGAGAAATAAAGAAGGCCATTTTCACCATAATGAACCACATTTTACCAGCCAAGGGTCTACTGCCCATGCACTGCTCTGCAAATACCGATGGAACAAACTCAGCGTTGTTTTTTGGATTGTCTGGGACTGGAAAAACTACTCTCTCTGCAGATCCTGAGAGGGCTTTGGTAGGGGATGATGAACATGGATGGTCTGAAGAGGGAGTGTTCAACTTCGAGGGAGGATGCTACGCCAAGCTAATCAATCTATCAAAGAAAGACGAGCCCGCTATCTTTGCCACCACGAGGATGAGGGGCACAATCTTAGAAAACGTGGTCCTGAATGCCGATGGGACTCCGGACTTCACAAATGACTCTCTTACACAGAATACTAGGGGGTCCTATCCTATAGAATCAATCGAAAATAGGACATCCAACTCTATGGCAGGAAACCCAAAAAATGTTGTTTTCCTGACTTGTGACGCTTTCGGAGTACTTCCTCCACTTTCCAGACTTACCCCCGAGCAAGCGGCATATCACTTCATCTCCGGATACACGGCAAAGGTTGCCGGAACTGAGATTGGGATTACTGAACCACAGGCCACTTTCTCAACCTGCTTTGGAGCTCCATTTATGCCTAGACATCCTTCAATCTATGCTAATCTCCTGTCAGATAAGATTAGGGATAACGATGCAAAGTGCTGGCTCATTAACACGGGGTGGGTTGCAGGAGGATATGGGGAAAGTAGTAGAATCAAAATCAAGTGGACGAGAGCGCTTCTCAATGCCGCATTGAAGGGAGATCTGGATGATGTTGTTTTCGTCAAAGACCGGAGATTCGGATTCTCTGTACCAACCACATGCGAGGGAGTCCCAGACAGCATCCTTCAACCCAGAGAAACTTGGAACGACAAGAAGAAGTTCGATAATGTTGCAGACCTCCTAGCTCGCATGTTCATAGAGAATTTCGAGCAGTATAAAGAAGGAGTTAGTGACGAGGTTATGTCATCTTCTCCAATCGTATTGGGCAGTCAGTAAATGCTCTTACTGACTAACAGCAGCCCTCTTCCTTCATCGGCGCGCTGGTGAATGATACCTTGTCTACGTTCGGAGTATTCTGCAGTTGCCCATACACAGACCTGACATGCGCTGCGGTCCCCTTGACATGAACCACATCAACACATGAGTGGCAGGAATGTCCAAGCCTGCTACTGTGATGATACGCGGCAACCTCGATGGAGTCAGTCCGACTCACCATCAGCCTCTGTTCAGTCCTCTCCTGGTAATGCACTATGATATGCCCCTCGACGACTTGGTCATCGTCCATATTCATCAGATCACCCCTCTGTTGAATCTCTGCGAAGTACATCGATGCATCCCTAAGGAAGCGACTCCGGTTCGTGTAACCGGACTTTTCTATCAGAGTTTCAAATGACTCAGCAAATTCCCTATCCGCACTGAACGAAATTATTCTACTCATATATCCCCGAATAAATCCTCACTAATAATAATTTGTAATTTCCTAATTATTAGATTCTGTTAAATATGTATTATCTAC
>CENY01150088.1_pt1 | contig 11665 bp, 11 predicted proteins | sample 356181 | NCBI WGS metagenome assembly CENY01 (sample SAMEA2619840, study PRJEB7988) | marine metagenome | isolation source: saline water (ENVO:00002010), including
AATCGGTGGCCTGATCTGTGGTTGGATGGTGACTGACAAGAATGGCGACCCCATGAAGGCGCCACCACACCCTGCCCTGGCACAGAGCAAGGTCAACTAGGTCGGTGAACACGTGGCCATCGTCATTGCCGACACACTTGCCGAAGGACGCGATGCGGCCGAAATGGTGGACGCCGATTACGAGGTCCTGTCGGCCAATGTACATCTGGATGCTGCAGACGCGGATGGCACGCCCTAGATCCACGACGATATTCCCAACAACATGAGCTACGACTGGGAATTGGGCGATGAGGCTGCCGTGGATGAGGCCATCAAGAATGCCTCCCACGTCACGACACTCGAGATCGTCAACAACCGGCTGATCCCAAACGCAATCGAACGGCGCGCGGCGATCGGCGAGTACGAACCGGCGAGCGACAGCTTCACGCTCTACACCACAAGCCAGAACCCGCATGTCGCACGCTTGGTGCTGTCCGCATTTTGCGCGATTGCTCCCGAGCACAAACTACGTGTGGTGGCGCCGGATGTAGGCGGCGGTTTTGGTTCCAAAATCTTTATCTATGCCGAAAAGACGGTCTGCACATGGGCCTCAAAGAAGGTTGGCCGTCCCGTAAAGTGGACGGCGGATCGCACTGAGTCATTCCTGTCGGATGCGCATGGACGGGACCATGTGACGACTGCCCAGCTGGCACTTGACGCCGACGGAAAATTCACTGCGCTCAAGGTCAACACGAAGGCAAGTATAGGCGCCTATTTGTCCACGTTTGCATCCTGTGTCCCGACTTATCTCTACGCCACACTCCTGGCCGGGCAGTACACAACACCGGTGATCTATTGCAACGTGAAGGCACTGTTCACGAACACAGCACCTGTGGACGCGTATCGAGGCGCTGGACGGCCCGAAGCAACCTATCTCATTGAGCGTCTGGTTGAAGTGGCTGCACATGAGACCGGGACCGATCCGGCGGAACTGCGAAGGACGAACTTCATTCCACCGGATGCTTTCCCGTACACCACACCTGTCGTGCTGGCGTACGATTCGGGCAGCTATGAGGCCGTCCTCGACAAGGCCTGCAACATTGTCGATTACAGCGGCTTCGCAAAACGCAAGGAAGAAGCCAAAAGTCGCGGCAAGCTGCGCGGTATTGGCTTCTCGAGCTATATCGAGGCCTGCGGTATCGCACCGCCGGCGGCGGTCGGCTCGCTCGGCGCCGGCGTCGGACTGTGGGAAAGCGCCCAGGTGCGTTTCAACCCGACCGGCAGCGTCACCGTGTTCTCAGGAGCCCACGCCCACGGGCAAGGTCACGAAACGACCTTTGCGCAGGTCGTGGCCGAGAAACTCGGTGTACCGTTCGAGAACATCGAAGTGCTCCATGGCGATACAGACAAGGGCCCCTTCGGCATGGGAACCTACGGGTCCCGATCAATCGCCGTCGGCGGTTTTGCAATCGTCACGGCATGCGACAAGCTCATCGAGAAGGGCAAGAAGATCGCGGCCCATGCCCTAGAGGCGTCCGAGTCGGATATCGAATACGACGGCGGAACGTTCACGGTGGCGGGCACGGACCGGAGCATGTCGATGGGCGAAGTCGCGTTTGCGGCCTATGTCCCGCACAATTATCCGGAAGGTCTCGAGCCGGGATTCGAAGAATCGGGATTTTACGATCCCGCCAACTTCACATATCCGGCGGGAACCCAGATCTGCGAAGTAGAAGTCGATCCGGACACCGGTGAGGTGGAGATCGTCAAGATCTCTGCCGTCGATGATGTGGGAACAGTGATCAATCCGATGATCGTTGAAGGCCAGGTGCACGGCGGTGTCACTCAAGGCATCGGCCCGGCCATACTCGAAAACGCCGTCTACGACGGAGACACAGGTCAGTTGGTCAGCGGCTCCTACAACGACTACACTATGCCGCGGGCCGATGATGTGCCGACCTACGATGTCGAGATGTACGAGACAGCCTGCCCGCACAATCCGTTGGGTGTGAAGGGCTGTGGTGAGGTTGGTGCGATCGTCGCACCACCGGCGGTGATGAATGCGATCACCGATTCGCTCGGTACCAAAAACATCAACATGCCGGCATCCCCGGAACGTGTCTGGCAAGCCCTGGCCCAGGCCTAGGCGCGCGCGGAACAGGAGGAATTCACAATGTATGACTTCACATATCACCGCGCATCCAGCGTTGCGGACGCGGTCAGTCAAGTGGGTGGCGCCGACGACGGCAGTTTCCTGGCCGGCGGACACACGCTGTTACCAACCCTGAAACTGCGGTTGGCGCAACCGTCCGACCTGGTCGACCTTCAGGGAATTGGGGATCTGAAGGGGATTTCCGCTTCGGGTGACGGGGTAACCGTCAAAGCCATGACGACCCACGCAACCGTGGCCGGTTCTGCCGATGTTCAAAAGGCAATCCCGGCGCTGGCGTCGCTCGCGGGCGGCATCGGCGATCCACATGTCAGGGCTCGCGGCACGATTGGCGGTTCGATCGCCAATAATGATCCTGCTGCAGACTATCCGGCGGCAGTTGTTGGCCTTGGCGCAACGGTCAAGACCGACAAACGCGAGATCGCTGGAGACGACTTTTTCACCGGTATGTTCGACACTGCATTGGACGCCGGTGAACTCATCACCGAGGTGAGCTTCCCTGCGGCTGACAAGGCGGCATACTACAAGTTCAAGAACCCCGCCTCCCGGTTCGCCATCGTCGGGGTCTTCGTCGCGCAGACTGGCGGCGGTGTGCGGGTGGCCGTGACGGGTGCCGCACCCTGCGTATTCCGGGTTACTGAGATGGAGGCTGCGCTAGCCGGGAATTTCTCGGCAGACGCGATCAAGGATATCTCGGTGCCAGAGGATGGTCTCAACTCGGATATCCACGCCCAGGCGGATTATCGCGCCCACCTGGTGAACGTCTGTGCCCGGCGCGCTGTCGAGGCCTGTTGACAACAACTCCGGTAAAAACATCTATAGAAGAGGGGAGCGACGCCTCCCCTCTTTTTTGTATTCGACAGCGGAATTGAAATGGCGAAGCCCCGTCCCTTGCCTGCTTCCATCGACGACACCGAAGTCCTGTTGAGGGAAGGTGACTATCTGGCCGACCGCAGTCTGGCCACCACGCTGTTCCTCAGCCTAAAGATGGGGCGGCCCTTGTTCCTCGAAGGCGAAGCCGGAGTCGGCAAGACGGAAATCGCCAATGTGCTGTCGTCCACGCTGGGGCGCCGCCTGGTCCGCCTGCAATGTTACGAAGGCCTGGATATCTCTTCTGCGGTTTACGAGTGGAATTATGCCGCCCAGATGATCGAAATCCGTATGGCCGAGGCTGAAGGAGTCAGCGACCGCGAACGCCTGGGCGATGATGTGTTCTCGGAACGGTTTCTCATCAAACGCCCCCTCCTCCATGCTCTGGAACCCGACGTGTCGGGTGCGCCGGTTCTCCTGATCGATGAACTGGACCGGACTGACGAACCCTTTGAAGCGTATTTGCTGGAGATTCTGGCTGATTTCCAGATCACCATCCCCGAGATCGGTACGATATCTGCACCAGAGCCGCCTATCGTCATCATCACCTCGAATCGAACTCGAGAGATTCATGATGCACTGAAACGGCGCTGCCTCTATCACTGGGTGGACTACCCGAATACCCAGAGAGAACTTGACATCGTAAGGCTGAAAGTTCCAGGCGCGGAAGAACGCCTGAGCTGCGAGTTGGTGGGATTCGTGCAGCAACTGCGAAGCACGGACCTCTTCAAGCTGCCCGGCATTGCTGAAACCATCGACTGGGCCACGGCGCTCACCCAACTCGACAAATTGTCGCTGGACCCCGAGACCGTCAACGATACCCTCGGAGCGCTTCTCAAGTATCAGGACGACATCGCCAAGATTCAGGGCAGTGAAGCCGCCCGACTGCTGGACACGGTCAATGCTGAACTCGCCGCTGCAGGCACGGCCGGCTAGTTGCTATTTTCGGAGTTTCGCGCGCGATTGATACAGACATGACCGACGAACCGTTGGAAGAGGGCCGATTCGCCCAGAACATCATGCATTTCGGCCGCGTCCTGCGCGCGGCTGGCCTCCCGATCGGTCCCGGCAAAATCATCGATGCGACTCGCGCGGTCGAGGCAGCCGGGATCACCAGCCGCGATGATTTCTATTGGACTCTGCATTCCGTATTCGTGAATCGACGCGACCAGCGCGAAATTTTCGACCAGGCCTTTCACGTCTTCTGGCGCAATCCTCAGATTCTCGAGCGCATGATGTCTCTCATGCTGCCGACGATCCAGAGTGACGGCCAGGCCGAATACGACCCTCCCAGCCGCCGATTGTTGGATGCTTTGTTTCCTGGGCGTGGCGATTCGGGCGATCACGAAGAAACCGGCGAAATCATTGGCGATGCCGCCGGCACCTACTCGCAGCAGGAAATCCTGCAATCCATGGATTTCGAATCGATGTCCGCTGACGAGATTGCCCAGGCGAAGGCGGCCATTGCGCGCATGCGTTTGCCGATCATGAGAGTGCCCACGCGACGCTTTGCGCCCGATCCACGTGGCGCCCGAATTGACATGCGCGCGTCTCTGCGTTCAGCACTGAGATCGGGTAGCGATACCATTCCATTGAAGCGCTCAGCGCGTCGGCACAGACATCCTCCGCTCGTCGTCTTGTGCGACATCTCCGGCTCCATGAGCCGATATTCCCGAATGATGCTTCATTTTCTCCATGCCGTTACAAACGATCGCGATCGCGTATTCACTTTCGTATTCGGCACGCGCCTGACCAATATCACGCGCTTCCTGCGAAACCGCGATGTCGACGTCGCACTGGAGAAGGTGTCGGAGAATGTAGAAGACTGGTCCGGCGGAACCCGCATCGGACAATGCATCAAGGAATTCAACACCCAGTGGTCGCGCCGGGTTCTTGGCCAGGGCGCACTCGTTTTGTTGATATCAGATGGCCTCGACCGAGACTCCGGCGAGGGCCTGGAATCAGAGATTGAACGCCTTCACAAGTCATGCCGGCGTCTGATCTGGCTTAATCCCCTCTTGCGTTATGAAGGGTTCGAGCCAAAATCTTTGGGTGTTCGGGCGATACTGCCCCACGTCGATGAGTTTCGCACCGTGCATAACCTTCAGAGCCTGCAGGATGTGGCACAGGCTCTGGCGCGGGAAATGCCACGGACCGCAGAAGGTCATATGGGCCATAGTTTAGGAGAGAGGGCCGCATAATGAGTGAACAGCAAACATCACCGGATTGGCAGGAGGATGTTCTCGGTCAGGCCGCCGAATGGAAATCGGATGGCGTGGACGTTGCACTCGCAACTGTCGTCACGACATGGGGTTCGTCGCCACGGCCTGTGGGCAGCCAGATTGCGGTGCACGGTGACGGGAAGTTCGTTGGCTCGGTGTCCGGCGGCTGTATCGAGGGTGCAGTGGTCATGGAAGCCCTGAAAGCCATCAAGGACGGGCAACCGAGATTATTGGATTTTGGCGTCACCAATGAGGAAGCCTGGGAGGTCGGCCTGGCTTGCGGCGGCAAGGTGCAGGTCTACGTCGAAAAACTGCAATGAAATCGGAAACGCTCGATCAGTTGCTGCGAGATCGCGGCGACAATACGTCAGTCATCCTTGCAACGAATTTGACCTCAGGCGAGGAACGCCTCATCTATCCGGCAGACCTAGTTGGAGGCAACGGCCTGAACCCAACTGTCGCGGATGCCGCACAGGAAACGTTCCGAAGCGACCGTAGCAAGACGGTCGAAACAGAAGACGGTCCGGTATTCCTGAACGTCTTCAATCCGCCTTTGAGAATAATCATCGTCGGCGCGGTCCACATCGCTCAGCCGCTGGCACGCATGGCCGCACTGGCCGGTTACGACGTCACAATCGTCGATCCACGTAGCGCCTTCGCCACGGACGAGCGGTTTCCAGGCGTCACGTTGCTGACAGAATGGCCCGACGATGCCCTTGCCAGCCTGGCTCCAGATGCGCGCACGGCGGTTGTAACACTTACTCACGATCCCAAACTCGATGACCCCGCTCTCGAAGTCGCTCTCAAATCCGAGGCATTCTATGTCGGCTCACTCGGCAGCAAGAAAACCCATGCCGCCCGTCTTGAGCGGCTTACAGAAGCTGGGTTCGGGGAGAACGAACTCAATCGCATCAATGGACCTGTAGGTCTGGCGATTGGTGCCCGATCACCATCGGAAATCGCCGTCTCCATACTTGCTCAGGTGACACAGGCGCTGCGTCAGGGATCTTGAATGGATTTTCGCCTCTTCAGCCTCGACGAAGCCGAAGGAACGATTCTGGCCCATAGCGTCAGGGCCGCTGGTCAATCTTTCAAGAAGGGGCGTGTCCTTAGCGCCGACGACATCACGGCGCTAAATAATGCCGGACTTGAATCTGTGATCGCGGCACGCCTGGAGGCAGACGATGTTCCGGAAGACGAAGCGGCACAGACGGTTGCCGATGCCGCGTGCGGAGAAGGTGTACGCCGCGCGGCGCCCTTCACCGGAAGGTGCAATCTGTACGCGGATGCGCATGGCGTTGCCCTTATTGATCATGCACGCCTGGATCAAATCAATCTCATCGACGAGGCCCTGACGATCGCAACGGTGGCGCCATACGAGCTGGTCGAACCAGGTCAAATGCTCGCGACGATCAAAATCATTCCGTTCGCAGCGCCTCATGACGTCCTAACAGCGGGTGCGGAAATAGCCACAGACGATGTTCCACTCGTCAGGGTGGCACCGCTCAAAGACAAACCCGTTGGACTGGTATTGACGCGTCTGCCGAATACCAAGGAATCGATCCTCGACAAGTCTCTCGAAACCACCCGGCATCGACTGACTCACCTTGGCTCCGACCTGGCCGGTGAAATTCGCTGCGATCACACCGAGGAAGCGGTTGCAACAGCCGTCAGCGAGCTTCTGAACAAGGGTTGCCATCCCATTCTGGTGTTCGGCGCCTCGGCAAACGTCGATCGCCGCGATGTTGTACCGGCCGGCATGATTCGCGCCGGCGGCAAGATCGATCATTTCGGAATGCCGGTCGATCCCGGCAATCTTATGCTCTTGGGTCACCACGGAGACGTTCCTTTGGTCGGACTGCCGGGCTGCGCTCGCTCTCCCAAGGAAAACGGCTTCGACTGGGTGCTGTGGCGACTGCTGGCCGATGTGCCCGTGACGCGCGAAGACGTGATGCGCATGGGCTCTGGCGGCCTGCTCAAGGAGATTCCCAGCAGACCGCAACCGCGAACAGGAAAAGGCGCGCGCCAGACGGCAGATGATGGCATCCCCCGCATGCCGCGTATCGCGACACTGGTCCTGGCCGCGGGACAATCGCGCCGAACGGGCAAGATCAACAAGCTGCTTGCCGAAATCGACGGCGTTCCCATGGCCGCACGGGTACTCAAGGAAGTCAGGGCGTCATCCGCCGAACCCGTCATCGTGGTTACCGGGCATGAAGCCGAACGGGTCAATCAAGCCCTCGACGGCGATGATCTGACTTTTGTCCACAATCCGGATTACGCCGACGGACTCAGTACGTCCCTGATTACCGGGGTCAAGGCGCTGCCCGAGAATATAGATGGCGTCATCGTCTGTTTGGGCGACATGCCGAGAGTGAAGGCGACACACATCGACAAACTGATCGCCGCATTCAATCCCCTCGAAGGCCGCGCCATTTGTGTTCCCACGTTCACGGGCAAGCGCGGGAACCCGGTGTTATGGGGTGCCCAATTCTTCGAGGAAATGAGAAAGGTGGCAGGCGATGTCGGCGCCCGGCACCTCATCGGGTCGTATAGTGAACTGGTCGCTGAAGTGCCCATCGAAGATGATGGCGTGCTAGTCGACGTGGACACGCCGGAAGCGCTGACCGCAATGAAGTCGGGTCGCTAGTTCTCCCACCGCTAGGTCGAAAACTGCCGCTCCAGGAATTCGATAACCAGTTGAATACTGCCGTGCACCGGCAGGTCATTGTGCCCAGCCTTTGGCAGATATGCGGCTTCCTTGGGATCGTTCGCGGCCGCGAATAAGCGACGTCCCAAGCGAATCGGGACAATTCGATCGCGTTCGCCGTGCACGATAAATAGAGGTGAGTGTATGCGACTAATCTTGGAAATCGAGTCGTAACGATCCTTCAGCAGCCAACGGACTGGCAGGAACCAATAGGCATCCGCGGCAACGTCTACGGCGGATGAGAACGGTGCCTCGAGAACCATGGCCCCAACTTCGAATTCCGTCGCCAGCTGCACGGCGATCCCGCTCCCCAGAGATTCTCCAAGTAACACCACTCGGTCGAGAGCTATACCCCGATCCTTCACGAACGCCAGTGAGGCCCGGCCGTCCTCATACAGTCCCTGCTCTGTTGGATCGCCTGGATTGCCGCTATATCCGCGATACTCCACCAAGAGCGCGCCGAAGCCCTTATCGAGATAGGGGCGAATTCGCCCACCCCGAATCGCGATGCCGCCTCCATTTCCGTGGAAGTACACGATTGTCGGACGCGCAACACCATCGGTGACAACCGGAGCCTTGTACCAAGCCTTGAGTTCGAGCCCATCCGCCGTGCTCAACGTCACGACGTCCATGTCGGGAACACCGGCCTGCGCGAGGGTCGACAGCGACCGCGCCGGAAAATACATGATGCTGCGCTGCAGCAGATACATGGCAGCAACGAACAGCGCATAAGCCGAGAGGACATAGATCGCCGTGCGCCACATCATCGTCTGCCTCCGGCGGTGGTCCTTCCCAATTCAGAAGACAATCATCTGGCGTATGGTCGCGCCATCCGCCAGCCGATCGAAACCTTCGTTAATCTCATCGAGCGTGAGTTGTTCGCTGAGAAGACTGTCCACGGGCAATATGCCCCTCTGATACAGCTCCAGATATTGGGGGATGTCGCGAACCGGCACGCTGCTGCCACCATAGCTACCCTTGAGGGTACGCTCCTCCCCTACCAACATAACGGCCGGCACGGCCAAGTGAGTATCCGGGTGAGGCAACCCTGCCGTTACCGTCATCCCGCCCCGCCGTGTAATATCCCAGGCTATCTGTAAGGCCGGACCGGCGCCGGCGGTATCGATAGCGTACTCGACCCCTCCACTCGTCGCGTCCCGAACGGCCTCCACACACTCGGCATCTCCGGCATTGAAAGTGTCGGTGGCGCCGAGCTGTCGCGCGAGCGCCAGTTTGTGATCGAGAATGTCCAACGCAACAATCCGGCGCGCACCGGCGAGACGTGCGCCAAGTATGGCATTGAGCCCCACACCGCCCAGTCCAATCACCGCCACCGTCGAACCGGCCTTCACGCCAGCTGTGTTGATAACGGCGCCAACCCCGGTCATCACCGCGCAGCCAAACATCGCCACTTCGACCAACGGCAGGGATCGTTCAACCTTGATCAACGAGTTGCGCGCCATGACGGCGTACTCGGCGAATGCAGAGATCCCGATGTGGTGGTGGATATGCTCACCGTTTCGGTGGAGCGCGAACTTACCCGAGTAAAGCGTTCCGGCGGTATTCGCACTCACCCCAGGTTCGCAAAGCATGGGACGACCACTGGCGCAGGGCACACAATGCCCGCAACTCGGGACGAGGGTGGCAACCACATGGTCACCCGGCGCCAGATCCATCACGTTCGGACCAATTTCAGCAACAACTCCAGCCGATTCGTGCCCGAGCGCCATGGGCGTGGGCCGCGGCCTGTTGCCATCGATTACGGAGAGATCCGAGTGGCATAAACCCGATGCCTTGATTTCGACGAGAACCTCACCGTCACCCGGCGGATCAAGTTCGAGCTCTTCGATTTGCAGTGGACGTGTGTCCTTGTACGGACGGTCCATTCCTCTGGTATCGAGTACGGCCGCTCGTATTTTCATCCCCAGTCCCTTCCAAGCTTCTTCAAGTACCCGGACGCCTGACCGGTCCCAACGGTGCCGCGGCACAAATCCTGTTCGCGAGCCAGATACTCAGCGCGGCAAGAGAGATTCCAACTGGAAGATCAATAAGATAATGCCATTTTGACACGACAGCTTCGATGACGATCCAAGTAAACAGGATTACATAAATGGAAAGCAGAACCGATCGACTGCGATAGGCATACCACAGGAAAACCCAGGCTGCCCCCGCATGGAGCGAAGGCATCGCCGCGAGCCCCGCGTTGAAATAGGACACGCCATGCTCGCCGAGCCACGGCGCACCATTTGCGACGAGTTCGTTGTATGCCGCCCACATCCCGTCCTGCTGCCTGCTGGCCAGCGCATTCTCTCCACGCAAATAGATGAACGGCCCGACAGCCGGTGCGATCAGGTAGCTCAGCGCTCCCAAACACTGGTTGATCAGTGTCGCGATCAACACCTGCCGGAAGAATCCACGATCGATAACGCAGTGATAGGCGAATGCGGCGAAAAACATCCCGACAAAGGCCCACAGATACCAAAGATCAACGGCGAACGCGTGCTCGGCAACGAAAACCCGCACGGTAATGAATACGTCGATGAGGGGCTGCACGAGTTCATCGGACTTCTGATAGAGCTCATCAAATCGGGCGGGATTAATGAGCGGCACCCACATCTTGACGTGGAAATGGAGCCACATCACCACGACGAATGTCCCCAGATAAATGGAATTGCGTCCGAGCTCGCGCCACATGTCTGTCAAAGGGTCCGTACCGCCAGAGAGCCAGCACGCGAGGAATGGCAAGGAGAACCAGACCGTGGCAAAGATCACCGGAATGGCATAGCGGAAGCCCAGGTAGTAACTGATCCGCCCGTCCGGAATCACAAATCCCGTGTCCAGATAGAGTGCTAAACCCACCACAATGGCCAGCATCGCACCGGCGATTATCAGTTCCGGGTATCGGAGAATCAGTGCGATCAATGGATTCCGACGCCTTTGCGGGCGCCGGCCACCGACTGCGTCAAATATGTTTCCCAATCGCGCCATTAGATCCGTGACGTAGTTTATCGAACGACTTCGAACAGGGAATACGTCGCCGCTAGCGTTTCCGATAGCTGTATCGGTCGCAGCCAGGCTGGCACGGACTGACCGAGCAGCTTGTCATATATGGTCATACCCGAACCCTCTCCCCGATACTGCTCCGCCTCATTGCCCTGCCGACACAGCAACACAAGATCAATTCTGCGTCGTTCGATGATATCGCGTGCCTGGGCTTCATCGGTAGCTGTGAAAAAGCCGTAGGTATCCAGTATGCCTCTGGTGTTTCGTTGATAGGGTGTCGCAACGACAAAGTGTGGCGATCGGTAAGCGATCTCCGGTCCATCGAACACAAATGCCAGCACCCGGCGAGGTGCACGCGCCAGGTGGGGATCCGAACCGAGATACGTCGCAACGCCCGTGGGGGAGCAAACGTTTGGGCGAAATCCTGGCGCGGCCTCCAGACGGTGAAGTAGTGCCCCAATTACGAGAAATGTGCAGGTGAAGACCACGACAACGCCTGCGCGGGAAACAGCCACCAGTGCCGCAGAGGCACCGAAGTCTGCGAATATCTTTCGAAGTCCGTCGAGCACGATGCCCATCAAAACGGCATAGGGGATCACCAGTAGGAGTTCGGCATAGGCCGCCCATCGCGCCTGGTACAACGACAACGGAACATATGCACAATTCGCCAGGGCAATGAGTATCCAAGCCTGACGCTGGGAGCCCTTCTGA
>CENY01015923.1_pt1 | contig 11647 bp, 10 predicted proteins | sample 356181 | NCBI WGS metagenome assembly CENY01 (sample SAMEA2619840, study PRJEB7988) | marine metagenome | isolation source: saline water (ENVO:00002010), including
TGGTTAAAGCACATTAAGCACAAAGAGCAGAACTTCTTGTGGGTATCTAACGAGAAAGCGCTGCATTTGATGATTGATGGCTTAGTACCGCCGCAGACGAGCATGCCGGAAAATAATGAACACTTTGATCAAATTGATGCGCAGCTGACCACGGAAATCTTTGGACTATTCGCGCCAACTCGTGCAGACATTGCGCTGAAAATGTCACATATGCCGATTCGTACGACGGCCTACCGCGATGCAGAATGGATCGCAGAATTCTACGTCATCATGCACGCCTTAGCATCAAGTGTCGATCCGGATATGAGTACACACGAGCAGGTGATGTGGTTGGCGGAAGAAGCCCGTGGACGGCTCCCAAACGAATCGTTTCCGGCAAAAATGTATGACTTTGTAAAACGAGAGTATGAAAAAAATCCAGACAAAGACAATTGGGAAGCGACACGCGATTATTTGAATTGGCGTCACACCGGTCAGACGATCGATGGGTATAACTACCGCAGTTGGTTCGATGCCGGTATTAACTATGGCGCCAGTTTAATCAGCTTGTTTTATGGCCAAGGAGATCTAAAACGGACGATTAAAATTGGTTCACTATGTGGATGGGATTCAGATAACCCAACAGCTACGTGGGGTGGTTTACTCGGTTTCTTAATCGGTGAGAAAGGTGTGGATGAGGCATTTCCGGACGTGAAGCTATCAAAGCTATATCGCATCGGCCGCACCCGAGTGAATTTTCCGGATCGTACACCTGACCAGCCCGGCGATGATTCATTCGAGTTGATGTCAACACGCGGGATTCACGTAATTGACAGAGTGGTCATCGAAGAAATGGGTGGCGGCGTGGACTTGGAAAAAGACGTCTGGTATATCCCGCGATCAACGGTCGGTGTTGTGCGTGCCAAGTACTAGTCAAGAAATAGTGGTATACGATTTGCGGATTGCCCAAGCCCAGAGAAGGTCAGTCAAAGCAATGGCTCCAATCACATATACGGGTTGCAATAAGTAATAATATTACTATTACAAAGTCAGTTGTAAGTCATGAATTTTCTACAACAGTGAGTGTCACATAATGCGACGGATATCCCTTCTAGTTTTGGCTCTTACGTTTTCGTTTACCTTTGGTGCATTAAGTCATGCTCAAGACAGCACGCAAGGATTGATTGAAGCAACTCGCAAGTTGCGAACCAAGTATCTGAACGACCGTTATCGACCTACGTGGCACTTTCTGGGGTCAGAAGGTGTTTGTTTCCCATTTGATCCTCAAGGTTGCATTTACTGGAAAGGGAAATACCACGTTTTTTATGCTATTCAGGACAAAGGAAAAGGAGCCTGGGGTCACGCGTCGAGTATCGACCTTGTTCATTGGGTGCATCATCCGATTCCACTAACGGTTAACGCGGGCGATCCGGAAGAGCATGTTTTTGCAGGCGGGTCGCTCATCAGTCTCGATGGTAAGCCAACGATGATTTACCACGGAGTCAATTCGGGGACGTGTATTGCACAGAGTCTAGACGATGACCTCATTCGATGGCAAAAATCCTCTAGAAATCCGGTCATTCAGTTACCGAAGGCGGGAGAACCTAATTATGGAAAATACCATGTGTGGGATACCTGTGGGTGGGTTAAGGACGGTGTGTATTACTCCATCAGTGGAGATCATCCTAATCATGCACCTCCCACAGACGGAGATATTGCCTACCTATTCCGATCAAAAGACCTGGTGAAGTGGGAGTATATGCATCCGTTTTACAAATCGAAACGTGAATGGACACCAGATGACGAAGATTGTTCCTGCCCAGACTTTTTCAAGTTAGGTGATAAGCATGTGTTGATGTTTATCAGTCATACGCAAGGGACTCAATACTATATTGGCCGATATGAAGACGATCGGTTTTTTCCGGAAAGTCACGGCAAGATGAACTGGGCGGGTGGCCCTGTATTTGCCAACGATAGCCTAGTTGATGATAAAGGGCGTCGCATCATGTGGGCTTGGGCATGTGAATCGTGGGAACGCGATACTCAACTTTCAGCTGGTTGGTCGGGTGTTATGACAATGCCTCGCGTCCTTTCCATGTCAAAAGAAGGCACGATGCTGATTAATCCTGCAGAGGAGCTGCAGCAATTGCGCATGAATCCAGTAGTTAAGGATAAGTTTCCACTCCCAGCAGGGGATGCCATTTCAGTCAACGAGGTTGAAGGTGATTCACTGGAACTGGAAGTTAATGTGGATATGGCTACTGCCAGTCAGTTCTCAATTTTGGTGCGGTGTTCTCCGGACGGATCTGAACAAACGGTGATTACATATGACAACAACGCCGGTGTTATCCGAATAGACACTACTAAATCTAGTCTGCGAGATGACATATTTCAGCCATTTCCTTATCCGCAAGCGGCCTATTTTCCAAAGCAAGTGCGGCAGTCAAAGGATGTTCGAATCCAAGAGGCTCCATTTGAACTGAATCCCGCAGAAGTCTTAACGCTACGTGTGTTTCTGGATCGCTCGATTCTTGAAGTGTTCGCCAATGGTCGTCAGTGTGTGACTCAGCGGATTTATCCATCACGCAAGGATAGTAACCGGATTAAGGTGATGAGTGCCGGAGGTGATGTGACGATCCAGTCTATTCGCGCCTGGGACATGGCACGAGCAAATGCTTTTTAGACAGCGCATGGCACGATAAAGATCACAGTGCCAGACTCGAGATTAAATCAGATTTGGGACATTTGTAGTGTTTCTTCGTAGGTCTTTATACCGGCGATTGCACCAACTTGGGTAACACAGCATGCGCCAGTTGCAGAGGCCAGTCCCGCAGCAGCGTTAAGATCAAGGCCGTTGCATAACCCGGTAATGAGCCCCGCATAGAAGCTATCTCCCGCACCCGTTGTGTCGACTACCCTTCCAGGTGGCGTGACTGGTGCTACATCGAGCCAATGATTCGCATCAGCACTCAATAAAGCTCCTTTATCCCCAAGCTTGATCCCAAGTAGGGCATTGGGTGCGAAGTTACGGTAGGCGGAAATCATTTCTTTCGGGTCTGTATATCCGGTTTGAGAGAGTCCTTCTGAATAACTGGGAATGTAGAAATCCAAATAGGGCAGGCAGCGATCCAGTGGCTGAAGGTTTCCACCGCCACCGGCTGTATCGAGTGCCGTTTTGCATCCGGTTTCCTGAACCTGCTTTAGCACTTCCGGCAGGTCATCCTCCATGTTGGGCATGAGATGGTAGTATCCGAACAATGCGTATTGAGTTCGTTCAAACAAATCGAGGTGATCCAGTGCCGTGTTCTTGTCGAAACAACGTGATGCACCCGAATGATAGATGAACGAATGCTCGGCATCATCACCGACTATCACAGCAGTTGCACTGGTAGCTTCTTGTGGATGAACCAGAACATAACTGGTGTCGAGCCCACCATTTTCAAACGCCGCCTTTACCAAGTCTGCCCACGGGTCATCGCCAACGTAACCGAACGCTCCGACTCGCAGTCCCAGCCGGGCCATGACCAAACCGCTGTTGGAGACGATTCCACCCACGCCTGGGCAGATCGGATCGATGCGAACCGTTTCCATTTGTTCCAGTGGCAGACGACGATCCACGGTGCGCATTGGTAGATCGACGCATATTTCGCCACAAACCATGCAATCGAATCGATCACTCATTTCGAAACTACCAAAAGCTGATAATATGTTGGAAACGTATGTTGTAAACCTTCATGAGGAATAAATCGACCGATGGAAAAGTCACTGGACACGAAAATTAAACGAATTCGCGAAGACTCGTCTGTTAAGGACTTTATTCTGGCCGACGCCAAAGACGGCGATATGGGATTTGGAATCTCTTGTCCCGGACCAAATAAAGGTGATACGAAAGAGCGATTTCCGTTTGATACGCTGGAAAGCTATCGGCAATCCATGCGGGAAATCACGGAGCAGGGTCTGGTTGACATCATGCTTATGAGTGCCAGTGTCAGTGAGCAACTCACCATTAACGAGCGTATTTTTGAGAATTCTACCGTCACGCCTGCTGTACGAGCCAATGACACTACAGATATCTGGCTTGGATTGAGTGCAGACTATACATCTCAGCCATCACAGCCTTTCCGCTCCGCAACAATTGATCATATTCAGAGTGGCAAGGTCGATTGTACAGATGAAGAACGTACGCTTGGGGCTGATTTAGGATTGTATTCGGTTACGTTTAATCACGATTCCACATTGGATAGGGAGTCGTTGCAACATTATGGAGAGTTTCGGCTGGAAGCGGAGCGCAAGAATTTTCGCCATTTTCTTGAGGTCTTTGCTCCAAATGCACCCGTTCGAGAAATTGACGACGTGCCGAGATTTGTCAACGATCATATAGCGCGATGTTTAGGCGGAGTTACCAGTAGTGCCCGTCCTTTATTTCTCAAAATGCCGTATTTCGGCCCGGCGGCAATGGAACAACTGGTCGAATATGACCCTAATTTGATTCCAGGCATCCTCGGTGGTTCCTCAGGGACCACACATGATGCATTTCGAATGTTGTGGGAAGCTAAAAAATACGGTGCTCGCGCAGCGTTATTTGGACGGAAGATCAACTTTGCTGAAAACCAGTTGATGTTCATACGTATGTTGAGAGCTCTCGCTGACGATGAAATTGAGCCGGAAGAAGCGGTTCGAGATTATCACGGTCAATTGCAATCAGCCGGCATCGCACCTCATAGAAGTTTGGATGACGATTTACAACTGACACAGCTTTAGTGGATGGTTGGTTGTGATTTGCAATCATCCTAAAGTCTTGTGGATACCCAAGCCAAAGTAGATTGAATCGCAAAGGAAATGATACCGTGCAGCGCAGCATTTTCTGGATAGTCTTTGCACTTCTAATCCATGGCGGGAGCATCTATGCTCAATCCGTGATTGAAGTGAACATTTCCGGTCGTGCTCAGCGTATTCATCAGGGGTCATTTGTTTTTGACGGTCATAACGATCTACCATACACGCTGCGAAAACGAGCATCATCGTCGTTTTCCAATATGGATATTGCCGGGTCTCAACCTGATATCCATACAGATATTCCTCGTTTGCGAAAAGGCAATGTAGGTGCTCAGTACTGGTCTGTATATGTGCCCGCGTCCACGGGATATCGTGGCGAGGCATTGAAGCAGACACTCGAGCAAATTGCAATTGTGCATGACATGATTCAGGTGTATCCGGACACGTTTGCATTAGCTCGCAATTACGAGGACATTCTTAATGCCCGCAGGCAAGGCAAGATCGCATCACTTATTGGAGTGGAGGGTGGACACTCGATTGAAAACTCGATGGCGAATCTTCATCGACTATTTGACCTGGGTGCCCGCTACATGACCCTTACCCATTCCGATACTTTGATGTGGGCAGATTCCGCAACAGACCAATCCAAACATGACGGCCTGAATGTATTCGGAGAAGCTGTCGTTAGAGAAATGAATGCGCTGGGGATGATTGTGGATTTGTCCCATGTATCGGAAGCAACCATGCACGATGCATTGGATGTCAGTGTAGCTCCGGTGATGTTCTCCCATTCTTCTGCTCGAACGGTAGCTGACCACGTTCGTAACGTGCCGGACGCTGTGCTGAAGCGGATGTCGGACAATGGTGGAATCGTAATGGTGAATTTCTTTTCCGGGTTTGTTGATCCTAAAGCTGCGCAGATCATGTCCGACATGTTTAACGTGTCGCGTGAATTGCGAAAGAAGTATGAACTTGATGATGAGTACAACGCAGCGATGGCACGGTGGCGAGCAGCTAACCCGTATCCGCCTGGTACGATTCACGACGTCATCGATCACATCGACCACATGGTAAAAATAGCCGGCATCAATCACGTTGGCATTGGATCGGATTATGATGGAGTCTCAAAACTGCCGTTGGGGCTTGAAGATGTTTCTACTTACCCGCGTATCACGCAACTGTTGTTAGAACGCGGCTATTCCAGGCGTGCCATAACCAAGATCCTCAGTGGCAACATGATGCGTGTTATTAAACATGTGGAACAGGTAGCTAATCAATCTGAACAACAAAAAAACTAACACTCCGGACAGGGAGTTACTGTGAAATTAATACAGTGTCTACTAGTATTCGCATTGTCGATTTGTACAACGGCTCATGGTGTGGCTAGCGAGAGTATTCCAGACTTTGCAATCGTAATTCATGGCGGCGCTGGTAGTGCATCAACAGATTCTGAGTTCATTTCTGCCAGAGAGCAGGCACTTTCTGCCGCATTGGACAAAGGTGTAGAGATCTTGAAACAAGGCGGCAGCAGTCTTGATGCCGTGGAACAAGTTATCCGTTTACTAGAAGATTCGCCGCTTTTTAACGCGGGGCGTGGAGGTGTATTGACCGCCAAAGGTCATAATGAGCTCGACGCATCTATCATGGATGGGAAAACACGATCTTGTGGTGCGGTTGGTGGTGTAACGACCGTTAAGAATCCCATTTCGTTGGCGCGTCTTGTTATGACTGAAACGAGACATGTACTTCTGGTGGATCACGGCGCCGATCAGTTTGCAAAAACGCTCAAGCATCCAAAAATAGAAATCGTGGATCCATCGTATTTCAAGATTCCAGCACAAGTGAAGCGTCTTGAACGTGTACGGGAAAAAGAACGACTAAGTGATGCCGAAAAAATGGGAACAGTAGGTTGTGTTGCACTGGATGTTCATGGGAATATCTCCGCCGGTACATCGACTGGCGGCTTGGTTAATAAGAAGCACGGACGAATCGGAGATTCACCGATAGTTGGAGCCGGTACATATGCAGATAATAAAACATGTGGTGTATCATGTACGGGTGTGGGTGAGGACTTCATTCGAAATTCAGTTGCTTACGATGTTAGCGCACGTATCAACTATATGAAACAGAATATAGACAAGGCTGTTTCCGAAATTCTGAATCGCAAGGACCATCCGGTGCGTGGTGGAATTGTTGGTATCGACCACCGTGGAAACATCACCATGCAATTTAATACTGCCGGAATGTCACGTGCTGCAGCTGATTCCAGCGGTTTACGGTTGGTTAAGATTGGTAAGTAGCTGCAGCTAGATTTCTAGATACTAAGTTGGAATATGAATAGATCATCATTTGTAATACCTGCCATTCTTCTGGGTTTTCTTTTTTTGACTGGATGCTCTCAAACGGAATCCACCAGTGGCGATCCTGCCAAAGTCGAGACCCAGGATGCTCAAGACGCCGGGGTTTCCGAGGCATCCACTGAAAAATCCCAAGTAAGCACATCGAAAAAAGCTCCATCCAAAGAAGAAATTGTGGAGGCGCATCTCGATGCGATGGGAGGTGCCGATGCGATCAAGAAAATTGAGTCGATTGTCAGGGTCAGTACCATGGAGTCACAAAGTTTGACAGGTACCGCAAGTGGAACAGTCACTGAAGTATTTGACTTTGTTGCTGATCAAGCTCGTATCGATCTCGATTTTGGAGTATACAGTGAATCCAAAGGCTGGCGAAAACAACAGGGATGGAAAAAGACATCTGACGTCCCATTGAGAGCTCTTTCCGCCGAGGAACTAGCTTACGAGAGGATTGGAATGCCTATCAGTCTCGTTTACACGGTTTTTGATACATTTGGAATTGATGCATTCCTTCCTCCTGTTAGAGCCAGGCTGAATGATCAGGATTGCATCAAGCTGAATTTCGTGGGTAGCGAGCTGGATGTGGTCATCAATGATCAGACGAAACTAATTCAAGCATTCCAGATCCCGGACTTTATGAGAATCACGTTTAGTGATTACCGTGAAATCGAAGGTGTGATGATGGCATACAAGACGAAGATTGAGATCAAGCCAGGTAACCAAACCCTCATCATTCAACTGGAATCCGTCGAGGTCAACTCAAAGCTAGACGCCGCCAGACTAGAAAAGCCAGGCAGTGAGGATTCACCAAAAAACTCACCGGTAGATTAGCTAGAGCACAAGTATCTATGTGCTATGCAATCTAGTCGAAGATCTTCATCACCTCTTCATCAGATTGCTGAATGAACAGGGTGAACCGCTTATAGAATTCCGCGAGTGACAGCCCCATGTGCTTTTTAAAAGCAGCTGACTTTCCGATTCGTGGAATGTCGAAATACCAATTCTTAAGTACAGCTACTTCATCCACATTTTGCTCGTGAATCAGGTACGCTGTCGCCCAGGCCCCCATCATGTAGTACACCTGCGGAAACTCACCACTGTCCCAATACGATTCGTTATCGAGTTGCCAGTCCTTCGTTTGTTCTAAAAAATCATTTATTCCGGGTCGACCGATATTCCCACCGGATTTCCTTAGGTCATGCATATATGCTTTGAAGTCGACAAGTCCCAGATTGTCCATGAATTTAGCTGAGCTGTAGGAGGCCATTCCTTCGGCCATCCAGGAGTTTATGTGCTTATCAGAACTTCGTTCTTGTTTTGTATCGCAGTGTGCCATTTGAAACACGTGGTGGTACTCGTGCAGTGCACCCCAGGTGTTTTCAATCGGATTGTTTTCACGTTCAGTGGCGTTGGTCGTTACGTCTTCATATAACACCGGCGGATCCTGCGTCCAGGTAAGGCCGCCTTCCGCCTTACCTTCCAAAACCGCCTTTATTTCCCGCGTTACATTTGGCCTGCTCAAAAACTCCTTAATTTGCAGTTCAGCAGGTGTTCTTAAGTCGCGATTGACTCGGCTAATTGCACGTTGGCGGAAGATCTTGCGGACGCTTTCTTCACTGCCCGGGCCAAGCAGATAGACATAATAAGGCCCATAGTTTCCAAAGTAGTCAATCGCATACCGTAATCCTCGTTGATAGTTTTCAACCAGAGAACCATCTTTATTCAGTCCGTCGGTGACAAGAATCACAGGCGCGATTGTTGTGGTTCGTTTCTGTTTCTCTTTTGATTCTTCGGTATGTGCTGATTCAATAAAACTGCATGTAAGACATAAACAGAGGATCAGTAAAAATCTCATATTCCGAATCTGGTAAAGTGAATCTAAATTAGGCATTGGCTTATTTTATATGTCTGTACTCAATGAGAGGATCACCTTCATCGAGAAGATGACCCACGGTTTGATCGCCGAAATATTTAATTCCAGCTTCCGGAATTCCATGATAAATCATTTGCTAACCTTGGATTCTGTAAGTCTTGCTGCCTTAAATATTACTTGAAAGAGGTCGACATGAAGTATTTGCAAACCACGCGCAGAAATCTGGATAACCGTATCCTTCTGTATCTCTTATTTTGTGTGATTTCTACGGTAACAGCATGCAAAAAACAGGATGCGCAGCAGTTAAGCGCTCCAGCACATCCGTCTGAATCATCGCAGCATCAAGCAGATATGGAAACGAGCTCAAGTGAAGATGCGAAGGAAGTGGATGTGGTTGAAACCTATACTGGCATCTGCTTGATGGAATCAAGCGACCCAGAGGATCCAAGCGAGATTGCGAAACAATTCATCATCTACAATCAATCAGATTTTGAGGGATTTATTAATTCTATTCCGGAAAGCCTACCATCAAGGACCAATCCACCTCCAAAGAACGATGACAAGCTTCTTGCAAAACCAAAGTTAGACTTCGAAAAGAACATAGCGATTGTGTTACTAAATCCAGACACAGTATCTTCAATACCAGAAGTACTCTCTATCAGTGAAGATGCCGAGACAAGGTGGATTGAAGTGGAATACCCTGCCAAGCCGATAGGTGAATCATTTCCTTATGGCACGGGTACATACAGAATTGCCATTATTCCTTTTTCTGGCGAAAAGAAGAAAACTTATTTCGACATTGATGCTGATTGAAATACGACTTTTAAGCTACGGCAGTGCAATGGCCATACGGTTTGCGTTTTCTTGAGTCGAACTAGCTTCAACGGTTGATTCTTAACATTCTATAAAGGTCAGACCCTGGATGCGGGTGTGCGGAACTGGCAGATAGACCAGATTTAGGTTCTACGTGATATGAACTGGTCTTCGAAATGCTGACTTAGAATTTCAGCGACATCTGCGTGTAGAAGAATCGGGCATCACCTGCATATGGTGCGCCGGCCGTCGTGTCGTAGTATCTGCCAGCGAAGAAATGCGAATACCCAAACTGGAACTTCAGTCGATCACTGAATGTATAGGTTGCCAGCAGGTCAATTTCATGTCCTAGGTCGCTACTGCCAGAAGTGTTTGCACCAAGTCCTGCAAAAGCACTCATGTTCGTGTTGTATGGCACATCTGCGCTATTGGCGAGACTGAAATAGTGATAGTGGACTCGCATTTCAAGAGACTCTGTTGGTTGGTAATTCCAACGTACATTGAGGTCGTTCAGGTTGCGTCTTCCAAATAGATCCATATATCCAAGATGGCGGTGTGCGCGGGGGAAGTAATGATGGAAGCCATTTCCAGGAGTATCACTCCCTGAGGCCCATTCGTAGTAAACCCAGAGTTCGCCAGGTAGCTGCCCTTGTAAGTCTTTTCCTAGACCGACGACCGTGAATCCTGCAAGGTGATCAGTCTGGTCGGGATTTCTACCAAGCTGGACAGCGCCTTCGAATTCGTAAAGGAATTCATCACGTGCGCCTTTCCACTGGGTACCAAGGGTGTCATATCGAGCATCGACTCGATCCAGCTCTAAAGTCAACCAGTAATAATCACGGATGGTGCCTTCATCGACATGCCGATGTGCATTGATACCGTATAGGCGGGTGTCAGTATTCGTTTTGTTGTAATCATGAGTCCGCATCGATAACGTATGGAGATAATAAGCATCGTAGTCGAAGTGCTCACCGGCAAGTGTTGCCTGCAATCCATCAAAGGCTCGGCGGGTATTGGCCCACTCACCCATGCCGGCAAAACGTGTTGACCCAATATCAAGCGAACGTCTTCCCAGCTTCACTTGCAGCTGATCAGTAATAGCGATGTCAGCGTAGCCTTGATGCAGGTTTAAGCGATCAACTTCATTACCACGTGGTGTAAAGTTTTCGTGGTTGCTTTCGGCATCAAGAATCTCAACGTACACACCGACTCGTTCATTAACGGTAGCATCCATCCACAGTCGTGTGCGGTACAAAAGGAAGTTATCGTCGGTGCCGGTTAGGCCTAGACCATTAGCTAATGTTGGTGAAGGCCGATGATTACTCTCATTGTGAAAACGCATGCGGTATTCACCGCCGAAGTCGAAGTTGCGGATCGCTGCATCAGGCTCTTTTTGACGGATTGCGAGGGCGCTTTTGTCCAGCAATCTCAGTCGATCAGCTTCTTGATTTACAACGAAGTTCTGTTCGGTAGCGTTTTCCTGAGCCAGGCAGGGGAGTGACGCACATAGTGCCAGCATCCAGACGGTAAGTAATAACATTCGACAACAGCGCATACACCAATTTCTCCTAAACTAGGTATCGGCTGCGAAAGTGTGAAAACTATATTTAGACGCGTGGCCTAAACAAAGAATCGGCTTAACGGTTCTTCTTGCGAAAATGATTCAAGTTCACGTGGGATAGCCGATTGAGATCGGTATTTGTACCGATGATGTCAGGATGCTGTTGGTAAACACATTCTTGTGGTTCATCCATTCAAAATGGTTCATTTTTAGCCTATTTTTAATAAGTCAAGCCAAGACAAGCGGGTGTGGCGGAACTGGCAGACGCGCTAGATTCAGGTTCTGTGTCGT
>CENY01155016.1_pt1 | contig 11631 bp, 7 predicted proteins | sample 356181 | NCBI WGS metagenome assembly CENY01 (sample SAMEA2619840, study PRJEB7988) | marine metagenome | isolation source: saline water (ENVO:00002010), including
TTGGAGCGGGAGTTGTTACAGAAGTTGTAGAGTAAAACTAAAAAAGGGTTTGTATAGGCCAGTGGCTCAATTGGTAGAGCACCGGACTCCAAATCCGGCGGTTGGGGGTTCGAGTCCCTCCTGGCCTGCCATTAATTTCAAGTTCCCTATTTGAGTGGATTTTTCATTGATTACTAATTGGTTTAATCTTGCTAAGTCTTTTCTAATAGACGTTAGAGCAGAAACTAAGAGGGTCACTTGGCTTGGTTTGAAGCATACAGTTGGGCAAACAGCTGTTGCTCTGGTTTTTGTTTTCTTTATTTCATTGTATCTTGGTGTTATAGATATCGGATTGTCGCGTTTGATTAATTTTATTTTGAATATAAATTATTAAGGAATTAGGAATATATGTCACCTGAAGATAAGCCTAATGCAGAAGAGCCGAAAAAAGAAGAAGTAGAGGAAGCAAGTGCTCCTGCTGAAGAATCTAAAATGAAATGGTACGTAGTACATACCTATTCCGGTTTTGAGAATAAAGTGAAGATTGGTGTTGAGGAACGTTTTAAAGATTCGAATCTTGAATTTAAGCTTGGTGAAATTGTTGTTCCTAATGAACAGGTTGTAGAGGTTAAGAATAAAGGGCAGAGGGTTTCGAATAGGAAACTTTTTCCTGGTTATGTCTTAATAGAAATGGAATGCGATGAAGAAACTTGGTATTTAGTAAAAAATACTCCTAAAGTTACTGGTTTTTTAGGCGGTAACAATCCATCTAGTATTAGTGATTTTGAAGTTGATAAAATTATTAAACAAACAAAGGGTGAAGTTGAGAAACCAAAACCAAAATTTGATTTCCAAAAAGGAGAAAGTGTTCGTGTAATCGAAGGTCCTTTTGTAAACTTTACCGGTACTATTGATGAAGTACATCCAGATCGTGGTAAGTTGAAAGTGATGGTTAGTATTTTTGGTAGGACTACTCCTGTAGAACTTGAAATTTTACAGGTTGAAAAGGGTTAAAGAAAATTTTATATTCTAAGACTTTGAGGTTTTAATGGCTAAGGAAGTAGAAAATATAGTTAAACTGCAAGTCCCCGCTGGTCAGGCTAATCCCTCACCTCCAGTAGGTCCAGCACTTGGTCAGGTCGGGGTGAATATAATGGAGTTTTGTAAGGCTTTTAACGCGCAAACTCAAGGACAAGAAGGGACTATAATACCTGTTGTTATTTCAGTTTATGCAGATAAGAGTTTTACTTTTATAATGAAAAGTCCCCCGGCTTCTATGCTTTTGAAAAGAGCTGTCGGTTTGGCAAAAGGTTCTGGCGAAAGTGGTAGAGAGTCTGTAGGAACTGTAACTCGTAAGCAGTTAGAAGAGATTGCTGAAATAAAGAAAGCAGATTTAAGCAGTGTTGATTTAGATGGCGCCGTTAAAATTATTGAAGGCACTGCGAGAAGTATGGGTATACATATAGAGGGAACCGATCCTCCTGTTAATATTAAAGTGGTTGAAAAAGCAGTAGAAGATACAGATCCTATTGCAGATGAAGCTGTTGAAGATAAGGTAGAGGATTAATTCTTCAGCCGTTCTTTGTCGATTTAGAAATATTCAGATATTGGAGATTTGTTATATGTCGAAGCACGGAAAATCTTATACAAATGCGCAAGAAAAAATTGATCAGTCTAAAGAATATAACTTACCAGAGGCAATTAGTCTTATTAAAGAAGTTTCTTACGCGAAATTTGATGAGTCTATTGAGGTTTCAGTCAAGCTCGGCGTTGACCCTAAAAATGCTGATCAGATGGTACGTGGAAGTGTCGTTCTTCCACATGGAATTGGTAAAACTCAAAGAGTTGTAGTTTTTGCAAAGGGTGAAAAGGTATCTGAAGCAAGAGATGCAGGAGCAGATGATGTTGGTGTAGATGATCTTGCTGAAAAGATACAATCTGGATGGATGGAATTTGATAGAGTTGTTGCAACACCAGATGTTATGAATATAGTTGGAAAACTTGGTCGAGTTCTTGGTCCTAGGGGTTTGATGCCTAATCCTAAATCTGGGTCTGTGTCTTTTGATGTTGGTAGAATGGTAAAAGAGATTAAAGCGGGAAAAGTAGAATATCGTGTAGACAAAGAGGGTATAGTCCACGCTTTAGTTGGAAAAATGAGTTTTGAAGCAGACGCATTGGCTGAAAATATTTCAGTACTAACTGATACTTTAGTTAGGGCAAAGCCTGCCTCTAGTAAGGGAATTTACTTTAAAGCTCTGACTGTTTCTAGTACGATGGGTCCTGGTGTGAAAATTGATCATCAAGCTTTGATAGCAACAATTCAGTAACGGGAGATTTTTATTATGTCAGAAGATGTTTCAGTAAAAGGTAGATTTGGTCAAGGGAAAGGACCTAGAGAAGATAAGGTCGAAATTATAGATTCTTTGAAAAGACAATTTGAAGGAAGTTCTTCGGTTTTTCTTTTCGATTATAAGGGATTAAATGTTTCGCAGATGGCATTGCTTCGTCGAAGAACAAGAGAAAATGGTATCAAAATAACTGTAGCCAAGAATAGATTTATCGCACTTGCAGTTTCTGGAACTGAACACGAATGTCTTACAGAACGTTTGGGAGGTCAAATTTCTATAGCAACCACTGAGACAGATCCCACTGTTCCTGCAAAAATTCTTAAAACTTTTATTAGTGAAGTTGATTGCGGTAAGATTGTCGGAGGTTATCTTGAAGGCGATTATATAGAGTCTGAAAAAGTGGAAGAGCTTGCTGACTTGCCTCCGAAAGAGGTTCTGCTTGGAAAGATGCTTGGTAGTATACAGTCTCCAACAACTGGTTTAGTTGGCGTATTAGGAGGATTGATAAATAAGTTTCTTTTTGCCCTTAATGCGATTGCAAAAAATAAGAACGATATGTAGTATTACCCACTTGGATTAAATTATATTTTTTAAAATTTTTTAAATTTGTTTAGAAATTAAACCTAAAGTAGGAAAGGGAAAAAGGTGGCTACAAAAGAAGACGTTATTTCCTTTATAGAAAGTATGTCAGTTTTAGAATTAAGTGAGTTTGTTAAGGAACTAGAGGAAAAATTTGGTGTTTCCGCTGCCGCTCCAGTTATGGTTGGTGGCGCAGTGCCCGCAGGAGGTGATGGCGGTGCTGCTACTGAAGAGAAGACGGATTTCACAGTTACTCTTAATTCTTTCGGTAGTGAAAAAATAAAAGTTATTAAAGTGGTTCGTGAGATTACTAGTTTAGGTCTAAAAGAAGCTAAAGAGCTTGTAGAAGGTGCTCCAAAACCCATTAGTGAGGGTGTTAGTAAGGAAGAAGCTGATTCTGCGGCTGAAAAGTTGAAGGAAGTTGGAGCGGAGGTAGAAGTAACTTAAATCTCCTTTGGTATTTTTCCTGACTTTTCGTTGTGCGTAGTAGTCTTTTTTCTTCGTACGATTCTTAGAATTATACTAATGGGGTGTTATATATGAGTTTAAAAAACGGAAAAAAACCATCAGGTGTTCGCGAAACTTTTTCGCAAATACCTCCTGCAATAGATATACCAAATCTGATTGAAGTTCAAGTTTCCTCATATGAGCGGTTCTTACAGAGATCTTGTATTCCCTTAGAGCGCCGAGATGAAGGTCTTGAAGGTGTTTTCAAGAGTGTTTTCCCAATTCAAAATAATGCTGGAACAATTGAATTAGAATATTTAGGTTATGAAGTTGGAATCTGGGAATCAAATGGTGAAGAGGTTAATGGGATTCTCGGTGGAGAGGGAGTGAAGGATGAGAACGGGAATCTACTTCACCTTCGACAAGAACAGGGTCCTAAAGAGTGTAGACAAAGAGGTCTGAGTTTTGTTTCACCTTTGAAAGTTATGCTTAGGCTTTCAATTTTTGAAAAAGATGAAGATATTAAGGAAATGATCCCCAAAAAAAGAATGGATACAAAGGTTTATTTGGGTGATGTGCCATTAATGACTGATAATGGAACCTTCATAATCAACGGGACTGAGCGTGTAGTTGTAAGTCAAATGCATCGTTCTCCAGGAGTGTTTTTCAGTTCTGATGATTCAAAACCTTCTTCTTCTTTATTCACTGCACGACTAATTCCCTATAGAGGTAGTTGGGTTGATTTCGAGTTTGATGCGAAAGAATTGCTCTATGTTCGTATTGACAGAAGAAGAAAGATGCCTGTTACTGCTCTCTTAAGAGCTTTTGGTATGAGTAAAGATGATATTTTGAATTCTTTTTATGAAAACGAAGAGATTTTCTTAGATGAAGGAAATGGTTCTTTCTATAAAAATCTTTCAGATCGATTGATTAATCAAAGAGTTTTGGAAGATATTGTAGTTCCTTCAACAGGTGAGGTGGTTTTAAAAGCTGGAAGAAAATTTAATAGACTATCTTTACGAAAGTTAAGCGAATCTGGTGTTGATATACTTAAAATGAATGATGATCAAGTTGTTGATGGAATACTTGGAAAACCGATAATTGATCCGGAGACAAATGAGATTTTATTTGACACTAATGATGAGGTTACGCAGGAAGTTTTAGATATTGTTAGAGATAAGTCTATTAAAAGTTTTTCTCTACTTTTTGTGACAGGAGTAGGTACTGATAGAGTTATTAGAGATACTTTAACAAGCGATAAATGCGAAGATGTATCTGATGCATTAGTGGAGATTTATAAAAGACTTCGGCCTGGAGATCCTCCTACTAAAGAAACAGCACGGGGTCTTTTCGAAAATATATTTTTTAATTCTAAACGTTATGATTTGTCAGATATTGGTAGACTTAAACTGAATACAAAATTAGGTTTAAATCTTCCTCTTGATCAAAGAACTCTCACTTTAGATGATGTGATTGCGACTGTAAGGTACATTATCGAACTTAGGCATGGTCAAGGTTCTGTGGATGATATTGATCATCTTGGGAATAGAAGAGTTCGTTCGGTTGGAGAACTACTGGAGAGTCAGTTTAGAGTTGGGCTGGCAAGAATGGATAGAGCGATAAAAGAAAGAATGACTCATCAGGATCTTGATGCTTTAACTGTTAGAGATCTAGTGAATTCAAAGATGATTAGTGCTTCTATAAAAGAATTCTTTGGTTCAAGTCAGTTAAGCCAGTTTATGGATCAGACCAATCCCCTTTCGGAGATAACACATAAAAGAAGACTTTCTGCCCTTGGTCCTGGTGGGCTAACTAGAGACCGAGCAGGTTTTGATGTAAGGGATGTTCATCCAACTCACTATGGGCGAATTTGTCCAATTGAAACGCCAGAGGGTCCTAATATTGGTTTAATCGCAAGTTTGTCAACTTTTGCAAGAGTTAATAGATATGGTTTTATAGAAACCCCCTGTCGAAAAGTAGTAAATGGGAAGATAAGTAATGACATTGATTGGCTTTCTGCAATTGAGGAAGATAAATACAAGATAGCACAAGCGAATGCTAAAGTTGATAACAAAAATAACCTTGTAGATGAATTTGTTTCGGCAAGAACAAGTGGTGATTTCGTAATGGTTCCTAAGACCGAAGTAGATTATATGGATGTTTCTCCAATGCAACTAGTTAGTGTTGCAACATCTCTAATTCCATTCTTGGAAAATGATGATGCTAATAGAGCATTAATGGGTTCAAATATGCAAAGACAGGCAGTTCCTCTTTTAACTCCAGAGGCTCCCTATGTGGGAACAGGAATGGAAAAGATTGCTGCAAGAGACTCTGGTGCAGTTGTTATTTCAAATTCTGATGGTGAAGTAGTTAGTGTCGATGCAACAAGAATAGTAATAAGAGGATTACAAGATTCCAAAGAACTGGAAAATCAGGGTGTTTTCATTCACAACCTTGAAAAATATAGACGTTCAAATCAAAATACTTGTATTAATCAGAAGCCAATTGTTAGTGTTGGCCAAAAAATTAAAAAAGGCGATGTTATTGCTGATGGATTTTCAACCGATAGAGGAGAAATAGCTCTTGGTAGAAATATGCTTGTCGCGTTTATGCCTTGGAATGGCTACAATTTTGAAGATGCTATAATTATTTCTGAGAAGGTTGTTAAGGAAGATATTTATACTTCAATACATATAGAAGAATTTGAGGTAGAGGCAAGAGATACAAAGCAAGGGCCTGAAGAAATTACTCGAGATATTCCTAATCAAAGTGAAGAGAATCTGCGCGACTTAGACGAAAGCGGCATGATTCGTATAGGAGCTCATGTTGCTACTGGTGACGTCTTAGTAGGTCGTGTAACGCCTAAGGGTGAAACACAATTGAGTCCTGAAGAAAAGCTTTTACGAGCGATTTTTGGAGAGAAAGCAGGAGATGTAAGAGACTCATCTTTGCGGGTTCCACCAGGGATAGAGGGTACAGTTGTAGATATGAGAGTTTTTACTCGAAGGGGCCTAAAAAAAGATGAAAGAACTTTGCAAATAGAGAAGTCAGAGATTGAACGTATTGAGAAAGATTATGGAGATGAAATTCGTATTCTAAAAGAAGAATTAGGCAAGAAGGTTAATTCCAAGACAGAGAATTTAATTAAATTATTAGAGCAAACAAGAGATGCAAAGATTGAAAAAATTGAAGGTGGAGATGATCTTCCGCCTGGAGTTCAAAAATTAGTAAAGGTCTATGTAGCAATGAAAAGGAAACTCCAGGTTGGAGATAAAATGGCTGGGAGACATGGGAATAAAGGAGTTGTCTCAATTGTTGTACCAGAAGAAGATATGCCATATTTAGAGGATGGAACCCCCATTGAGATTATACTCAATCCATTGGGAGTACCTTCCAGAATGAATGTAGGGCAGATTTTGGAGACTAATTTAGGATGGGCTGCTCATGTTCTTGGAAAGAATTTTGCAACACCTGTTTTTGATGGTGCTACAGAAGAAAACATCGTTCAACTCACAGAAGAGGCTGGGCTACCTAATTACGGAAAAACTAGATTGTATGATGGAAGAACAGGAGATCCTCTTGAGCAGAGAGTAACTGTTGGAATGATTTACATGCTAAAACTGCATCATCTTGTAGATGACAAAATTCATGCACGTTCAACTGGTCCATATTCGTTAGTAACACAGCAGCCATTAGGAGGAAAAGCCCAATTCGGAGGACAAAGACTTGGTGAAATGGAAGTTTGGGCTCTAGAAGCATATGGTGCAGCAAAGGTTCTTCAAGAAATTTTGACTGTTAAAAGTGATGACGTTTCAGGTCGAACAAGAATGTATGAATCTATAGTGAAAGGTGAAAGTGCTCTTGATGCCAGTTTGCCTGAGTCTTTCAATGTTTTAATGAAAGAATTGCAAAGTTTGTCTCTTGATGTTGAGTTAATAGAAAAGGGAGAAATTCCTGATTAGATTGGATTAGGAATTCTCTCTGTTATTTATATTTCAGATATTTTAGCTGAAGTTTTTAGGAGGAATAGGTTTGAATAACGGACTGCATCTTTTTGAAAAACCGAAAGATCCTGTTTCATTTGATTCTATTAGAATACGTCTAGCTTCGCCACACACTATAAAGGCTTGGTCGTCTGGTGAGGTAAAGAAGCCAGAGACTATAAACTATCGAACTTTTAAGCCAGAGAGAGATGGTTTGTTTTGTTCTGTGATTTTTGGTCCAGTTAAAGATTTTGAGTGTTTGTGTGGAAAATACAAAAGAATGAAGTACCGTGGAGTTGTCTGCGAAAAATGTGGTGTCGAAGTTATTTCATCTAAAGTAAGAAGAGAAAGGCTTGCACATATTGAACTTGCTACTCCAGTCTCTCACGTATGGTTTTTCAAAGGATTACCCAGTCGTATAGGGAATTTACTAGATATGACTCTTCGTCAATTAGAGAGAGTCCTTTATTTTGAAAATTTTGTAGTTATTGACCCCGGCGAAACCGGTCTTAAGAAACACGAATTATTAACAGACGAACAGTGTAGGGTTCTGTACGATGAATTTGATGAGGACGAATTCAAGGTTGGTATCGGGGCGGATGCGATTCGTGAATTATTGACTGATTTAGATTTAGAGTCTTTGTCATTGAAAGTAAGAGAAGATGTGCAGTCAACTAGCAATATTCAAAAGCGAAAGAAACTTATAAAAAGGTTGAAGGTAATAGATGCTTTTAGAAATTCGGGAAATCGTCCAGAATGGATGATTCTAGAAGTAATTCCTGTTCTTCCTCCTGAATTAAGACCTCTTGTGCCACTTGATGGCGGAAGATTTGCTACTAGTGATCTAAATGATCTGTATCGAAGAGTTATCAATCGGAATAATAGGCTTTTACGTCTCCAAGAGTTGAAGGCTCCTGATATTATAATACGTAATGAAAGACGAATGTTGCAAGAGGCAGTAGATGCACTTTTTGACAACGGAAGAAGAGGGAGACTGCTAAGGGGTGCTAATAGAAGACCACTAAAAAGCTTGTCAGATATGTTAAAGGGTAAGCAAGGTCGATTTAGACAGAATCTTTTAGGCAAGAGAGTTGATTATTCTGGACGTTCGGTAATTGTAGTAGGCCCAGAATTACAATTTAATCAATGTGGAATACCGAAGAAAATGGCTTTAGAATTATTTAAACCCTTTATATATAATAATTTACAGGAAAAAGGAATCGTATCAACTATTAAAACTGCAAAGAAAATGGTAGAGGAGCAAGAACCAGAAGTATGGGATGCTTTAGAAGAAATTGTTAAGAATCATCCAGTAATATTAAATAGAGCACCAACACTTCATAGATTAGGGATGCAGGCTTTTATGCCTATACTTGTTGAAGGTAAGGCGATAAGAGTTCATCCACTTGTTTGTTCTGCTTTTAATGCTGATTTTGATGGTGATCAGATGGCAGTTCATGTTCCTCTTTCAGTAGAAGCAATAGAAGAGGCACGTGTTTTGATGTTATCGACTAACAATATACTTTCTCCATCTAACGGAATGCCAATTGCTGTTCCAAGTCAAGATATTATTTTAGGTTGTTATTATTTAACTAAACCTAGAGGAGGTACAAAGGGGCAGGGACAGATTTTTGGTTCGTCTAAAGAAGTAGTTATAGCACACGAACACGGTGAAGTTGCAATGCAAACTCCGATAACTTTGAGAGTCGAAGATGCCCTCGTTGAAACTACTGTTGGTCGTGTAAAGCTTTATGAAATTCTTCCTGAGGAGATGCCTTTTAGTTCAGCTAATAACCTAATGGATAAAAAAGCATTAACTCAATTAGTTGCCCTTTGCTATGAAAAGGCTGGAAGAGCAAAAACAGTTAAATTTCTTGATGACCTTAAATCTCTTGGTTTTGAAATCGCGACTAAAGCTGGAATTTCTATTTCTATTGACGATATGAAGGTTCCAGATAATAAAAATGATCTTATTGAAGTTAATCGTGAATCTGTTTTATCTGTTGAGCAAGAGTACCGAGATGGTCTTATAACAGCTGGCGAAAGGTACAATAAAATCGTAGATATTTGGTCTCATGTTACTGAAGAGATATCAGGTGAGATGTTTAAAGTTCTTGAAGGTGAAGATGCTGCGGCTTCTGATGGAAAAAAATTAACGAATGGTGAGCAAGCAGATTTTAATCCTATATATATTATGGCTGATTCTGGAGCTAGGGGTAGTACTGCGCAGCTTAGGCAACTTGGTGGTATGCGTGGTCTTATGGCAAAGCCCTCTGGAGAAATTATAGAAACACCTATAACTGCAAATTTCAGAGAGGGATTATCTGTTCTTCAATATTTTATTTCGACGCATGGAGCAAGGAAAGGGTTAGCTGATACTGCATTAAAAACAGCCAATAGTGGTTATTTAACTAGAAGGCTAGTCGATGTCGCTCAAGATATTATAGTTACCCAAACTGATTGTGGAACAGTTAATGGGATAGAAATGTCAGCATTGATTGAGGGTGGAGAGGTGATTCAGCCTATAGGGGATCGTATTTTAGGGAGGACAGCCTTAAGAGAAGTATTAGATCCTTTTGGTGGAGAGACAATCTGTAAGAGTGGAGAGGAAATTAACGAAGATAAAGTTAGAGTAATAGAAGAAGCAAATATTGACAAAATTTTTATACGTTCGGTTCTAACATGTGAAAGTTCTAAAGGAGTTTGTGCAAAATGTTATGGCCGAAGTCTAGCTACTGGAAAGTTGGTAGAAATTGGTGAAGCCGTTGGTGTTATTGCTGCACAATCAATAGGCGAACCTGGTACACAGCTAACAATGAGAACTTTTCACGTTGGTGGTACCGCAATGCGTGCTGGAGAACAAAGTACTGCTGAGGCTAAAAGGGAAGGTTTTGTCCGTTATAATAATTTGCGTGTTATTACAAATAAGAGAGGGCAACTTATTAATATGAATCGAAATGGAATGATTTCGATTTGTGATGAAACTGGCAGAGAAAGAGAGAGTTATCCAGTAGTATATGGTGCAGTAGTTTTGGTAAGGGAGAATTCGAAGGTTTCTGAAGGCGAGAAACTTTTAGAATGGGATCCTTATACATTCTCAGTAATGGCCGAAAAGGAAGGGAAAGTGAATCTTTTAGAGGTAATCGAAGGTGTTACAATGCAAGAAGAAATTGATGAAATTACCGGACTTTCAAGAAGAGTGATAGTCGATTATTCGGATGAGAAATTGCAACCAAGAGCGGTAATAGAAATCGAGGGTTCTGACGAGGCCTCAACATTTCCACTACCTACTGGCGCCAATATAGGAGTGCAACAAGACGAAATTGTGTCTCCTGGTGATGTTATATTCAAAATAACTCGCGAAAGTTCTAAAACAAAAGATATTACTGGTGGTCTGCCAAGAGTTGCTGAATTGTTCGAGGCTCGTAAACCAAAGGAAAATGCAATAATTTCGGAAATTAAAGGACATGTAAAATATGCTGGAACGGTCAGAGGACAAAGAAGGATTATAGTAGAATCTGATACTGGAGACGAAAGAGAATATCTAATTCCTAGAGGTAAACATGTAAATGCGCAAGATGGAGATTTAGTTCAGTCTGGGGAACCATTAATGGATGGTGCTGCCAATCCCCATGACATTTTAGATGTTATGGGAGAGAAAGAATTGCAAAGATATTTAGTAAATGAAGTTCAGGAAGTTTATAGATTGCAGGGAGTTGGTATTAACGACAAGCATATTGAAGTGATAGTCAGACAGATGCTTCGTAGAGTTGAAATTACAGATCCTGGTGAAACAGATATGATTGTTGGTGAAACAGTTACAAGAAATTATTTTAATCGTGAAATACTTAAAGCCGAACAGGAGGGGAAAAATCCTGCTATTGGAAAACCAATTTTATTAGGTATTACAAGAGCATCTCTTTCGACTGACAGTTTTATTTCTGCTGCATCCTTCCAAGAAACCACTAGGGTTCTTACCCAAGCTGCAGTGATTGGTACTATAGATGAACTCCAAGGACTTAAAGAAAATGTGATTATGGGTAGACTTATTCCTGCAGGTACAGGTTCTAGAGAATACTCAGATATAGAACTTCTTTCGCCTGATGGCGAATTGTCTACATTTAATGAAAATTCGAATATTGATGTAGAACTGGAAGGTGACCGAGTTTTACGTTAGTTTTTGTTCTTTGAAATGAGACTGTACGAATTCTTTTTAGAATTTTTTGCGGTTTTTTGTGTTTTTCTTTTACTTGGGTTGACAATGATAAGGGGCTGGATATAATCCACCGTTTCCT
>CENY01354470.1_pt1 | contig 11612 bp, 14 predicted proteins | sample 356181 | NCBI WGS metagenome assembly CENY01 (sample SAMEA2619840, study PRJEB7988) | marine metagenome | isolation source: saline water (ENVO:00002010), including
CGGAATTACCCGAATGGCGGCGGTGCGGTTCTCCACGCCCCAGGTCGCCGCGGTAGGCGCCCAGGCGCCTTTCACCAGACGGGTGTAGCTGTTGATGGTGGGCGCCACCATGGGCAGCAGATCGGGCAGAAAGCGTTCCAAACCCGCCACGGCCTGCGCCATCAAGGGGCTGTTGCCATCGTTGTCCGCGTTGCCGAACGCGTTGGTACCGCTTTCGTCCAGGAGGCTGAAATGGAAGTGACCGCTCTGCCCGGGATAGTCCATGGACCACTTGGCCATGAATGTGGCCATGCAATCCATTCGCGAAAAGAACACCTTGGCAAAGGTCTTGAACAACGCCGCGCGGTCAGCCGCTTCCATGCCCAACTCCGGACGCAGAGCGCCTTCCCACACACCCGGACCGGTTTCGCAATGCAACCCCTCCAGGTCGCAATGCAACTCCCGGCAGTAATCCATGAGCCCAGCGAACTCCGCGCCCTGGGCGCTCGCGCGCAGAACCGAATAGCCGAAGTTACCCGGTGTCAGGGGACGCAGCTCCCGGTACCCTTTGTCGCGCACACTGTGAGGCGTTTCGTCGAACACGAAAAACTCGTACTCGAATCCGGATTTCAGACTGAGACCATGGCTCGCCAGACGATCCAGCATCTGCTGCAGGCGGGTATAAGGGCAGATCGGGTGAGGTGCCCCTAGCGCGCCAACGAACTGGCCGAGAAACAGCGGCGTATTTTCGTCGGCCAGCCATCGCTCGCTATCCACCAGCACACGGTAGTCGGCGTCCGGGAAACCCGTGTGCCAACCCGTATAGACACCTGCGTCGTAGAGCTGATCTTCCACGTCCCAGCCGAACACGCAGTCGCAGAACCCACCACCCTTTGCCAGCAGGCTGGCAAATTTATCGAGGCTGACGTACTTGCCACGCAATACGCCATCCAAATCGGTAAGTGCCAGCTTCACCCTGGTCACCCCACGCTCTGCATAGCTGGCCAGTTTCTGTTCGAGCAGATCGACCGAATCCGTCATTGTCCCTTTACGCCTTCGCACGTCACGCTGCGGACTTTACCTCAGGGTCCGCGCTGTGGATAACTCTGAGGATAAATCGCCAAAAGCGCTGGATAACCTGCATGGGTCATCACCACGCCAAAATGGGTGCAAAACGGCCAAAGTTCGCCAATTACTAATTAATTCAGTAGGTTAATTAACGAAAGTTACCGCGAGGATTAAGCAATAGGCCCATCTATCGACCCAACCGCAACATTTCCAAACGCTGTGCATAACCGGGTCAAAATTCAATGGTCCCGGCACCGGTACCGGCCGGCCAAACCGCACGGGCTAAATCCTGGCGGGCGCATGCTTGCAGCAAGGCCACTGCCCCATCCGCCCGCATGGCGACACCGCCAAACAACAATATTCCCACCAGGGTCGCGGCAATGAACCGAAGCCAGCGATTGTGCGTCTGTGGCGCACTGGTTCTAACCACGGTCATTCAGCAAGCACAGGGGAGGCTCAGTCCCCTGGGTGGGACCTAGATCAAGAAAGAAAGGGGCCAGCGACGCCCTAGTGCATCAGCGCAAACATTCGGCGCCGGTAGCGGGAGGCAAGCTCCGAACCCCGACCCATGAGGTTGAAAATCCGAATCATGGTGGTTCTGCCGATATCTTCACGAAATTCCCGGTCTGCCTGCAGAATGGCCAGGCAATGCTCCAGAGCGAACTCGTACTGGCGCTCCGCGGCACCCAGAACAGCGAGCCGATACCGGGTTTCCAGATCGTCGGGATCGCGCTCGCAGTGTTCCATCAGCTCCGCGATGGCGCCCATGCCCGCCGCCTCCTCGGCCATTTCCAGCCGCGTAGTGGGGCGCTCCCGCTCAGGCGTGTCCTCGCCCACAGTGGCCAGAGCGCGACGGGCCTCATCCAACTCGTTCTGCATGATCAGCACATCGGCCAGTTCCACTCGAAACGCCTGATTCTGAGGCTCTTCGTTGATCGCCTGCTGCAGCAGTCCCAGCGCAGCCGTAAAATCGCCGTTTTCCAGATAGCCCTGCAGCTGGTCCCTGAGCATCTCTCCGGATGACATGGTCAGCCCGTCCAGCAGCGCTCGCAGCGCGCTCTCCGGCTGCGGCCCATCCAGCTGATCCACCAGCTGCCCACCGGAAACCACGCGGATACTCGGCAACCCCTGCACACGCAGATGCTGAGCCAAGGTCTGGTCCACGGAGACGTCCACCAGCCCCAACAGCACCTTGCCCTGATACGGAGCCACCAGCGCTTCGAGCTGCGACCTGGCTTCCGCCGACGGCGGCACCTGATCCGCCCAGAACAGCAGCAGCACGGGCACCTGCTGCGAACGTTCGATGACGTCCGTCTGGAACGATTCCGGCGTGACGTTGAAAATGGGGGTTTGGTCGTCCATTGCGCGGCGTGCTTGCATCAAAGAAGCGCACGATCATACACAAGGCACAGCGCGTGTAGAACAACACCCCCCCGACGGACCAGCGCCTGCTCGGCTGTCCGCATCAGTCGGAGGTGGCGATGACCGTACGACGGATATCGGGATGCACTGCTACGCGGTTTGCACAGCCCCTAGAGGGCCACCACCTGAGTTTAATCCAGCGGGCGCAAAGGCCTTATCGGCATTTCAGGTCCCATAGCCGACGGCCTAGGCAGCCAAACGGCAATTCTAGGGGGAGCTTCCACAAATTCGCTATAGTCGGCGACACGAATCCAGGGCCAGCACGTCACGGATGAGCCCCTCTGATCGAAACCTAATCGTCGACTGCCAGGTTCACGCCTACGAGCGTGATCGGCCGGGACGCCCGTGGGCTGGCGAGTTACAAGGGCCGCCCGAAGTCACGGGTGAGCAGATGGTGGCTGCCATGGATGAAGTCGGGGTGGATGGCGCACTGCTGGTATCACCCTGGACCATGTATCGTTTCGACCCCAGCTATGCGCTGGAGGTGCACGCAAAACACCCGGGACGGTTCGGCCTCATCAGGCCGTTCGACACGCGCTCAGAACACATCGTCGACGAGATGGCCCAATGGGCTGCCACCCCGGGAGCCGTGGGAGCGCGGATCCTACTTACCTACGAGCCAGGCCCCGATCCGGAGCATGCGGGATTGCACCGCACATTGCGCGCGGCGGCCTACCACGGTCTGCCCGTGAACGTACTCGCCTGGAATCGCCTGGAACTGCTAGCAGAATTGGCAGCGAGAAACCCTGACACCCAGTTCGTGCTGGACCATGTGGGACTTACCCAGCCTTTCGAACCACCGGTCCCGGCAAGGCCCTTTGCAGATCTTTCGCGGGTACTATCGCTGGCGAGCCTGGAGAACGTGGCAATCAAGATTTCCGGCGCCTGCACTCTTTCCCACGAGCCGTTCCCTTATCCCGACATCTGGGACCCCCTGGCACGCATCTTCGACGCCTATGGCTTCGAGCGCTGCATGTGGGGAACCGACTGGACCCGGGCGACGGCCTTGCTGACCTATAGGGAGGGAGTCGACGCGTTTCGACTAGCCGAGCAGTTGTCGGAATCCGAACGTGCCGCCCTCATGGGCAGCAGCCTGATGCAGATCTACCATTGGAAACCAGACGCCTGAGAGCGCTTGGCCACCAGTTACTTCTTGGGATTTCCCAGACGAAAGGGTTGACCACGGCCCAGAGGGTCCTGACCTGACACCCCGCTGGGGATACGCTTGATCTTATTGCCAGCGTTCAAAAAGGCCGCCACATCGTCGGCAAGGGCCTGACGCCGCTCGCTCGGAGTAGTTTCGGCCGCAGGCTTCTTGGCCATGAGCGACTCGTTCGGAGATTCCCCCCCACTATACCCCAGTAGACCCGACCTCTCCGAGAAATGGGGCCCATAACCTCAATAGGGCGACAAATCGCGGATAATCGGACGAATATATCTTCTTGCTGCGCGCGCTTTAGAAACCCCGTTAAGGTCGTCTTCCGAGCTTCATCTCGCCTGTTCGTCGTCAATCGCTTCGAGACACTAAAACCCGTTGGGCGCCGGCAGTGGGAAAACCCACGCACATTATTAATTCGCCGCAGTAATGTGTACGAAAGCGGCTCAAGTGATCCATGGAGGTGAATTACGTGAAATTATACGCAGGAAACCTTCCCTGGAGCGTGACCGACACCGATGTGCAAAACCTATTCAACGATATCGGTCCGGTACAGTCGGCCCAAGTCATCATCGACCGCGACAGCGGACGATCGCGCGGCTTCGGATTCGTACAGATGGAACAGTCCGACGCCACGCACTCTTGCGTTAGCCCCGGCTTGGCTCGCCGCATCAGAGTTCTATATGCTGCGGCCACAACGTGAGCCGTTACGGTCCGGAGACACCCAATGCCACTGATTCGCTACCCCGTGCTCCAATACGCCTACGTCGTGCAGGATATCGAAGACGCCTGCATGCAGTGGGTGGAGCTGATCGGAGCCGGTCCATTCTTTGTCTCCATGCACCACGAATCGCCCGATCACTTCTACCGCGGGAAACCCAGTGAAGCTGACCTTAGCTACGCGTTCGGCCAGGCCGGGCCCGCCCACATCCAGCTCATCGAGCAGCACAACGACGCACCCAGCGTGTATCGCGAGATGGTTCCGGCCGGCGAGCGTGGATTTCATCACTTCGCCATTCTTCCGGACGACTTCGACGGTGAGAAGGCGCGCTTCGAAGCCGCCGGTTTTCCCGCAGTAACGACACTCACCTCCGCCGCCCGGGTGGCATACATGGACACGCGCCCCAAGCTCGGCTGCTTCGTGGAGATCTACGAAAACAACGCACCGCTACTGGAAACCTTCGCATCCTGGAAGGCTGCCCACGAAGCGTGGGACGGCGTAACCGATCCCGTCAGGGAGTCTTAAGAGCAGGCGCGTGCGCCAGATCCTCACTACCAGCAGCCCGTTCACTGCCCCAGACGGCACCCAGGTCGCCGAACTGCTGACTGCCTCCCAACACGGACAGATTTCCGGCACGTTGAGCATAGCCCTGGGACAGCTGGCACCCGGCACACGTTCCGCCGTGCACTATCACCCCGTGGTGACCCAATTCACCTACACGCTGGGCGGCACGCTCACTGCCTGGATGCGCGAGCCCGGGGAAGTAGATCATTACCGATTGGTGGTAGAACCAGACAAGTTGATCATCACACAACCAAATACGCTGCTACAGTTGTGTAACGAAGGTTCGACACCAGTGACGTTACTGTACGTGGTCACCCCTCCCTACCTGTCCGCGCTTACCGATAGCGGTGAGCCGCTATTCGACGATGCGATCATCGCCGGAACGAGTTGGGACAACATCGATCCGCCCATCGATGGTGAGGCCCTGCAACGGTTCAACGAACACAGGACGCAGCTGCAACAAACCCAATCACACAGCTGACGATCAGCCAACAGACAGTTTTAGTTCAGGCCCAATTCAGGCCCTGCGCAGTATTCTGGCCAGGCCAATCAGGAATTGGAGGCATCATGAAGTTTCAACGCCCTAAGCCAATCGGCATCGGCTTGCTGCTCGCCGGACTGATCTCACCGTTGGCGGCCAACGCAGATCACGATGAAGATGATTGGAAGTTCGTCGTCGGCGCAGCACTTACGTTCGCCCACCACTACAGCCACGACACCTACCGTGCGCCCGTCTATGTTCACCGATATCGGGTACATCGACATTGCCCGCACGATCACTGGCGGCCCCACCGCCACCGTCACAAGCGAGCGCATCGGCACCGCCCTCACCATCACGACCATCACTATCGAGACCACAAGCACGAATACCGTGAGCGGCGCAGGGGCTACCGCTACTACTAACTGCGCTATTGCCGGAGCAAATGCGTTTGACTCGTACTAGGTCAGCACCATCTGCGTCTGCATGACCATGGCCACCATACGATCGTCATCGAGTGTCAGGCGCGTTTGCCACACCGACGTCCTGCGCCCCACATGCACCGGTGTTGTTTCAGCCAGCACCGTGGCGCCCACGCTGGCCGCGCCCAGAAAGTTCGTCTTGCTTTCGATGGTCGTGGTGGCCTTGGCGCCTTCGGGCAGGTTTAGGTAGGCGCCAATGGCGCCCAGGGTATCGGCCACTGACATGATAGCGCCCCCGTGCATGATCTTGCCCGTGGTGCACAATTCCTTGCGTACCGAAAGCGTGGCCGACACGCGGTCCTTGTCCGAGTGGGTAATCTCCAACCCCAAGACGTCCGCAAACGGCATGAATTCGATGAGGTTTACGGCCATTGCCTGCTCCTTCCGGTCTGCCGGGTTAGACTAACTCATTTGCGGAGGGAAGATTCATGACCGTTGCCATCGTCACCGGCGGCGCCGGCGCCATCGGCTCCGTGATCTGCCGCGTACTGGCCGAACGCGGCGACTGCGTAATCTGCGCCGATCTCAAGGAGAGCACCTTCAACCGCGCGTTCGCAGAGGCGCCCGCCAACATAGAGTTTGCCGAGCTCGACGTAACCGAGCAGGCCTCGTGGGAATCGATTTGCGCTCGCGTTGAGGACTCGGGCGAGCGAATAGCGAGCCTTACCAACGCAGCCGCCTGGCTCGCCATGGGCCCTATAGACCGTCTGGACCACGATGCGTGGCGCCGCTGCTTTGATGTGACGCTGCATGGGGCTGCCCTGGGGATCCATACGGTGGGCCAGCACATGGTGGCGAACGGCTCGGGGGCCATCGTCAACATCGCCAGCGTCGTGGCTCACTCCGGTGCGCCCATGAATGCCGGCTACGCAACCGCTAAGGCAGGCCTGCTAGGGCTCACGCGAACGGCCGCCGCGCGGCTGGGGCGCAAAGGCGTCACGGTGAACAGCATCTCACCAGGTTGGGTGGAAAGCCCTGCGGTGCAGGGCTTGTTTCAAGCCCAGGCGCGTGGCGGGCGTAGCGCCGAACAGGCGCGTGAGGCGTTCATCGCCGCGATTCCTTTGCAACGCCTGGCACGTCCAGAGGACATCGCGCAAACAGTAGCGTTCCTCACCAGCGACGCGGCTGCATACATCACCGGAATCGAGCTCACGGTAGATGGCGGGCTGAGCGTGGGCTGACGCGCCGGGGCAGCAGATGGTTGCTGCCGGCTTTGCCTTCTACACCCCGGCCCTCTTTGCCACAAAGCAGACGAGCTATCCGAAGATCCGCCGCCACGACTGCTGAGCTTTCTCTAGCTCATGGGCGAGACCATAGCCGAGCTGCTCAGCCACACCATCGAGGGCGGCATCATCATGTCGAAAGCTTAGAACGATCCCAGCGTGCTGCCCAATCAGCTCATGCAGTCGCTCAACTACATTCGCCTGCTGTTCGACCACGGGTAGCGTCCTACTTGAGCTCCACCATAATCTCGCGATAGCGGGTGCTACCCACGTTTTCCGCGTCGTGCACCGCCGTGGTCTGCAGATCACCGGAGGTTGCGATATCGCCTTCGACGCGAAAGTGGAACGTGTCGTCCGTCTGCAGCACCACGTCTGTAACGTTCTCTCCGTCTCCACCGGTGGCTCGCAGCGTAGAACCCTCTGTCACGTGAACGATATAATCCAGCTCATGCCGATGCACGCCGGTGCGCTCACCGGGCTCCAGCACGAGCTCCCACACGATGACCCGGTCGTTTTCAAGCAGCTTGCGTGTTGCTACCTCACCCATGATCTGCCTCTATGGACAATGCATCGCCCAGCGCCCTGAGGAACCCCGCTCGGAGCCTGACGCTGACGGGCGCATTAGGCACGAACAGGTCGCCGCCGTGATACAGCCCTGGATACACGGCAAGCTCCGTGGGCACGCCGGCGTGTATCAGGCGCCGCGCGTAGTCGATGTCTTCGTCTCGAAACAGGTCCTCGGAACCCACGCAGATGTATGCCGGCGGCAATCCGGAAAGATCCGTTGCCCGGGTGGCCGCCGCGTAGCAGGAAGCGCCAGCCCCCGGGGTGCCGCCCAGATACATCTCCCAGGCGTCCAGAGAGGTACGGCGGTTCCAAACAGGATGATCCACATACTGACCCGACGGGGTGTCGTGCAGGTTGTCGATCATGGGGTATAACAACAGCTGCAGGCGCAGCTTCGGACCGCCGCGATCACGATTGAGCAGCGCAAGGCCTGCGGCCAGGCCACCCCCACCACTGGGACCGGCGACTGCCAATCGATCCGGATCCACTCGCAGCTCTGCGGCGTGCTCTACCATCCACAGCAGCGCGGCAAAACAATCCTCCACGCCAGCGGGAAACAGGTGCTCCGGAGCAAGCCGGTAGTCCACGGATACCACCGCGCAACGCAGCTCATCGGCAATGAGGCGGGCGCTGTCGTCTTCCGCGGTGCCAAGCACGTAGCCACCACCGTGAATCCACAACACGCCAGGCCCATCGGTTCGCTCCGGGTGCTCGTAGATCAGCAGCCGTATGTCGCCAGCTTCCGAGGGAATGAATCGCTCCGTGGTGAAGACGTCGGTCTCCACCTCTGGTGCGGGCATGGCCGCTCGACTGGCGCGCACTTTCAACACCGTATTGCGAGTGAGCTTGTCCAGGCCCGGAGGCGCGTTGTCCAGACCGGCCAGCAGCACCGGATCGATGTTCGAGTAGTCGAGGTTCATTGTTTCCCTTGCGTGCAGTTCATTTACGTGACGCGCTTGTGCCTGAGCAGCCGTCTGGCTGCTACGCAGGGGGCACCAGGTTGTGCTCCTCGGTAGTCTCCGCCTCGGTCAGCTCCACCAGTTTGCCCACCACGTCAGCCGGGTCCAGCTGGTCAGTGGTAGCGGCATCCCGCACTGCGCTAAACATAGCCTTGTTCGGCCATTGCAGAGAGTTTTCGTCGAACCACTCCCACATGCTGGCTGCCATGGAGTCGTTGAATCCCGTGTTGTGGGCACCCGGATTGATCATGCACACGTCAACGCCCTGAGGCGCCAGCTCCGCGCGCATGCCTTTGCCCATTGCCTCCAATGCGTGCTTGGTCATCACGTAGGGTCCGAATGCGGGGAACGCATTGAGGCCAGCCACCGAGGACACCATGATAATGCGCCCGGAGCCCCGAGGGATCATGCCGGCAAGTACCTTCTGAGTGATGGCCAGCGTGCCAAACACGTTTACCTCGAACATCTTGCGAACCAGGTCCACGGGCACGTCGGCAAGCGGCCCAGTGCGGCCCATGGCGGCGTTGTTGATAAGTACGTCGATGTCCCACTGCGAGACCTTGTCCACGTCGTCTGTGGTGATGTCGAGGCGCTCCACCGTGAGCTGGGGCGCCTCTGCAGCGAGTGCCGCCGCCTGCTCGTCGGACTCCGTGGTCGCTATTACGTCATGGCCGCGCTCCGCCAAAGCCAAACTAATGCCTTTGCCGAAACCAGTGCCCGCACCCGTAACCAATACCGTCGCCATTCGCCCGTCCCCAATCAGATTGAATTGAGCATGAGCGTATCATGTGATCTCGGGAGACGCTTGGCCCGCATGCATAGTGCAGGTAACCGTTAATCCGCCCTCAGACGTTGCCGCGCATGCGCACGGGCCTGTAGGATCAACTAACTTTTTAACAGGAAGAACAATGAAAGTCGGTCTCACCTTCGGGAGCAGCATAGCCATAGACGGAGCCACCACGCTGGAACTCTGCCAACGCGCGGAAGCCGCTGGTTTCGAGTCGGTGTGGGGCGGTGAGCACGTCATCATGCCGTCCAATATTGAGTCCAAATACCCATACAGCGCAGACGGAAAAATTCCTGCCGAGCCCGACACACCAGTTCCCGATCCACTGATTTGGCTGGCCTTTGCCGCCGCCGCCGCGCCCACGCTACGCCTAGGCACCTGCATTCTCATCGTGCCACAGCGCAATCCGCTCATACTGGCTAAGGAGCTGGCCACTCTAGACCAACTTGCCGGAGGGCGCGTTGAGCTTGGATTGGGCGTGGGCTGGATGAAAGAGGAATTCGACGCGCTGGGCATTCCTTGGGAACGCCGCGGCGCACGTAACGACGAATACATCGCAGCAATGCGCGCATTGTGGGCATCTCCCCACGCCGAGTACCACGGTGAATTCGTAGATTTCGAACCCGTCACCTGCAGTCCCCGTCCGGTAAATGGCTCGATCCCCGTCATCGTAGGTGGCGACACCGACGCCGCCATTAACCGCGCAGTAAAAATTGCGGACGGCTATTTTCCCGGTGAGGGCGACCCCGAACGTCTGGGCGCTCTATTGGAGCGGGTGCGCACGGCTGCGCAGAAAGCGGATCGTGACCCCGACAGCATTCAGATCAACGCCATGTTCGGAGCGCAGATGGCCGACCCAGCTGCCGGCGTAGAGCAGTTAGCCAAGCTAGGGGTTAGCCGTATTATGGTGCCCGCATTCTTTTTCGCGGGTCCAGGCGGCCTGGAGCGTATGGAAGAATTCGCAGAGCGGGTGATACCGGCAACAAAAGATTAGACGAGCAGGATCGGTTCTAACGGACCAGTCTGTTTGCTGGATTAAAATGGGTTTTGCGTTTGCAGGCCCAACAGATGGCGGCCGAACTGCTCTGTAACACGGTCGCGATGAGCGTTGATGTGCAGCGGCATAGCCTGAAAGTCACGGTAACGCCTCTCGAAGGTTCCCCCTTCCCGCAGACCATTGCCCCCAAGAACCCGCAGGATCAAGCGCATAGCGTCGTCACAAAGTTGCAGCGCCTGCATGCTGGCGCTCACCTGCCGCAAATAGTCCGACTCAACCGGTATCACTTCATTGGCGATGCGTTCATCCGTTTCCGACAAAGCAGCGAACACCGTATCGCGCGCAGCCGCAATCAGCGCGCCTGCCTGCCCCAGGTTCACATGAATGGTAGGCCGCTCCACCATCTTGGTGCCCAAAATAGCAACCCGCTCCTGAATGCCAGCGCAGCATTCATCCAACGCTGCCTGGGAAACTCCCACCGCCATCGCTCCTAACCACAGATCCGACAGCGCCACCCAGTCTTCTCGATAGCGGTGGTGAATCATGGCATAGCGCGGATCACGGAACACCTCGCGATACCGCAAGTGAAAAGGCTCGCGGCGCCCCGCAGGCACCACAACTCCGTCGTAATGCACATGGTCCGTCGCCGACGCACGCAGACTCATCGCGTGCCATGTCGGATCAATGCGCACGCCAGGAACACGCAGGTCCACCATCGTGAATTCAGGCTTACCATCCTCTTCCACGAAGCTCACACCGGCCCACTCCGCATATCGCGCGCCGGAGCCGAATGCCGCGCTACCCCGCAATGTGAACTGCCCGCTCTCAGTCTCTGCCCGAACAGCGGTGCTCGCACCCGCGGGAAAGCAAACCCATTCCTGTCGCACCGTAATGCCAGACAGTAGTTCGCTATGAGACGGCCCCAGCATGCCGCAGAACAAATGGAAGGTGCACAAATGGTTCCACAAACACCAAGCAGTAGACGAGCAGGCGGGCGCCAGCATTTCCAGTTCCCGGCCAATCGCCGCAACCCCGGCATTCAATCCACCGAGCTCAGGACTGGCACTCAGCCGCATAACGTCATTGGCCTTGATGGCGCCAATAATGTCCGAACTCACACTTTTTGTGCGATCCGCCTCTGCAGCCTGAGCCGCGATATCGTCTAGCAACTCATCAATGTACACGCCAGCCCCCACCAGCGACAATGCA
>CENY01164416.1_pt1 | contig 11611 bp, 13 predicted proteins | sample 356181 | NCBI WGS metagenome assembly CENY01 (sample SAMEA2619840, study PRJEB7988) | marine metagenome | isolation source: saline water (ENVO:00002010), including
GGAGTCCGGCGGCATCTCCTGGCGCAGTAAGCTCAATGGACGCCGCAGCCCGCCGCTGGCAAGCGTCAGGTACGCATGGGCCAACTGCAGCGGAGAAAGAGCCAGGCCGTAGCCGTAAGCCAGGGTAGTGCGCACCACCGGGTCGCCCAATCCGGCATCGTTGATGGCCGCCACGGCTTCGCCCGGTAGCCCGGTGCCCATGTAGCTGCCCATGCCCGCGCGCACCAGCACATCAAAGACGGCCCGATCCTGCAGAGCCAGGGCAACCTTAGCAATGCCTACCTGACTCGACTTCTGAAGCGTCTGCTCCAGGGTGAGCACGCCGCGGTCGGCGGGATCTTGCACGAGCTTGCTTCCCACGCTGAAGTATCCGGGGGATGTATCGATGGCGCTGTCTGCCGCGAAATCCCCGGACTCCAGCGCGGCCAGGACCGTGAATGGCTTCACCGTGGAGCCGGGCTCGTAGATATCGGTCACGGCCCGATTGCGCATCCCAGCGGTATCCCCTGGAGTGAAGTCATTGGGGTTGTATGAGGGCTGGTTCACCAGTGCCAGAATCTCCCCCGTAGCTACGTCCAGCATCACCAACGAGCCGGACGCGGCTCGATGCCCCGCCACGGCGGCCTTTAGCTCGCGATAGGCGAGAAACTGCAGGCGCAGGTCCAAGCTCAAACGCAGGTCCGAGCCGAAGCGCGGGGCCGAGACGAACTCCAGGTCTTTCACGGTGTCTCCGCGCCGGTCTTTGAGCACCACTTTGCGGCCACTCTGCCCGCGCAACACCTCGTCGAAAGAAAGCTCCACCCCTTCAAGACCCGCGTCGTCAACGCCCGTCATACCCACCACGTGGGCCGTGGTTTCCCCTGCCGGATAGTAGCGGCGATACTCGTTCTGGAAGTAGACCCCGTTCAGCCCCAGAGCGCGAACGGAACCGGCGAGTTCCAGGCTGACCCGACGCCGCAGGTAGAGAAACTCACGATGTGCGCTGGCCGCAAGCTCCGCCTGCAAGCGATCCGCATCGAGATCCAAAAGCGCGGCCAGGTGCCTGACGTCGGCTTCGCCCAGGGAATTGCGGCTGGGATCCATCCACACTGCAACCACCGGCGTGCTCACAGCCAGCGGCTCACCATAACGATCGAAAACCAAGCCTCGGTACGCGGGCACCGTTTCCGACCGGATCGACCGCGCGTCACCCTGCTGCTGGAGAAAGTCCCGCTGGGTGAAGTTCAGGTAGCCCACCCGACCGACGATGGCCAGGCACGCCAACACAAAGCAGCCAACTACCGTGAAGTGACGCCAGCGCCTCAAGGCTCCAGGTGCTCCACATGTTCGGGAAATACCATGGCAAGATCCGCCTGAGCGATCCGCTCGATGTTCTGGTAGGAGGTCTCCACACTGCGCTCCAGCAGCAAGCGGCTGTGCTCGGCAAGCTGAGCGTCCTGATGCATCTGCACCGCCTGAAGCTGGCCGTGCAGATCACGAACACGCTGGCTGTAGTAGGACACCTGCACGCCGGAAACCACAACGCCCAAGAACAGCAGCCCAAATGCGATTACGTGAACGACTTTCATGCGACGCGCTCCACCGCACGAAGCACAGCACTGCGCGACCGTGGGTTTGCAGCGCGCTCTTGCTCACCCGCTCGCAAGGGCCCGGATACGGATAGCGCGCGGGCTGAACCACCCTGGCCACGAACCGGTATACGGCGAGGCAATGCCTGGCTGCTGGTCAACGACTTGCAGAAGCGCTTGACCAGGCGGTCTTCCAGAGAGTGAAAACTGATGACCACCATACGCCCGCCCGGCAAGAGGCTTTCGAATGCGGCATCTAGGCCTCGCCGAAGTTCGCCCAGCTCGTCGTTCACATGCATGCGCACGGCTTGAAAGGTACGCGTGGCGTCGTGCTTGCCAGGCGTTCCCCGCGGCTGTCCTGCACGCACAGCGGCAACCAGATCGCTGGTTGTGTGCAACGGTCTCTGTCGAACGATCGCCGCGGCAATGCGCCGGGCATAACGCTCCTCCGCGTACTCCCTGAGCACCCGGGAGATATCCGCCTCAGCCGCTTCATTGACCCAGCTGGCGGCGGTCTGCTGCGCGCTCTGGTCCATTCTCATATCTAGCGGCCCATCGCTGCTGAAGCTGAACCCACGACCCGGGTCGTCGAGTTGCGGCGAAGATACGCCCAGGTCCATCAGCACTCCGTCCACGGCTTCGATCCCAGCAGACTGGAGCGACCCACGCAGGTTCCCGAACCGGCCATGACAAACCAGGACACGCGGATCGCTGCCGGCAAGACGGTGCGCCGCTTCAACGGCTGCCAGGTCTTGGTCAATGGCCAGCAGTTTGGCTTCGGGCCCCAGATGCTGGAGGATTTCAACGCTGTGGCCACCGCGACCGAAGGTCGCGTCAACAAATGTTCCATTCGATCCTTCGACTTTAACAAGCGCACTCACTGTCTCGGCAAGCAGAACCGGCCGATGCTTTTCGGTCACACAGACAACCCGGTAAATTCGTCACCGTTGGCCTGCAGATCACCACTCGCATCGGCAAGCCAGTTCTTCATCTGACCGTGCCACAAAGACTCGCTCCATATCTCGACCTTGTTGCCCTGACCCACCAGCACCAGACGCTTTTCCAATTCCGCGTAGCTTCGCAACATACCGGGCACCAGGATTCGCCCCTGTGCGTCCAGCGCCAGGTCGGTTGCGTGACCAATGAGCAACCGTTGCAGCAATCGAGCTTGAGAGCCGATATTGGACAGCCCCTCAAGCTTGCGCTGCACGATCTCCCACTCGCCCAGTGGATACATCAGCAGGCATTTCTCCTGGGTATCGATGGTGACCACCAGCTTCCCTTCGCTACTCGCGGCCACGGACTCACGAAACCGCGTAGGCACCGCAAGCCGCCCTTTGCCATCCAGGGTGGCGCTGTTGATTCCTCGAAACACAATCGATACAAGGTGTGCGGGTTGCTTACCATGGCTGCCATGACCAACACCACGTGGTCACCAACGGGCCGCCACCCACTCCCACTTTTTCCCACTACAACACACAGCGACCCTAATTTAGCCAAGGGTCACCGTCAAGGCGGAAATGGCCGATAAGTCCAAGAAATTTATAGGTTTTTTGAGAACTTGAGGATTTTCTTCTTAGTTAACGACAACTCTTCTATCGTTCCTCGAAACCACTTGAACTATAAGACCCCATTGGTATATGAGATCGTAATTTAAGATCAAAAGGAAATAATGAGTTGGCCGATAAGCCGGGTTCTGTGACCCGCCGGCATGAGAATCACGCCAACGGGCCGGCAGCCATTCATCTAGGATACCCGTCGCCGGATACCTCGTGCGGCCTACCCGAATCCAGCGCGGGCCGCGCCTTTGGATTCCTATTTGGCCTTGCTCCAGGTGGGGTTTACCCTGCCACGCAATGTTGCCATGCGTGCGGTGCGCTCTTACCGCACCCTTTCACCCTTGCCGTTCGCGCCACCGCGATACCAATCGCAGGCGACGCGCCTTAGGCGGTCTGCTCTCTGCGGCACTTTCCGTGGGCTCGCGCCCCCCAGGCGTTACCTGGCACCCTGCCCTGTGGAGCCCGGACTTTCCTCCCGAGTGCTCTGCACGCATGCATCACACCCGAGCGGCTACCTGGCCAACTCAGCCCCTAGCGTAGTTTGACCAACGCGGGAAATCTACCCCGGACTCGGCGGCCCTCGCAGCGCGATGGCAAGGTCGTACAACTCCCGCCGATTGACTCCGAGCAGGGCGGCGCCAATTTTTGCCGCCTGAGAGGGAGGCAACTCGGAGGCCAATACTGCCATGGCATTGCGCACATCCAACGCGAGTCCGCCGTCGGACCCCGCTTCGATCACCCCGACGAATTCTCCCCTGAGCGAATCGGTTTGACGTAACTCGCCGAGCAGCTCGGCCGGCGTTCCAGCCAGGTAGCTTTCGTGGCGTTTGGTCATCTCCCGTCCCAACATGATCTGGCGGGTGGGGTCCAGTTCCTTAATGTCCATCAGACAGCGTTCGATGCGGTGCGGGGCTTCGAAAAACAGCACCGCTTCCTGGCGGGCCAAGAGGGCTTCGAGCTGAGTGCGGCGCGCCGTGTCCCGCGCCGCGAGAAATCCCTGGAAGTAAAACTGGCCCGCGGGCACCGGACAGACGGACAGCACCGCCGCCAGCGCGCTGGCACCAGGAATGGGCAAAACCTGAATGCGCCGCTCCCAGCACCGACGCACCAGATCGAAACCGGGATCGGACAGCAGCGGGGTGCCCGCATCGCTCACCAAGGCCACGTCGGCGCCACCCTGTAACGCGTCGAGGACCCGTGCCGCGCTTTGGTCTTCGTTGTGACCGTGCAGCGCCACCAGGGTTACGCCGTGCACGCCGATTTCGTCTAACAGCACCCGGGTGCGTCTGGTATCCTCGGCCGCAATCATCTGTACCGACGACAGGACATCGACCGCTCGACGTGTAATGTCCTGCAGGTTTCCAATGGGCGTGGCAACGACGTAAAGAACACCGAGCATGACAACTAGGCAGTTAATGGCTTTGCTAGTGTGGACCACCATTGTGGCAGCCGCCGGCTGCCAAAGCACGCCTGCCCCGCCCGAACCCTCACCACCCCCAGCCCCAACGGACTCAATCAGCGACGCGCAGGCACTTTTTGCCCAGGCAAATCAGTCCAGCGGGGCCCGCGCGGCCGCGCTATATGTAAAAGCGAGTGCGGCGCTGCTCGCTGAAGGACTCCTCCAGGAAGCCAACCACGCGCTCGATCAAGCCGACTTCAGCGCGCTGGAAAGGGAAGGTCGCGCGGGCTATTGGTTCACACGCGCCCGCCTGAATGAAACCTCAGGCGACAACGCAGGGGCACGAGAAGCCCTGCAGCAGGCGCAGGCGCTTGCCTCGAGAACCATCGACAACTACGCAATGGGGCAGATGGCCGCACGTCTATGCCTGGCACTCCTGTCCACCGATCTGGATCGGTACGCCTGTGCGGTGGAGGAACTTGCCCGCCTGGCACCCACACCCGAGCAGTTGGGCCCAACCAACGAGCAGATCTGGCAGCTGATGGATAGCTCGCCCCCCAACCAGGTAGGGACACACGTGGCCAACGCAACCGGTCGGGCGCAGGGCTGGTGGCAGCTCAAGGCAGACCTGCAGGCCGGCTTCTCCATAGCGGAGCAGCGCATCCGGCTGGCCCACTGGCAGGCCCTGTGGCCGACACATCCCGCCAATGACTATCTTCCAAGGGCAGTGCAGAACATGGCCTCCGACAACAACCGCCCCCGCCACGTGGCACTGCTGCTACCACTTTCAGGTCCCCTTGCCCGGGCCGGGCGCGCGGTTCGCGATGGCTTCGTGTCCGCTCAACTGCACGCCGGCGAGCGCGTGTCGGCGACCCTCGATGCGCTGGAGGGTTCCAGGGCGGACCCCACACCCCCGTTTACCGTGAGCGTGTACGACACCACGCTAACGCCCATCCCGGCCCTGCTGGAACGCGCACTGACAAATGGCGTCGACGCTATCGTGGGTCCGCTGGCGAAATCCCGGGTAGAACAACTCAACGAGCTGAATCCGAACATTGCCGTGCTCACTCTCAACTATCTCGACGCCCACGCAACGCCCAGTACCAATCTGCGCCAGCTAGGACTGGCCATTGAAGACGAAGCCGACACCATTGTGAGTCAGTTGCTGCTCGACAACGTCCAACGCGTACTGGTTTTCAACAGCTACAAAGAGTGGTCGCGGCGCGCCACGGACCGCTTGGCAGAAGGCTGGCCCTACCCCCTCATGGTGCAGTCCTTTGCAGACGTGAAATCCATTACCGAGTCCGTCGGGACCGCCATGGACGTAGAAGCCAGCCAGCGCCGCCGCGACGTCACCGGCCGCGCGCTGGGGCTGGAACTCGAGTTTCTGCCCCGGGCGCGCCGCGATGTGGAGGCCATCGTCGCCTTGCTGGACCCGGTGGAGGCAAACGCCTTAGCGCCCGCCCTTCGCTTTCATTTTGCGGAAAGCTTACCCGTATATGCCAGCTCACAATCCGTAGGCGGCACGAAATCCGGCGAGATGCGAGCGCTCCGGGGCTTTCGCGTGCTACAGCTACCGTGGCTGCTGAGCAACGACGCGCTGTACGTCGAAATCAACTCGGCCTTTTCGCTGGAAGGAAACTCGTTCTCCTCGTTGTACGCGCTGGGGGTAGACGCGTTCCGGCTCACCGACCGCTGGGGGCTGCTGCATGGACAGAACCCTCGCGCCCTCATGGGTGGCACCGGCTCGCTCGCGTTGGACGCCCATGGCCGCTTCCACCGACGGCTTGCCTGGGGTCTGGTCATAAACACCGGCCTCGAGCCAATGCCCAAAGAGCGCTGAGCACTGGCGAACGCCGGTGCATGGGGCGAAGACGCGGCCCTGGCATACCTTTCCGAGCGCGGTCTCACTCTGGTAGAGCGCAACTACCGATGCCGACTGGGGGAACTGGATCTCATCATGACCCAATCGCGCGTGCTCGTCATTGTCGAAGTACGCATACGCCACCACCCGGATTTCGGTTCAGGGTTCGAGTCGGTAACGTACGCCAAGCAGCAGCGACTGCGCCGAGCGACAAGCCACTTTCTGATGCGCCAACCCGCCTTCGCTCAGTGGCCCTGCCGATTTGACGTTGTCTGCGTATCGAAGCGAAACTACCCTTCACGGATCGACTGGTTGCCCCACGCGTTCTAGCCACCTGAACCCCATTGCCCGGCTATGGATAGTCACTTCGCTCTTCGCCACGCTTTGGGGCTGCTCGGCACTCACTAGCGACCCCAGAATCCGGACCCCGGGCGCGATGTTCGACGACGGAGTCATCGAATCCGTGGTCAAGCGCGACATACACGCCTCCGACCCCGACGGATTCAAGGACGCCCACCTCATCGTCACCTGCTACAACGGTGTGGTACTACTGGCCGGGCAGGTGGCCACCGCTGACCTCAAGCGGCGCGCCCAGGACGTCGCGGCGAGCGTGGCTAGCACCATTCCCAGAATCGAGAAGATCGTCAAGGTATTCGAGTACCTCGACCAGGAATTATGCGCGCATAGCACGGCGTGAACTTGGCATTCACAATGCGTGGAAAAACCCTGCCTTACCCTACTTGATCACCTGCAGGTGGCTGGCGCCCTTGCCCTTAGTCGGCTCGTCGGCAGTCTCATCGTCGTCCCGCTGAGCTTCCGGTTCCGCCTCGAACATCATGCCTTCGGAGGTTTCTTTGGCGTAGATCGCCTGTATGTTGCCAACGGGTAATTCCACATCGAAATGATTGCCCGAGAAGCGGCCCGCAAAGGTCACCATCTCGTTGCCCAACTCCAGATCACCGATTGCCGTGGGGGAGATGTTGAGAACGATCTTGCCGTCACGGACATGCTGTAACGGAACCCGTACCTTCGGCCCGTGGGCAATGAGAACGTAGGGAGTCAGCCCGCTGTCCACAATCCACTCGTACATCGCTCGCAGCAGGTAGGGTTGCCTCGAGAGGGCGGCCATCGGCCTAATCGCGCATCTCGATTTCGGCTTCGGATAGACTCTGCCGAAATGACTCGCGTTCAAACATCGTCTGCATGTATTTCTGCAGCGGCCGGGTGGACCGTTCTGGCAGTGAAATCCCCGCATGCTTCAATCGCCACAGAATGGGCGTCACACAGCAGTCCACCAGGGTGAACTCCTCGTTCATGAAGAAGGGTTTTTCGCTGAAGATGGGCGCGATGCTGATCACGCTCTCACGAAGCTCCTTACGTGCGCGGGTGATCACCGTCTCGCGCCCCTTGCCCGCCATGAGCACATCCAGGCGGCCGCTCCACTCCTTCTCCACGCGCGTAATCCACAGCCGCGACAGCGCGCGCTGCACAGGATACACAGGCAACAGAGGGGGATGTGGAAACCGCTCGTCCAGGTACTCCATGATCACGTTGGCCTCGTAGAGCACCAGATCACGGTCCAACAGAGTGGGCAAACTGTTGTAGGGATTGATCTCCGCGAGGTCTTCGGGCTTGTGGCTCGGGTCCACATCGATGATGTCCACGGTCACGCCCTTTTCCGCCAGCACCATGCGTACGCGATGCGAATAATGATCGCGAGCATCGGAAAACAGGGTCATGGACGATCGCTTTGTAACTACGCTGCTCATAGGGCTACCTTATGGACCCGGAGGGGCCCTTAAACGTCGGGTCAGTGCTTGACCTCTTTTTGATACTCTCGGGCCAGCAGATTGGTGACGACAAACAGCACGGCAAGGAACAGCAGAACCCAAACGCCCAGGCGTTGACGAGTCAATCTATCCGGCTCTGCCACGTAATGCAGGAAGTTGGTCAGATCAAAGAGGGCCGTGTCGAATTCCTCCTCAGAAAGCGAACCTGTGCCCGCTCGAACCACCAGGTTGGTGCAGGTTTCCTCCCCTGCGTCGCACTGCAATTCCTGAACACCCTGCAGGTGCATGAGCACGTTGGGCATGCCAACGTTCGCGAACACGCCGTTGTTCACCCCAAAGGGGCGCGTGTCATCCAGGTAGAAGGTCTTCAGGTAGTTGAACAACCACTCGGGCGAGCGCACGCGCGTCACCATGGTGAGGTCGGGCGGGGGCGCGCCAAACCATTGCTTGGCCTTCTCCGGATCCATGGCCGACGTCATCAGGTCACCAATCTTCTGATCCGTAAATACCAAGTTTTCCAGCGCCACCTCATGCGGGATGCCAAGATCATCCGCAGTACGTTCATAGCGCTGGTACTGCAGGGAGTGGCAGCCGATGCAATAGTTCACGTAGAGCTTGAAGCCATTCTGCAGAGAGGGGAGGTTTTCAAGCTCCGGATCCATGGGCTGCATGGGCCAGTTGGATTCCGCAGCCCAAACACCGCCCACGGACAGGAAAAATGCCAGCACAGCACTACCCAGGGTACGCGCCTTCACGATGATGCCTCCCCCGCCTCGCTAAGTTTCGCCTTGGCACCGTGGCCGCCGGTCACCCGCTCGGGCACCGGTTTGCACTGCTCCACCCGCGTATACCATGGCATGAGCACGAAGTAGGCGAAATACAGAATAGTGCAGACCTGCGCCAGAAGCGTAGCTTCGGGCGACGGTGGAATGGTGCCCAGATAGCCCAGAATGAAAAAGCTGAACACGAGGATGGCCAGCATCACCTTGGAATACATGCCCTTGTAGCGGATGGACCTCACCGGACTCCGGTCGAGCCATGGCAATACCGCCGGCAATACGATGGCGCCAGCCATAACGACCAATCCCCAGAACTTGGCGGCGATGCCCAGGAACGGGTATGTGGTTGCCCGCAACATGGCGTAGTAGGGGGTGTAGTACCACACCGGCGCGATGTGCTCGGGGGTTTTGAGCGGATTGGCTTCTTCGAAGTTCGGCTTCTCGAGGAAGTACCCGCCCATTTCAGGTGCGTAGAACACCACGGCGCAGAAGACGAACAGAAAGATCACCACAGCCGGCAGATCGTGGCCAATGGTGTAGTGCGGGTGAAACGGAATGCCGTCACGGGGAATGCCATTGGCATCCTTGTTCTGCTTGATCTCGATTCCGTCGGGATTGTTCGACCCCACGTGGTGAAGCGCGACTATATGCACGAACACCAGCATCACCAGCACCAGTGGCAGCGCCACCACATGCAGCGCAAAAAATCGGTTCAGGGTGATCCCGGACATGAGGAAGTCACCGCGCACCCACTCCATGAGATCCGGACCGATCAGCGGAATGGCGCCAACCAGAGAAACGATCACCTGGGCGCCCCAATAGGACATATTGCCCCAGGGCAGCAGGTAGCCGAAGAAGCCTTCGGCCATGAGACACACGAAGATCGCCATGCCGATTAACCACAACAGCTCACGCGGCTTGCGATACGAGCCGTACATCAGGCCGCGGAACATATGCAGGTATACAACCACGAAAAAGGCCGAAGCGCCGGTGGAATGGAGATAGCGCAGCAGCCACCCGTACTCCACTTCGCGCATGATGTATTCCACCGATGCGAATGCCGCCTCGCCGCTGGGCACGTAGTTCATGGTCAGCCAGATACCGGTAAGCAGCTGCATCACCAGCACCACGATGGAGAGCACACCGAACACGTACCAGAAGTTGAAGTTCTTCGGCGCGTAGTACTTGGACATGTGGTATTCGAACGTTTCCGTGAGCGGAAAGCGCTCGTCTACCCATCCCACAAAACCGGTCCAGGTTTGAGCGAGCTTTGAAGAGGTTTGCGACTCCGACATCAGGCAGCCTCCTCGTCCAGGCCTATCACCACTATGGTATCGCTGGCGTAATAGTGTGGTGGAACCTCCAGGTTGTCCGGCGCCGGGAGACCGGAGGCCACCCTGCCGGCGAGATCGAATCGAGATCCATGGCAGGGGCAGAAAAAGCCGCCTTGCCAATTGGGATCGAATGGCTCCGGCTTGATCTCCCCGTGATACTTGGGTGAGCAGCCCAGGTGCGTGCACAGCCCCAGGTAGATACCCAACTCGGGGCGTCGCGCGCGCCAGGAGTTCTGAGCGTAATCCGGCTGCATTTCGGTGTTTTCCGACAGCGGATCCGCCAGGGAATCGTCGTTCTCCTGCAGCCTCGCAACCGCGGCCTCGTCTCGGGAGACCACGAACACCGGCTTGCCACGCCACGCCGGCGTGGGGCCCAACATCTCACCCGGGCGAAGTTTGCTGATATCCACGGTCACCGGTGCGCCGGCGGCCCGCGCTTTGGCACTGGGCGCCCAGGAGCGGACGAAGGGTACCGCGGCAAACCCGGCGCCGATTGCGCCGGTAACCAGAGAGGCACCTATGAGAAAATAACGTCGTTCTTTATTTACCGCTTCGGGGTCCAGCGATTCTGGAATCGCGCCCGCGTCCGCACTCTGCGTAGAGCTCAAAGCTCGCCCCCAACAATCTGTCAACAAACCGCGAAGTTTAACATAGGCCCCGCGCCAGCCCGTTCCGAACCACGGTTTGACGCGCCGTGGCGCACACCAAATCTATCGCTTGGAGTATTGAGGACGCTTGCGGGCTTTGTGCAATCCCACTTTCTTGCGCTCTACCGCGCGTGCGTCACGGGTCAGGAACCCGGCTCGACGCATGGAAAGCCGCAGCGACTCATCGTGCTCTACCAGGGCTCGCGCTATACCGTGCCGGATGGCGCCGGCCTGACCGGAGTTTCCACCACCACACACCGTCACCTTCACATCCAGTTTGTCTGCCAACTCAGCCACATCCAGAGGCTGGCGGACAATCATGCGGGCGGTCTCGCGGCCGAAATACTCATCGAGAGGCTGGTTGTTCACCGAAATCTTGCCGTCTCCGGCGGCCAGAAAAACACGCGCCGTGGACGTTTTGCGGCGACCGGTGCCGTAGGTCTGCGCCATGTGACTATATCTCCAGAGGTTGCGGCTGTTGGGCGCTATGAGGGTGTTCCGCTCCGGCGTAGACCTTGAGCTTTTTGAACATAGCGCGCCCCAGCGGATTGCGCGGCAGCATCCCTTTCACCGCTTTTTCGATAATTCGCTCCGGATGCTTTTCACGCAGATGCTCGAAGCTGATCGATTTGATACCCCCCGGATAACCACTGTGCCGGTAGTACATCTTG
>CENY01111945.1_pt1 | contig 11585 bp, 9 predicted proteins | sample 356181 | NCBI WGS metagenome assembly CENY01 (sample SAMEA2619840, study PRJEB7988) | marine metagenome | isolation source: saline water (ENVO:00002010), including
CGGGTCAAGTAAGTAGAGTTGATGCAGTATCGATGGCACTAAAAAAAGGTGGAGACAAGGTTGTTGGGGGAGTTTTAGTATCGGATGCGTTTTTCCCATTTAGAGACAGTATAGACACAATAAAAGATTCAGGAATTTCATGTGTTATACAACCAGGTGGTTCAATTAGAGATCAAGAAGTCATTGACGCATGTAATGAAAGTGGAATATCAATGTTATTTACCGGCGTAAGATGTTTTAAACATTAATATTGTGGCACAGTTGGATCAATCACTTGCGACCACATATTAATACCACCAGTTAAATTATAAACATCAAAACCTAATGGCTTCAAAAACTCACAGGCTTGAGCAGATCGAACACCGCTACGGCACATAATTATTATTTGTTTATCTTTGTTTAACTCAATATGACGATTTATAATGTCTGATAAAGGAATATGTATGTGTGGATCAATGCTTGCATAATCAACCTCATTTTTTTCTCGCACATCTAACAAAGTGTAATTTTGTTTTTCATCCATCATTTTCTTTAGCTCAGAAACCTCAAGTTTTTTCATAGAATAATAATCTCCCAATCTTAAATAAAGAATCTTACATTCCAACCAATAGGTTAAAATAATAAAATGATAAATAAAAAAATAATACTAATAAGTTTAATATTTTTGATTAGTTGTGGTTCTAATGGAACAGAACGCCGACCAAGTCGGCCAAGGAATTTTGTTTCCCAAGAGGAACTAAAAGAACATCCTTCAGCACAAACCGCTTATGATATAATCGTTGTTGCACGACCTGCGTGGCTTCAAAGTAGGGGTTTAACAATAACTGTTTTTTTGAATGGTGTTCAGATGGGGAATGAAGAACAACTTAATAACATACCCAGTGCATCCTTACAAGAACTGAAATTGTTATCAGCATCAGAAGCAGCAATGCTGTATGGAACGGGCGCAGGCATGGGTGGAGTCATAGATATTAAAACAAGATAGAATTAATATAAGAATTAACTATTTGGCAATAGAACAAGTTTATTCTCCATGTTTAATCTTATATAATTTTCATCAAAATATGTAGTTCTGTATTTGCCCAATTTATATAGCGTTGACTGATTCTTGTAATGAGGGCTATTTTGTAGTCCAGATTGCCCACCCGGTAAAATAAATTTTGTTTCATTTAAATTATTAAAATCAACAATTCTTCTCATTGAAGGTGCAACAGCAACATCAAAATCCTTTAATAGCTTATATTCAGCCTTATTAATGCTACCAGATGAACCACCACTAGGGAATGGCCCCAAATTAAAATCAAATAAAATGTTTAGAATTTTTTGTGAACCCATAGCATGCGATTGAGTTATAGTATGGGTTGTTGACCATTTCCAATTCTTTTCATTTTTCCCAAAATCTTTTTCAAGCAACATAATACCATCAACTATAGATTTTTTTAATATGTCAACTTTGCTTTCAATTTCATTGGTATTTATATCATCAAACCAAATAGAATTTGATGTTCTTAATAATGAGATCATACTTCTAACCGGGACCATTGGTTGATTAACAAAATCAATTAAATAATTTTCACCAATTTTATTCATTTCATCCCCGTATGTATTTTTTAGCAAGGCATTAAATATATAATGATAAACTAATGCTCCCTTAGAATCTGGTGATTCTATAAAATCCCACTCCGATAAAATGCTATGACCTTTATTTATCAATTCATTACCATTACTTTTGGTCTGTAACAAATGATTAACAATCTCTAAAGCTAAATGGGATTTTTGGTCCATTTGCATTTCTTGCATGAAATCTACATTCGTAAACATTCTATCCATTATCATCTGCTCAATTCTTTTTATTCGACTTGGTGATGCCCATTGGTTTGAAATGTAATATGGGAAAGAGTCACCAATCGTTTTGTTGTTAGCGGTTGCTATGAACCCTTTTTCTGGATTTAGCAAAAAAGGCATCTCATTAAACGGAACAAATCCTTCCCAATCATATGAGCTGTCTTCCCCGGGTCTGGGCAATAAGTTTTTCGCATTTTTTCGAATAGGAATTTTTACAGCGGGACGCCAACCAATATTTCCATTTATATCTGCATATATAATATTCTGACCTGGGACACTAAATGTTTTTACTGCATTTGAAAAATCGTCCCAGTTTTTAATTGTTGCCATTTTAATTAATGTTGGTAATTCATCAGACATAAAGTGGCCAGCCCATGTCATTGATATTTGTTTTTTTGAATTTTTTAATGAATCGTGTATATCGGAAATTATAGGACCATGATGTGTTGACCGCACCATTATCGTTGTATCGGCGCCAGATTTTAATTTAATCGTTTCTGATCTTACGGTTATATCCTTCCAAGTATCATCGTGCTTGTATTTGTTTGGATATTCTGGATGAATTGTTTCAATAAAGAAATCCATATCATCAATCATAATATTTGTAAATCCCCAGGCCGCATTTTCATTTTGACCAATAATTGGAATTGGCATACCAGGCAAACAAGCGCCACTGATATTAAACTCCCCGCCTTTTAAATGCATTTCATACCACCATGATGGCTGTTTGGTTCCGAGGTGTGGGTCGTTAGACAGAATGGGTTTGCCAGATTCAGTTTTTTCCCCATTAACAACCCAGCTATTTGAACCCATTACAGTTCCATCCATTCCAATAAGTGATCTTATTTTTTTCTCTTCCCTAGATATTTTATTATAAAATGCACTCATTTTATTATAAGGACTAGCAATCATTATATCATCCGGGTCATTTGGGAAAAGCGCTTTAGCATATTTGATACCAAATTGCTCAACCATAGCTCCCATTATAATCTCTCCCTTCCATGATTGCTGAAGTTCGTATGCCATTAGCCGACTAAATGCTATAACATCTGATGTTTTCCATTTTATTGGTTTACTTCTCAAAATTCTAAATTCCACCGGCCAATTATTTTCAGATTCATCAATCCAATCATTTATCCCTTGACAATATGCTGATAATAATTTGCGTGTTTTATCATCAAGTCTTTTATCCATCTCTTTTGCTATAAAAGGTATTCCAAATGTTCTTAAATAAATGTCGCTTGATAATTTGTCATCTCCAATAAATAAAGATAATTCCCCACGGCCAGAAGCCGCAGCAAGAGAAAGTTGAAACAATCTCTCTCTAGCCATAAGGTATCCAGATACATAAAATAAGTCTTTCTCGTTTGTTGCAAATACATGGGGTGCTCCATATTCATCAAAAAAAACTTCAACGCTATCATCGATACCAGGAAGCTGTTTTTCCCCTGAATATTGTGGTAGAGAAACATGAAATATATATTTAAATAAAACTATACTTAATACAATAACACCAAAACAAACCCGTACAATTTTATTTTGTATTTTGCTCACTAGAAAAATCCCTTATTTATTATAGAAATCCTTTATTCGAGCAATTAATATGAAACAAGTATTTTATATCAAACCACTTATTTGTTTGTAATAACATTTGTAAAATTGCACTTAATTTTGATAGAAATATGGCATTAATAATCGCAATTGTAGCCTTTGTTGTTATAACCGCACTGTTTATTATAGATATGAACAGTGAACAGAAGATATCGAGTGAATTCTCCAGTTATCTCAGTCCATTTTCTGCAGAAACTATAGTTAAACACAACTATTCATCTAAGCCTGAAACGGTTTGGAGTGAAATTACAAATCTTGCCGATTATAACTTTTGGTTTCCTGGGGTATTGCGAATATTGCCGGTTATAAATACTGACAGGTATGTGCACAAATATTCATTTGACAAATTTGAATTTGCACCAGGAGCCTTAGTTCGCTTAAGACCTAATACATTATCACCAATGTTTGAAGGCAGGATAACATCTGTTGAAACAAATAAAAAACTATCTCTAGAAATGAGATTTAATCCCGTTCATAAAGAGACAGTTGTTTTTGCTTTGGAGCCAATATCTGAAGGAACATCAGTAACTTGTCGGCGAACCAGCAAAGGTCTTTTTTCTTGGATGAGTGTTTGGGGATTTTCAAATAACAAATCTAAGATCTTAGATAATCTAGGATATTTAATTCCTGAAGATGAGCAAGAATCTTTAGATCAGAAAGATTCCGGAGCGGATGCAGGTCCACAATATAGTCGTGAAGCTACTATAGCACGAGCAGTTCAGGCCGGGTTGGACGGCAATATGGACCTGGTAAATTCTATTCCAGATAAACCAACTCGGGGTATGGCTAAAGCCATGTTAGTTCAATCAAAACGCAAAGGAAATGTAATGCCTGATCATCTAGTGAAGGCTTTATCTGAAGAACCCTCTGAGATTGTAGACACATCACAAGTTGATGGTGCTAAGAAAAAAGATGAACCTACCCCCGAAGGTCTGCCCAGTTTTCCCAATCAAGACGATCTTGTTTCATTTGTTGTAAATAAAGCGTTGGATGGAGACGATGAACCAATTAATGCAATCAATGACAAACCTACAAGAGGAAAAGCTAAAGCACTGCTGGTAAAAATAAAACGTGGAGCTATAGAACGACCAGCAATGCCAGAAGTGTCAGAAACCCCTGCTCCTACCTCAACCCAAAATAAAGAGAACCCACCCTCAGAAGCGACCAGTGAAGATAAATCTGAACCAGAGGCAGAACTAATTGAAAGACTAGTTGCAGCAGGAATAAATGGTAATATGGATGAAATTAATGCTCTAGAAAACAAAGTTTTGAGAGGTAAAATAAAAGCTGCAATTGTTAAAGCGAAGCGAGCGACATCATAGTTATATTTAATTGATTATTTTATATTGAAATTGCACAATATTTTCTTTAGCATTAACTGTAACAGTATTTTCTAAGAATAAATTTTTCTCCTTTATTTTACCATCAAATAACTTAATACCTGTTCCAAAAACAATGGGATGGGGAGTTAAAAATATGCGAGTTAAATAAGGTGCAAAATAAGCATTAGTTTTTCCTCCTCCAGCGATAAAACATTTATCTGAAGACAGGTTGTTTAAAATGTTAATTGGTTTTTTATGTCTATTAAAAATAATTATATCTCTTCCTTTTAATTCATTTTCAATAGTATTATAAGTGTTTGATCCCATAATAACAGGATAACCCATTGTTTGGTTTTTAAATAGGGTGAGATCCCTTGACCAGGTGATCAGTTCATTAGAGTTATGTGCAATGAAGCCATCTTGTGTTATGGCGGCAATTAGGATTACATCCACTATGTACTATCGAACGATCCCGCTGTAACTAATGTTAGTTTATCGGGGTCTATATATTTTGATATTGCGTTATTTATTTCTTCTAGAGATATTTTATTTATTATACTTACATATTCATCTAAATATGATATTGGTTTTTTTCTTTCTGCATTGGACAAAATTTGTGATACCAATCCACTAGTTGTGTCTAGGGCAACTTTATATGATCCCGTGATTGTAGATTTTTTTGAAATGAGTTCTTTTTCTAAAACACCTTTTTTATACCATTTATTTATTTGTTCCATGGTTGCATTTTGGCCTTTTTCGATTAAGTCAGGCGCGAATGTTCCCCACGTGCTCCAGTAGCCATCAGTGCCAAAATTAGAACCACCGATAGAAGACCCAATTCCATATGTTAGCCCCTGCTCATCACGAACAGTTTGCATTAAGCGAGCAGAAAAATTTCCTCCAAGAATGTATATTCCTAGCATAAGAGGATAATAATCAGTGTGTTCACGATCTATTCCTATATATTGTCCTAAATACATATCCGCGCTAGTTTTATCTTTAATGTTTATCTTTTCAACATTTTTGGATACTGGTTTAATATTTAATTTTTTATCAATTTCATTTAAAGATTGTTTTTTCCAATCAGCAAAATTTTGAATTATCTGTTCATTGAATTTTTGGGCGTTGATATCACCAGCAACAGCAATATTCATGGTATTTATACCATATGCGGAATCATGAAATGTTATTAAATCCTTTTTAGTAATAGCATCAATAAAACTAAGGTTTTCTTCAGTTTTATATCTGTAATTAGAATGGTGTTTTGGATACAATGTTCTTAAAAATGAAATCAGTGCCTGTTTTTTTGTATCTTCTAATGATTGTTCTAATTTTCCAATCATTCGCGTTTTGAGTTTATCTATTTCATCATTTTCAAAAGCGGGAGTTTTTAATTGTTCAGCCAATATCTTAAGAACCATATTAACATCACTATTTAAACAATGACCTGTAAAATATATATGATGCTTAGTGCTTCCAAATTTTAACTCAGCCCCTACAGAGTCTAAAGCATCTCCAATTTCAAATTTGTCTTTATTGAATGTGCCTTTATCTAGCATAGCCGAAGTAAATGCTGAAATTTGTGGATTTTTAGATGGACTGTAAAGTGCTCCACCAATAAAACTTCCAGAAATTGTCACTACCTCTTTAACGTTTGTAGGCAATACATAGGAATTTATTCCAGCAGAGTGTTTCGTTTCTATGACCTGATTTTTAAAAAACCCCAAATTAATTTTCCTTAACCTGTTTTGAAACAAACCACCCGGTTGTGCTGGTTTGTTCTAAAAGATATTTTTTTGCAACTGTCTGAATAGTTTTTTCATTGACAGATTCTATTTTATTAATAAAAGTAGTATAAAAAGTCCAATCTCCAATTGCTATCGCCTCATTGATGGCGCTTGCTACAGCATATGAACCATCTCGACTAAATGCTACAGTTGCCCGAGTTTGGGCTTTTGCACGATCGAGCTCTTTTTTCTTTACACCCTTGTTTATAATTTTTTCATATTCTGATAAGATTATTCTTTCAATGTCTTTGTGTTTTACGCCGGGTGTCAAAAATGCATAGGTTATAAATAATCCATTATCTTTAAAGGGGAAATCATACATAAAAAGTGAAGTTGCTAAACCCGAATCAATCAGGGCCTTGTGAAGTCTACTAGATTTTCCGTCAGCTAATATTTTACTTAGTAAGTGTAATACATATGTATCTTCATTTAATCCGGGGGGAGACTTGTGCCCAACCGCAACAATATCTGTTTGTCCAGCTCTATTTACTATCACACGCCTTGGGCCTTCCTGTTCGGGCTCTTCAGTATACATGCTTGGTATATCATGCGTGCTCTTTGTATGCTGACCAAAATATTTATTTACAAGTTTTAGAGTCGAACTTTTTTCAATATCTCCAATAATTGTTACTGTAGCATTATTAGGCCAATAATAGGTGTCATAAAATTCTTTTAATCTTTCAGTGGTTACATTTTCGATATCCGATCGCCATCCTATTGTAGAATGATGATATGGGTGAGCTTGATAAGCTGTCGCCCATATGTTTTTATCTAAAACGTCAAATGGACTATTTTCACCGCGTTCAAATTCATTTCTTACCACAGTCATTTCTGGCTGGCGATCTTCATCTCTAAGAAAAGCATTTCTCATTCTATCAGCTTCAATTGCTATCGCTTTTTCTAAATGCTCACTTGGAACAACTTCAAAATAATTTGTTCTATCATTCCATGTTGTCGCATTTATTTGAGCCCCGATACTTTGAAGTTCAGTCCATATTGCTGTACCGTTTTCTTTGTTATAATTTTTAGAACCTTTAAACATTAAATGTTCTAACAAATGTGTGGACCCAGTATATCCGATTGCTTCATTTCTGGAACCAACATGATATGTAACCATTACCGTTGCGACAGGCGCTGCGTGATCTTCAAGCAAAAGGACTGTTAGTCCATTTTTTGATAATATGAATTCATCAATTCCTTCTGATGTTTTGATGAATTCAAAATTTTGATATTTATTTTTTTGGGACATATAGATCAGTGATAGTTCCTTGAAATACTTCGGCAGCCATTGCGAAGGTTTCGCCGACCGTTGGATGTGGGTGGATAGTTAGACTTATGTCCTCTGCATCTGCACCCATTTCAATAGATAGCATCGCCTCTGATATCATATCTCCAGCCCCCGGACCAACTATTCCAACACCAAGTACTTTTTTTGTTTCAGGATCAAATAATATTTTAGTTTTACCTTGATTCGCACCCATAGAAATTGCTCTACCACTCGCGGCCCAAGGGAATTCACCTTTAACATAATTTATATCATTTTCTTCGGCATCAGTTTCGGTTAGCCCCGCCCATGCAATCTCAGGGTCAGTGTAAACAACAGAAGGAATTGCTTGACAATCCATTGCTGCTGGCTCTCCACAACAAACTTCTGCAGCAACCTTTCCCTCATGAGTTGCTTTATGTGCTAACATTGGGTTACCAACGACATCACCTATAGCAAAAATATTTTTAACAGATGTTTGTTGATATGTATTGACATCAATATAACCATCATTATTTAATTGTATATCAGTATTGTCAATCTTTAACAACTCTATATTAGGCTTCCTACCAACAGCTATCAAAATTTTATCATAATTTTTTGATGAGGATCCATTATAATTTTCAATTGTTACATTTACTGAATCATCTTTATTAGGCTTTACTGATTTAACTTTAGTTGATAACAATATTGAGGAAAATTGCTTGGTTAACTTTCTGTGTAGTGGTTTAACAATATCAGCATCAGCACCTGGAATCAAATTAGGCATAAACTCAACTAATGTTATTTCTGAACCTAAAGAAGCATATACTTGACCAAGCTCTAATCCTATTGCACCTCCCCCTATAATAATTAATTTTTTTGGTACATCAGATAAGTCAAGTGCAGTTTTTGAAGTTAGAATAGATTTGTGTTTACTATCTATACCAGGTATTAAACCAGAGCTAGAGCCACTTGCAATAATACATTTTTCAAACTCGATATTTTGTTCACCCGATTTTGTTTTCACTAATATTTCGTTATTGCTTTTGAAGCTTGCTAATCCTTGAATTGTTTGTACTCCTCTTGCTTTAGCCATTCTATCAATCCCTTGGCTAAGCTGGGACACAATTTTATTTTTATGTGATCTTATTTTATCTATATCAATTTCAGGTTTATTATAGGATACTCCCATTTTTGCAAGACTAGTTGCATCTTCCATAACTTTTGAAATATGGAGCAATGCTTTTGATGGTATGCAACCTCTGTTTAAACAGACTCCGCCAAGCGTTGGGTCACGATCAATTAAAATCACTTTTTTTCCTAAATCAGAAGCACGAAATGCCGCGGCATATCCCCCAGGGCCTGCTCCAATTACGGCCAGTTGAACTTGTTTGGTTTTTCCCATTTACTTATCCAATAAACTAGGTTGACCAGAAAGCACTTCAGCAAATCTTGATGTAAATGCTGCACCGGCAGCCCCATCTATTACCCTGTGATCATATGATAATGAAAAAGGCATTATATATCCGGGTGAGTTAGTTTTTGTTTTTTCATTGTAAATATTATTCCACCAGCTTTGAGATATGCCTAAAATTGCAACTTCCGGCGGATTAATAATTGGAGTAAAAAATTTGCCACCAATACCACCGAGACTTGAAATAGTAAAAGTACCTGATGTTAGTTCATTAGGCTTTAATTTTTTATCTCTAGCCCTTTGACTTAAATCAATTAATTCTTCAGATAGATCAACTAAAGACTTTCTGTCAACATCTTTTACTACAGGTACAATTAATCCATATGGTGTGTCCACCGCTATCCCAAGATTATAATAATTTTTTAATATAAGATTTTCTTCATTATAATCTAAAGAGCTATTGAATTTTGGCATTTCTTTTAAGACAATGGTTGCTGCTTTCATAAAGAAGGGAAGAAAAGTTAATTTTATTTTCTGTTTAGCAGATTTATTATTCATTTTATTTCTATAATTATTTAATTCACTTATATCTGCTTCATCAAACTGTGTTACATGGGGAATTGATTGCCAGGCCTGTTGAAGTCTTTGACCTGTTATTATATTTATTTTTGTTAATTTTTGTACTTCAACTTCTCCCCACTGTGAAAAATCAATTTCTGGTTTTAAAGGGAGAATTGAACCAGAAGACATTGTCATCTGAATTTTAATATAATTGTGAAGGTCATCTTTTGTTATCCGACCTTTTGGGCCGTTACCTTTTATAAGAGAAAGATTTATATCTAGTTCTCTAGCGAGTCTTCTTACGCCTGGCGATGCAAAAACATTATCCTTCTTTTGATCATCATTTATAGGGGGTAGTGCTGACGTAGTGTCTGGTTTAGATTCTTCAGAGACCTCTTTTTTATTAGAAGATCTAGTTTCTTTTTCTTTTGTTTGTTGAATTTTATTTTCTACATCCACACTTACTAACAACTGACCAGACTTGACTTGGTCTCCAACCTTAACTGCGACTTTAGTAACTACACCAATAACTTCAGCGGGAATTTCCATTGAGGCCTTATCTGATTCCAAAACAAGTATTGTATCTTGAGGTTGTAATTTGTCACCGATAGATACTTTTACCTCACTAACCTCTGCGCCGTCAATACCTTCTCCTAAATCAGGTAGTTTGATTTCTTTATTCAATTGATCTCCTAAACTGTTATTGGGCTGGGTTTATCCGGATCCAAATTATATTTTTTCATTGCCTTTTTTACTATATTAATATCAAGCTTATTTTCTATAGCTAATGCTCTTAAAGTAGTAAAGACAATATAATATCTATCAACCTCAAAAAACTTTCTAAGATTTTCACGGGTATCACTACGTCCAAAACCATCTGTTCCTAGAGCATAGTATTTACCAGGCACATATGGCCCAATTTGCTCTGAAACCATTTTGACATAATCAGAAACAGCTACAGTGGGGACGTTATTTGTACTTAAACATTTTTCTAAATGTGATTTATGTGGTTTATCTCCAGAATGTAAAAGATTCCAGCGTTCTGTTTCTTCAGCATCCCTTCTTAATTCGCTAAAACTTGTTACATTCCAAATTCCAGCTTCTATATCCCAATCCTTTTTTAATAATTTGGCTGCCTCTAATACTTCTCCCATTAAAGGACCACTCCCAAGTAATCGTACGGTTGGATTTTTGGTTGATTTTATTTTATAAAGTCCCTTAATTATATCATTTTGAACTTTTTCCGGCATTGCCGGGTGTTCATAATTTTCGTTCTCTAAAGTTAAGTAATAAATAACATCATTATTTTTTTCACACATTTCAATCATTCCATGATGAATAATCGTTGCAATCTCATAGCCATAGGCTAAATCATATGCTTTTATGTTTGGTGTTGCAGCTGCAGCTAAATGACTATGTCCATCCTGATGCTGTAGACCTTCCCCGTTTAGTGTTGTTCTACCGGCCGTTCCTCCTAGTAAAAAACCGCGTGCTCTCATATCTCCTGCAGCCCAAATAAGATCCCATGTGCGTTGAAAGCCAAACATGGAATAATAAATATAAAACGGTATCATTTTGATTCCATGATTACTATAGCTTGTGCCTGCTGCTATAAAGGAAGAAACAGCACCAGCTTCATTAATTCCTTCTTCAAGAATTTGTCCGTTTTTAGCTTCCTTATAATATAAAAATTGATCAGAATCGACTGGATCATATAGTTGCCCAGCGCTAGAATAAATTCCAAGTTGGCGAAATAATGGGTCCATCCCAAATGTTCGTGCTTCATCAGGAATTATTGG
>CENY01147179.1_pt1 | contig 11585 bp, 14 predicted proteins | sample 356181 | NCBI WGS metagenome assembly CENY01 (sample SAMEA2619840, study PRJEB7988) | marine metagenome | isolation source: saline water (ENVO:00002010), including
AATCTTCTCACATCGAAACCAATCTTTTATATTTGTAATGTTGAGGAGGCAGATGCAGCTTCAGGAAATGTATTTTCCAGGGAAGTTCACGACTTTGTATCAAAATCAAACTCCAATTGTATAACTATCTCGGCCTCGACAGAGTCAGAGCTATCAATCCTAGACGAATTGGAAAAGGATGAATATTTGAAAAGTATTGGCCTCAATGAAACAGGGCTAACTAAAGTCATCAAAACAGGTTATTACATACTTGATCTTATAACATATTTTACAAGTGGCCAGAAAGAGACCAGGGCCTGGACCATAAAAAAGAATACTTTAGCACCAAAAGCTGCATCTGTTATTCATACAGATTTTGAAAAAGGTTTCATAAGAGCAGAAACCACATCATATATAGATTTTTGTAATTATAACGGGGAACAAGGAGCGAAGGAAGCTGGTAAAATGAGGCTTGAGGGTAAGGAATATATAGTTCAAGACGGCGATGTTATGCACTTCAGGAGCAATAACTAAAATTCGATCAAGGAGTGAATGTTATTTGCATATTTTGCTATCTTTGTGCGACCATTCAAGTCTTTGAGTTCTAATAAGAAAATTATCGCGCACAACTGACCCCCTAACCTATCGATAAGTTTAATTGCAGCTTCTGTTGTTCCGCCGGTTGCCAAAACATCATCAACCAAAACTATTTTTTGTCCTTCCTCGATTGAGTCAGTGTGCAATTCAATTTGATCATGACCATACTCGAGGGAATATTTTTCTGCTATTACATTATATGGTAGCTTATTCATTTTACGAATTGGGATGATTCCTTTTCCGGTCTTGTATGCAATACCAGAACCTAAAATAAAGCCTCTTGCATCAATTGCAGCTATTAAATCAATATCGCGATCCACTTTTTCACAACATAGGTCAATTGCAAGTGAAAAGGCCTGTGGGTCTCTTAAAAGAGGTGTGATGTCTTGATAAGTGATACCTAGTTTGGGATAGTCTTTTATCGCACGTATTTTCTTTTCAAGATAATTTATATTGTTTTTCAATGGATCTATTACTTATTGGTTCTAATGTTCAATTCTGGCCCATATTTTCTTCTTTGAGTAATATAGCAGGCCAGCAAGAACAAATAAAAATATTGCAACCTTGAAGCCCATTTGTTTTCTAATTTCTAGCTTTGGCTCAGCAGCCCACATCATGAATGCAGAGACATCTTCTGCCATTTGTTCAACACTTGCTACAGTTCCGTCAGCATATTCAACAGACTCTTCATAGAGTGGTTGACCCATTGCTATCTGGTTACCAGGATAGTATTCATTATAATGCATGCCTGATTGTAATATAAAATCTTCAGGTGGTTCACTATACCCGTTCAAGAGAGCATAAATATAATCTACACCCTGCTCTTGATACCCTGTAAATAAGTCAACAAACCACCAAGGGAATCCTCTAAGTGTACTTCTAGCTTTTGCGAGTACACTGAAATCGGGAGGATATGCGCCACCGTTTGATGCACGCGCTTCATTTTGATTGGCGTATGGGGAAACAAACGTATCACTTGGCTTTCCTGGTCTTTCGAACATTTCCCCGTAGTCATCAGGTCCATCAATTATCATATCCTCTGATGCAATGACTTTGACTTCTTCAACGGTAAAACCTGGGCCGCCTTCTTCAGCTAAATTTCTGTAATATACATAGTTCATTGAGTGACAAGATGAGCACACCTCACGATACACTTGAAAACCACGCTGAAGTTGAGCATCATCATAATGTCCAAATATACCAGCAAAAGTCCAGTCATGCTTCTGAACTCTTTTTTGTTCCCCTGCAGCGAATGCACTTACCGAAAAAAATAAGACAAATATAATTTGGAACAATATACAAAACTTGAAATTATACCCGGATAATTTGAACATTTATTTTAGCTAGGCCTCCGCGCTTTTTTCTTTCATATTCCTTATTTCCATTTTTTCAAGAACAGCTTTAGTTATGCTCTCGGGAATGGGCTTTGGCTTCTCAACCAACCCTAATATTGGAAGCACAAGAAGAAAATGTATGAAGTAGTATGCAGTACATATTCTGGATGCAACTAAAAATAAACCTTCTGGATTCTGAGAACCAAGATATCCAAGGGCAATGCAATTCACTACAAATATCCAATAAAATTGCTTGTACAATGGTCTAAAGGTAGCTGACCTCACTTTTGATGTGTCAAGCCATGGCAAAATGAATAGTATCGCTATTGCAGCACCCATCACTAATACTCCACCAAGTTTTGATGGAATGGCTCTAAGTATTGCATAAAATGGTAGTAAGTACCATTCTGGCACAATATGAGCTGGAGTCACTAATGGATCAGCCATTATATAGTTGTCTGTGTGACCTAATATATTTGGATTAAAAAATATAAACCAAGCAAATAAGATCAAAAAGCAAACCAGTGAAAATGCGTCTTTTACCGTGTAATAAGGAGCAAATGGTACTGTATCCTGCTTTTCCTTGACGCTAACCCCAACAGGGTTATTATTACCTGTAACATGAAGTGACCAAATGTGTAAAATTACTACACCAAAGATCATGAAGGGCATCAAGTAGTGCAAACTAAAAAATCTTTTTAATGTAGCATTATCTACAGCAAAGCCACCCCATAACCATTCAGTGATTGTTGTACCCACAACCGGTATCACAGAAAATAGATTGGTTATAACAGTAGCGCCCCAGAAACTCATTTGTCCCCAAGGTAAGACATAGCCCATAAAGGCGGTAATCACCATTAACAAATATATGACCACACCTAGTATCCATAGGATTTCCCTTGGCGCTTTGTATGATCCATAATACAAACCTCTGAAAATATGCACATAAACGGCTAAGAAGAACATAGATGCTCCAACAGCATGAATGTATCTTATAAGCCAACCATAATTTACATTCCGCATTATGTGCTCAACAGATGCAAATGCGAGTCCTGCGTCGGCAGTGTAGTGCATCGCGAGAACTATGCCCGTAACTATTTGCGTCACGAGACAGAATGTCAAAATTCCACCAAAAGTATACCAATAGTTGAGGTTTCTTGGTGTTGGAAATGCATTTATGTTGTCATGAAGCATTCTTGGTAATGGCAGTCTCTGGTCAAACCACTTCGAGAAGCCCGATTTTGGAATATATGTAGATTCTTTACTCATTATATTACTAACCTATTCTTATCACGTTTTGATTTATAAATTCTGCCGCTGGTATATCAAGATTTTTAGCTGCTGGACCTTTTCTTATTCTACCAGCAGTATCATAATGCGAACCATGGCAAGGGCAATACCAGCCCCCAAAATCCCCTTTAGAATCCCCCAGAGATTGACCCTTTGGAACGCACCCAAGATGCGTACAAACCCCTACCATTACTAGCCATTCTCCGTTTTCATCGAGCGACCTATTTTCATCTGATGCAGCTGAATCAGGGCTCAAATTATAATTTCGGGCGTTATTGTCAGGTAAGCTATCAATGTCCACGCGTGAGGCCATCTGGATTTCTTCTTCAGTTCTCCTTCGAATAAAAACAGGTTTTCCTCTCCACTTGACCGTGATTGCTTGACCTCTCTCAAGTTGACTGATATCAACTTCAATTTTCGATAATGCAAGCGCCGTCGCATCAGGATTCATTTGATCAACTATTGGCCATGCGATACTCGCAGCTCCTACTGCAGCGAAGGCACCTGTGGCTAAAAAAATGAAATCTCTACGTGATGGTTGCTTTGGATCTTTGTCTGACAATTTGCCCTCTTAATTCCTCTATATATTTATACTGATTTAAAAAAAAATGCTATATATTTATGCATGTTATTAATTGATTTTTTGTTGTAAATTACAAAAACATAAAATTCAATTATATATATAAGAATATTTAATAATTTTTAAACAGACAGGACAGAGAAATTCAGAAAAATAAATTATCTGTGGCCCTCTATCAGCCAGATATTCCTCAAAATACTGGTTCAATTATTCGCCTAGCAGCGTGCTTTGGATTTACACTTCACATAATTGAGCCTGCAGGTTTTGTGATTGATGATAAAAGACTTAAAAGAGTGGCAATGGATTATCTGGAATATCTTGAATTAGTCAGGCACGAGTCATGGGATAAATTCTACTCATGGTCTAGATCTCAGTCAAAAAGGATTTTATTAGCAACAACAAAAGCTAGTCAATCCTATCTAGATATAGAATATAAAACGAGTGATGTGATAGTTTTTGGGAGAGAGAGCTCGGGTGTGCCAGATGCAGTGCATGAAAAATCAGATATAAGAATCAGAATAATAATGCAAAATAACATTAGATCATTTAACGTATCAAATTCTTGCGCTATAATAACGAGCGAAGCGATTAGACAAATCTCAACCTGATGTGATATGAAATATCAAAAAAAAATTCATGAAAACATTCTCGATAATACAAAATCCTTGAGGAAAGAGGCTGCAATAGTTTTCAAGACATTACGTGATAACTTATGTGAAACCCTAGAATCATACGAAAAAAATTCATCAAACGCCGATAGAACATTTCATGTGAATGAGTGGGTCAGAAATGAAGGTGGTGGTGGTGTTTCAAGTATCCTGAGGGGATCTATTATTGAAAAAGCTGGAGTCCACCTGTCAACAGTATATGGCCAGCTACCTAGCGGTGCACTAAATGATCAGAAAAGTAAAGAAAGTGATTTTTGGGCTTCAGGTATTTCAGTAATTATCCATCCTCAAAGTCCTTTTATACCCTCTGCACATCTTAACCTTAGAATGATTGTTACAGATAAATATTGGTTTGGCGGTGGGGCTGATTTAACCCCTATGCTAAAAATAAAAAGGTCAGAAAAAGATAGAGATACAGTTCTTTTTCACAAATATTTAAAGTCTGCTTGTGAAAATTCATTAATCAATAAATATGATGAATTTAAAAAAAATTGTGATACTTATTTTCATTTAAAGCATAGAAATGAAAATAGAGGTACTGGCGGTATCTTTTTCGACAACTACAAGTCAAAGAATTCGAGCAGTGATTTGTCATTCCTTAAACAAGTCGGCGATAATTTTATTGAAGTTTATAAAATTATTATTCAAGACAATATCGATAAAACTTGGACAGAAAAACAAAAACAAGAACAATTACATTTCAGGGGTAGGTACGTCGAATTTAACTTAATGTATGACAAAGGTACATTATTTGGCTTAAAGACCGGTGGAAATATTGACTCAATTTTATCGTCATTACCACCGTTGGTCAGTTGGTAATTATGTACCTATTATTTCAAGAAGTTCACGTCTAGTCAGCCGACAATTACTTGATAGCCAATTATTCTCAAGTTTTTTGATAATTTGACCCACCTCTTTTCCAGGCTTCACGCCTAATTCCAATATATCTGTTGATTGAACGGGGAAGTTAGGAATAATTTTTTCACTTACACTATTCAATAATTTGACGGGAAATTTATTTTGTATATTTTTTGACCCAATCAACCAAGATACGATAACAGCGTATCTGGTAAATTCCCTCCCATATTTATAAATATAAGCATCAATATTATCTGAAATTGGAGCCTTACATTGATTAATTAATTCCAAGAATATTTTAATTTGCTTTATCTCGTTATTTGTAAACTTAATCGCTCTTAGAGAGTCAAATATACTATCTACAGGCATAGTGTTATCTAAGGCTAGACTGAGCTCAAATAGAGGATTTTGAAAAAAATCATCAAATATTTCCTTTATTGATGTAAGCTTCGGTATATGAGTACAGTCATTTATTTTTAGGTTAAAGAGATCTAAAAAATCTCTTAGATGAAGCTTTGCTATGATATCTGGCGATTTGATTGATTGGATTAACTTTATTAACTCATCTTTTATTTTCTCTTTTGATAATTTGAGTAATAAGGTCTTTTCTGCTAGACATATCTCTAATTCATCGCGGTTCATCACCGCCTTGAGTCTGCATGAGAATCTAAGATATCTGAGAATTCTTAGGTGGTCTTCCAATATCCTCATCCGTGTATCACCATTAAATCTTACTACACGGCTTACTATGTCTGAGTAAGCATTCAAGGGATCATAAACAGTACCGTCAAATGATAAATATAGGGAATTGCAAGAGAAATCCCGCCTCATCGCATCACTGTGGAGATCATTTGTAAATTCAATGTTAGCGGCCCTACCAAAGGTTTTTATATCTACCCTTAAAGAGGTCACTTCGTATTTTTTACTACCCGTTACGAAAGTAATACAGCCATATTTTTTTGCATGATCAATAATGCTGTATTCTTTATTATTCCCAAGTTTTTGAATAACTTCATCTGGTGTAGCATTTGTAACAAAATCAATATCGTTTGGCTTCTGGTTTAAAATAAGATCTCGAACAGCACCTCCAGCAATTAACAAATGAAATCCACTTTCTGAAAATTGAGTATATAACTTTTGAACATCATTATTTAAGATGCTGCTTACATCAATTTTTTTTCGGATATATTTATCTATTGGTAGGATTTTTCCCATAAATAACTTCTAATTCTCACTTACATTACCTGAAATAATTTTCCCTTCCTCTACATAAGGAGGTGTATAGTTATTATCTCTTGATACGCCAGAGAGTAGTGGGTTTAGATAGAAAATTATTATAGAAATAGATAAACCTAATATGAGTAATTTGTAGCCATAAATTCTGGGTATATTTTTGATTTCACTGGTTCTACCACCAAAAATATAGAAGAATCCCATTAATATAAATGGGATTAATACAATTAGTAGATGTAATATTAATAGTCTTGCCATTATTGAAAAAACCTCTCAGATAGTGTTTTTAATATGCGTGCAGTTGCACCCCATATAGAATACTCTTTGTATTGGTATAAATAAAATGATTTTCGAGTTCCATTAAATTCTTTATCTACGTACTTCAAATTATTTTTATGCTCTATAAATTCTAAAGGAAGATATATGATATCCTCAACCTCATTTCTATTTATTTTTGGCAAGAAATCTATATCAATGAGGCCAACCACCGGTAATATCATATAATTTGTTCCTGTTGTTGTGACATCTAAATACCCGAGCCTCTTTATGTGCTTCTCAGATAAGCCTATCTCTTCAAAGGCTTCCCTGTAAGCGGTATCAACTGGATTTTTATCCTCAGCGTCTACTTTTCCTCCTGGAAAAGATATTTGCCCCGCATGCGAGGGTAGATCATTGGAGCGAATAGTTAGAATAATCTCCGTGCCATTGGATTTTTCAACTAAAGGAACCAAAACCGCAGAATTTCTATATTTAACCCCATCAATAACAGAATAATATTTTGTGCTATCATCCTTTAAAGATGTTTGAGGGGTAAAAGTGGGCATGTCTTTTATTAATTTTTGTGAGTATTTCATAGAGATTTATTATGAGATAATCAATCTTTAATAATGTCAACAGGAAATAATATCCCGTTGCTCCAAAAGCCAAATGTCTTCCCCTCATTTACCGGATAATAATCACAATAATTTATCAAATCGAGCATGCATGATCTAGAGAAGATGGCTACAATATTTTCTCTGATATTTATGTATGGTATAATTCCTTGATTTTCTTCATCTACTATATAACTTAACTGATCTTCTCTCTCTATTTTTATAACCTCATTCACATTTGTCTCTATGTAGAAATCACACTTAACACCCTTACCCTTCATCTGTATATTAATTACTTTAAAAGGAGCATGTTCAACCCCAACAGCAACACATTCATAAGGTGTTATTATATTATACGCACCATTATCATCTCGTTTCAAATATCGCGAGAATAGGCACACCATTGCATGCCTTTTTATCTCAGTTCCCTCATAGAACCAACGACATTCTCTATCAATTTGGAATTTCGCTTTTGGATCTTTGTTTTGATAAATATTATTGGTTTTAGACAATCTTTTTAATCTATAAATTTGTTTATTTTAATATCGGCACTATCTTCAATTATACTTTTATTAAACTCAATATACAAGACGCGTTCATAATTTACAGGCCCTTCAAATAAAATCTTCTTCTGCCCAATTCGTTTAAAGCCAACTTTTGAATAATAAGATAAATCACCAACTAAAATTATTAAATTGTGGCCTAAATTTTTACAATTAAGAATAGTATCTTTTAGGAGCCTCTTCCCAAAACCCTGCCCTCTATAATCACGATGCATAACGATTGGACCCAATAGCAAAGAATTTTCGTTATTTACAAGAATATTCCAAAACCTAACAGAGCCAATTAATTTACTTTGACAAATGATTACCTGAGAAATATCAATTGAATGATCATATTTTTCTCGATATCGAAAAGTACTCTTTACGTAACGCCCCGGTCCAAATGAGTTAGCGTATAATGCATTAATTTCAGTGTTGTCTCCTTCCTGCTCTTTACGAATAAATATTGTTTCATTCATGTTCATATTGAAATTACTCTTAATAGCGCGGTATAATTAATGTTCTGATGGCATTAATAAAATAAAAATGCTAAAAATACTACAACTAATTATTTTGTGTAAGGATTTTGCTACATGGGCAGATTAGAGAATGGTAAATGGATCGATCAATGGCATAACACCAAGGAGACAAGAGGTCGTTATGTGCGCAAGCCATCAATTTATCGGAATTGGATAACAAAAGATGGTGCCGCGGGGCCGTCGGGCAGAGATGGTTTTACAGCAGAAAAAGATAGGTATCATCTGTATGTATCCTGGGCTTGTCCATGGGCTCACAGAACCCTGATTTTTCGGGCAATTAAGGGATTAGAAGATATAATTTCAATCTCTGTCGTCAATGCCATAATGCGCTCACATGGATGGACATTTGATGATGGACAGGGTGTTATTGCAGATAGTATAAATAATAAAAAATATTTATATGAGGTATATCTAAAAGAAGACCAAAACTATTCAGGTAGAGTTACTGTTCCCTTGCTTTGGGATAAAAAAACATCATCCATAGTTAATAATGAATCAGCTGATATAATTCGAATGTTTAATTCAGAATTTGATGATATCGGCGCAAATCCTGGTAATTATTACCCCGAAGCAAAAAGAACTGCGATAGACGACATGAATGACTATATTTATCAAAATATAAATAATGGTGTTTACAGATCTGGATTCGCAACAACTCAAGAAGCATACAATGAAGCAATTGAAACGCTTTTTCTCGGACTGGATAAGCTAGATACTATACTATCCCATCAAAAATATTTAATCGGCGATGAAATAACTGAATCTGACTGGAGGTTACTGCCAACACTATTGAGATTCGATAGCGTCTATCACGGACACTTCAAATGTAATAAGAAAAAAATTAAGGAGTACGATAATCTTTTCAATTATGCGAAAGAGTTGTATCAATATCCTGGGATTTCCGATACTTACGATGACGAATACAGTAAGCTTCATTACTATGGCAGTCATGAAACAATAAATCCAAGTGGTGTAGTTGCAGCTGGACCCGCATTTGATTTTGCTCAACCGCATAATAGAGGCAATTAAGTGGATAAAAATAATGCAGATATTGTTCTACTCGGTTCCGGATGTTTCTGGCATCCTGAGATGATATTCCACAGAACAGACGGGGTCATAAGTACAAAAGTTGGTTATGCAGGCGGTACCACAGAAAACCCTACCTATGCAGAGGTTTGTTCAGGTCAAACGGGGCATGCTGAAGTTGTAAAAGTTGAATTTGATCCAAATATAATAGATTTTAGCAAACTATTAGATGTCTTTTGGGATATTCATGATCCAACTCAAATCAATAGACAAGGTGTTGATATTGGAACGCAATACAGATCTTGTATATTTACGGATTATGAGCCATACATCGAGATTGCCAAAAATGCTATTGAGACTCTAGATTCATCAAACCGCTACAATAATCCAATTTCAACTATTCTTTACGAAAATGTGACCTTCTTTGAAGCCGAAAATTACCATCAAAAATACCTATTCCGCTAGTATCAAAAGAAGTAAATGTGCAAAATATGATTATATCCCACATTTCAGACATACATCTTCCAATAATAGTTCAGCCGAGTTTTAGTGATTTACTGAATAAGAGATTGTTTGGTTTTATAAATCATTCATCAAATAGAAAAAAAATTCATGACATTGAGAATCTCAGAATAATTTTCGATGATATATTAAAAAATTCTGATGGACATACAATTTTGACAGGAGATATAGTCAATTTATCACTTCGCAGTGAGTTCGAGTCGGCCAGTGATTTCTTAGGGAGTTACTTCCCGAAAGAGAAGCTATCAATTATACCTGGGAACCATGATAGTTACGTGAAATGTAATTATGAAGACTCAATGTATATGCTGCGACGATACACAGAAAACAACCATGATCATAGGCAAGCGTCACCCTTTCCGTATCTAAAATTATTTAATAATATTGCGATCATTGGAATTTCGACTGCTGTCGTCTCCCCACCTCTAATGTCTTGGGGCCGTGTGTCAGAAACACAATTAGACACCATAACCGAGATATTACATTCATTATCAAAAGATAATTATTTCATAATATTACTATTACACCATCCTTTGCATGAATTCGGTTTTCTGAACTTTAAAGGTCTGCTCAATAAGAACTCATTAATTAAAATACTCAGTGGATTTAATATAAATTTGATATTACACGGTCACTTACACACCGAAAGTCAAAAAAAAATATCTCTAAAAGAGGTTAATGTTCCCTGCTTTGGTGCCCCATCAACCTCTCGAGCAAACGGCGGTAAACTATCATTCTTAAAATATGATATTGACAAAGTAAATGACAAATGGAGCCTTAAGGTATATCGTCGCAGTTACATCATGCAAACTAAAAAGTTTAAAACACAAATCTTAATGAGTAGAGCCTATGACTAAGGGATTGACGCCTTTACAATTTAAAATTATATGCGGTGGCCTAATTCTTGCCATTGCAGTTGGTATTAGGCAATCATTTGGACTTTTTCTGGAGCCAATTAGTACAACACTGCAGATCGGAAGAGAGACATTTGCTCTTTCAATTGGACTTGTGAATCTTCTTTGGGGAGTCCTTGCTCCATTTACAGGGGCGCTAGCTGATAAATTTGGTTTAAAAAGAGTTGCTATAATAGGTGCATTATTTTATTCGGGTGGTATTCTGATTTTATCAAATTCAGCCACCCCTCAGGAATTACTACTTGGCGGAATAATTATAGGATCTGGGCTATCCGGATTGGGCTTTACAGTAATTCTAGGTGCAGTTGGAAAATCTGCACCACCTGAAAAAAGAGGTACCGCCCTAGGTTTGACAACAATGGGTGGTTCAATAGGGATGTTTTTAGGCGTTCCCGTGACAGGCACTTTCATTCAATCATTTGGTTGGTCGGGAGCTCTATTGGGACTTGCCGCAATTTCCTTGGTTATGATACCTCTAGTTTACGGACTGGTACAAAATGATAAAATAAGAAACCAAAATAACCAGACGAATAACGCTGGTGAGAGACTAAGTGAGGTACTAAGTCATGCACTGAAATCAAAAAACTTCCTACTGCTAGTATGTGGTTTTTTCATTTGTGGATTTCATGTG
>CENY01157184.1_pt1 | contig 11578 bp, 10 predicted proteins | sample 356181 | NCBI WGS metagenome assembly CENY01 (sample SAMEA2619840, study PRJEB7988) | marine metagenome | isolation source: saline water (ENVO:00002010), including
CTGATTCGCCTATTCTCGCGCGAATGCGTCAGCGGGCAAAAGTCCACTCGGTCAACATATTGTCATCGGTGATGAGTTCGAGGTCCGCCGTTCGGGCAAGAATCTCCTCGCGAGACTCGAGGCCCGTCGCCCATCGTTCGTCGTATGAATAGGGTCGGCGGTTATCAATGAGCGCTAACACCTCTTCCAAACGTTGGCGATGCGATGAATTGTCGTTATTGAACACCTCGTGTCCATCGATCCGATATCTGATGAGCACATCACGCCAATGCGACGCGTCAAATACAATTGGGCTATCGCTGACAACCATCATGTTCTTCAGCCGGAACGCATAAGGGTAGACGCTGGCAGCCGTTTTCTGCGCTTCTTCCGACCACGTCGAATTAAAGTAATAGATGCCGCCCGGGTTGAGGTGCCGGCGGATCAGTTCCAGGAATTCAACCGACAACAGGTTCGTGGCGAAGACACGCCAATGGAAAGTGGTGTTGGCGACGATCGCGTCGAACCTGACATCGGGGTTGGCCGCAAGCCATCTACGGGCATCGTCGACGATCGCCTCAACCTTGGGATTGGCCAACAGGGACTCGGTCGCGGGATAGGCTGAGGCGACCTCATAGTAGGCAGGATTTATCTCGACCATGGTCACGCGCTCCACGTCGGGATTGTTGGCAATAACCTGCGTCCAAGAACCGGAGCCGAGACCGATCATCAGCACCTTCCGGGGTGAAGGATGCAGCGCCGAAAGCGCGAAGGGCCGGATGATGTGGTTTCGGTCGTTGACGAGATCGACACTGAAGATTCCGTCGTAGACGCCGCCGCCGAAAATCTGGCCCCGGTTATTCACGGTGATCACGCCGCTACGATTTTCTCTGACGCGGTCGATGCGGAATTCCGTCCCGGCGAGATGCTTGTATTGCAACCGCTCATAGAGACGGTCGAACAACGGTCCAGCGCTTCCGACGCCGATAGCCGCAACGATGAGCACGCCACCCACGCGGATCACAGCGCCATTGGTGCGGACCTGTGGTAGCAGGAATATCGCGGCACTCGTTGCAGTTCCGAGCAGTAGCAGGAATATCGAGATCTGCTGTGGCGACCACACCTGAAGCAGCAGGAACCCAGTAATCAGGCTGCCGGCCGCCGATCCCAGGATATTGGCGACATAAAGGTAGCTCATCCCCGCTCCTGCTCGCTCGTTCGCTGGAATGCAGAAATGGCTGAGCAGTGGAAGGGCTGCCCCCAGCGTCGCGGCAGCGATCGAGGTCAGCAGCAAGGTCCAAACCCAAAGGAACCCGTTGGACACGGCGTGCGCCAGAACGGGAACCGTCAAGAACCCGACAATGTTAGCCATAAGCACAAACCAGGCGATGGCATGCAGGTGGTGTGGGCTTCCCGTCACGTCATCCCGATCACAGAATCGCCGGCTGAAATGGGCGCCGACGGCGATACCACCGAGGAAGAAACCAAGAAACAAGGGGAAGCTGGCGGGATGTCCGGCGCTAACGAAAGAGTACATCCGCGCCCACAGAATCTCGTACGACAACGAAATGAAGCCTGTTAAAGCAACCAGCAATAGTGCGATTGGGAATGGCGTCGCAAACGCGTGTGTCGCTCCGCGCACCATCGCGCCCGGTGCGTTGAGCCCAGGTGCAGGTCCTATCCCGCCGCGGTCGAAGACGTGAAACAGCAGGGCTCCAATCCCAATCAGCAGGTTGAGGGACACGGCCAGATTCACGGCGCCCGACTTTCCCAGCGCGGCGAACAACCACAGCGCGACAGCCAGGCAAGCCGCGGCGGCCCCGAGTGTGTTGACGAAATACAGCGCACCGACCGAGCGGCCCACGTTCCCCGAGCGGCGCACCAGAAAGGCCACCAGTATGGGAAGCGTGGCACCCATGAAAACCGTGGGGACGACTACCAGAGCGAAGGAGAACAGAAAGGTCTGCAGCGTGGACACACCTGCCGTAAGCTCGGCGGCCCAGTCGAAGACTGCGAGGGACCAGAACCCGTATGCGCCGATCCCCAACTCCACGAGACCGAAAGCGACAGGCAGCGGGAAGCGGACCATACGCGACACGACACCTCCAAAAAGGCTGCCGAGGCCCAGGCCGACCATGAAGGCTGCGACAACGACCGTGATCGACTCGATATTGACGCCGTAGATGGTGAACAGGGCGCGCTGCCAGACCAGTTGGTAAACAAGAGCCGGAAAGCCCGACAGAAAGAAGATCAAATAGATCAGAGCCATGGAGCCGATGGTCCCGTTCTCGGATTTACGGGCAATTAACGCGCTGCGGTATGGAATCCGACTTCGCAGCCGCCTCCCCTGCTGGACCGTGGACAACGGTCGTCCGCGCTGGGATGCTTGGCAGTGACGCCCCAGCGATTACCACGGATGGCGATTGAACGGCCGCTAAACCATGGAAGGACTTTCCGCCCCCAACGACACAGCCTCCAGCCAGGGCGGGATATTCCTCGCTCTGGAAGAAGTGCTCGTCCTTGGCGCGCTGGCTGCTCTCGTGGCGCTGGGTCTGGCGTCCGAGGCTCCCATCTTCGAACCGCTTTACCAAAGCCGTCTCACCTTCATGACTGTCGTCGCTCTCTGCGGCTATTTCGCATGGGAGATCTATCGACACAGCACACGACGCTTCTTCCGCTTCCTGCGCGATTGGATTCCCGTCGTCGGCCTGCTCGGGGTCTATGAGAGTCTGAAGCACATGCACGCTAACCGCATCACGGTCTGGCTTGGCATCGAGCCCATGGACCCGCTGATGATCCGCCTGGATGAGGCACTGTTCGGAAAGGTTCTGCCGCTGTGGATCGATCATTGGGATGCCGAGTGGTTCATCGGGCTGATGTGGTTCTTCTACATCGAGGTGTACTACCTCGGGCCGGCACTCATCCTGCTTTATCTATACGCCTCGGCCAAGCGCATGGCCGGATTCATGCGCCTGCGCCGCGGCATGGTGTTCGGATTTCTGGGTGGTTACGTACTGTATTTGCTGATCCCTGTGGCGGGCCCGCTCTACTACATGGGAGAACAGTTCACGCATCCCATCGGCACCCAACCCATCATCGAACGCCACGTATTTGATCTACTACGCTACAACTGGGACGCGTTCCCCAGCCTGCACACGGCCATTCCCTGGCTGCTGACGATCTTGGCTTGGCGATATCTTCCGCGTTGGGCCCGGTACACTTGCGTGATCGCTTCCGGCGGAGTGACCCTCTCGACGGTTGCGCTCCGCTATCATTACGGCATCGACCTCGTGGCCGCCGTCCTTTGGACGGGAGCCGTATATCTCATCGTCATCTGGATGGAGAAGCGGAACTGGAATCCCGGCATTGCCCTGCGCTTCCCATGGCAGCGTGAAAGCCATATCCAGTCCTGATGTGGGCCCGGCTCAAAGACGAGAGGTTCGCCATTGCCGATGCGGTTAATCTGGCAGCCCTTTTGGCGGCAATGGGCGCCTACGCCTATCTCAATGTGTTCGACTTCGGGCTCCGCAGCACGCCACCATTGCCGGAAACACTCGCCTTTCATCTGACGCACGGACTGTTCCTGTGGAGCGTTGTCATAGCTGTATGCCGCATGCCTCCCTGGCCCCAGCCGCTGGTCGCACCGCTTTACGCGTGGTTGTTCGCGCTGTTCTTCACATATCTGTATGCCGACCTCCAGACCCTCTATTTCTTTCGTATCCATCTGAACGCGTATTTCATCCGGCTGCTGTTCGAACCCGGAATTCTCATCGATCTTGCTATCTCGGGAATGAGGCTCATGCTCATTGCCGGCGGGACGGCCTGCCTTCTCGTGCTACAGGCGCTCCTCCTCGCCGCCAACCGGTACGGAACTGTTCGCCGTGCGGCCAGGACGATAGCGGCTTCAGGATGGCTCGTTGTGGCCAGCATTCCGGTCAGCAGCGCGAGTTGGCTAACCTGGTCCTACCAGTCCCACGTGCATCTGCTCGAAGCCTCCTACAACACCGGAATGCTGCCCGTCTTTCCACCCAGATACGCCGACCTGGGACTGTCCGATATCTGGCAGGCGCTCGATATTCCCCGGCGCCACATCGCTGCTGATCTCCAAACCCTGCGCGTCAGGTATCAAGACGCGATCGAGACGCGGGCGCACCGGGCCTTCCGCGACCAGTTCACCCTTCCGGAAAACGTCACTTCCACCCATGATTGGAACATCGTCTACATCGTCGCTGAAAGCTGGCGTTGGGATACGTTTACACCCGAAGTGATGCCGAACCTTACGGAATTCGCCGCGAACAACGCATGGAGTTCTCCGACCCACTATGCAGGCGCCAATAGCACCGCGGAATCGTTGTTTTCCCTCATGTCCGGCCAGAGCCCCCTCTACTGGTTCGCCAGCGTAGAGCACGACCTTCAGCCGCTATTTCCTGCCATCCTCAAACGCCTCGGCTACCACCTCAGCCTGTTTTCTTCATCGAGTCTGAACTACCGGGATATGGACCGGTATGCATTCGGCGACGCGGTAGACGAACAGGTGATCATCAATGATATGAAGATCGGCCCTCTGGATCTGCAGGTGAAGCGACGGCAGCTCGATATCGAGGACGAAGCTCTCGTCGATCGGTACCTTGAAACGTCGGCTGCCCGCACGGAGGGACGCTTCTTCGACTTCCTGTTCCTGTTCGCGCCGCACTACAACTATTACTACCCGGATCGCTTCGCCAAATTCCAACCTGCGCTCGACGTGGATTTCTATGCCGGGGACTTCAGTCTCAGGGAGAAGGCAACGGAATTGCATGCCCGTTACCTCAACTCCGTCCACTATCTCGATCATTTGATCCACCGTATCGTGACCGACCTCAATGCAAGGGGCCAGCTCGACAACACCCTCATCGTGGTTACCGGTGATCACGGCGAGGAATTCTTCGAGCACGGCCGTCTCGGGCATTCGATGTCCCTTAACGACTACCAGACCCGGGTACCTTTCGTGATCCGCGCCCCCAAGCCGCTCGATGTCCAGTATTCCGTGACGTCACACGCAGATGTGGCACCCACAGTGCTGTCGGCTCTGGATGTCTCCCTTCCCTTAGAAGAGATGTTCTCGGGGAAGAATCTGCTAACCTTCGATCCCGCGCGCGACGCAGCCCTGGTGCTGTCTCTACTCCGGCGGGGCACACCTATCGACTACGCCGTCGTGATGGATGGCTTTAAATCCCTGTTCTTCAACGGCGAAAACGATGCGAATATCTATGAAACTCTGGGCTCCGGCGACGAGCCCGTGACGCTGCCACTGCCCCCCGGTGTTCTCGCCAAAGCCCGAGAATTCATCACGCGGCAGAAGCAATACTTCAATCCGTATGTGGAAAATACCCGCGCCGCAGGTGATTGATTTCTACACAGCAATTGCCGACGATGTCCTGGATTGGTCAATACTGAATAAACCTGAGAAGCGTGGCAATGCAATTCCGGATGAAAAAGGTTTTCGATACTTCACAGGAGAAGCTTCGCGAGAGGCCCGAACGCGGACTGTTGACGGCAACTGTGCAGAGCCGCCAGGTCGAGGGCTTCGAGAGCCACATCTCTATCCGCGACTTCACAATCGTAGCCGACGAGCCCAAGAATTTCGGCGGCAACGACAAAGGACCCAAGCCTTCGGAAATACTGCTCGCGGCGCTCGCCGCCTGCCAGGAGGTCACCTACCGCCTTTATGCTGATGCCATGGAAATCCCGCTCAACAACGTCTCGGTGACCGTGACTGGCGAGGCTGATCTACGTGGCTTCGTCAACGTCGATGGCATCCGTGCCGGTCTGCAGCGCGTAACCGGCACGGTCACTTTGGACACGCCTGCGAGTTCCGATGATATTGCCCGCCTGCGCGAAGCCGTCGACGCCCATTGCCCGGTGCTCGATTCACTGCAAACGCCCATCACCGTGGACCTCGACGTGACCGTGACCAATTCCGATCAGCAGGCCGCGGAGTAGGTTTTCGCCGCGAGCCACGAGCTCACCCATCTACTCTGCCTATCTGCTTTCCTCCTTGATGGGAGAGGTTAGGCGAGGCGAATACTCAATCTAGGAACTTCCCCCAACGCCTCTTCCAGCGTGTCGAGGATGGTGGCGACGTCATCGCCACCAACGTTGCTGAAACAGGTTCCGCCTGGATAGTAGCGCACGTTTGGTCCATCGTCGCACTGACCAAAACAGTAGAAGCGTTCGACTTTCATCCGCTCCGAGAGCCCTCGCTCCGACAACCCCAGTTCCAACAGATCGGCCAGCGCTTCGCTGCCACGACCGCCACAGGAAGGCATTTCCTTGCCGAACTTCATGCCGATACGTCGATTGATGCACACAAGCAGCGTCGTCGGGATTCTGGATTCCTGGTCGCTTTTGGGATTCTTGACGTCCATATCGATGTTGCTCACGCGCCTCATTCACAACTGTCGTGGACCTAATATGGCATTTGCAGGGGTGAGTTTGCTAAAAGAAGCCGCGCCGTCGTAAGGCGGCATCACTCACGGGAAGGAAGATGTATGTCCCAGTTGGTCAATCCCCACGGCGGAGGCCCTCTAAAGCCGCTTCTCGTCCCCGAATCGGAGCGGGCGGACGGCATTTCACGGGCGAAGTCCCTGAAGCAGATCCCGATCTCAAGTCGCGAGGTCTCGGACTTGCTCATGCTCGCCATGGGGGCCTATACCCCGCTGGACGGATTTATGGGACACGACGATTGGCGCGGCGCCTGCGTCGACATGAAACTCGCCGACGGCACCTTCTGGCCGATTCCCATCACCCTTTCCTGCGACAAGACGCTCGGCGATTCGATTGCAGATGGAGAAGAGGTTGCGCTGGTCGATGCCGATACCGGCGAAGTCCTCGGCGCCCTCACGGTCACAGAAAAATACACGATCGACCGCGAACTGGAATGCCAGAGCGTCTTTCGCACGACTGATCCGGAACATCCGGGCGTTCAGAAAGTGATGGCACAACCCGAAGTGAATCTCGCTGGTCCGGTCGTCGCCTTCAGTGAGAGCCACTACCCGGAGACCTACAAGGGGCTCTACTTTCGGCCCGATGAGACACGCAAGATGTTCGAGGAGAAAGGCTGGTCGCGCGTCGCCGCCTTCCAGACCCGCAATCCGATGCACCGCAGCCATGAATTCCTGGCCAAGATCGCCGTCGAGGTCTGTGATGGCGTCCTGATCCACCAGGTTCTCGGCGCTCTCAAGCCGGGCGACATCCCGGCCAACGTGCGCGTTGCCTCGATTGACAAGCTGGTGGAGAACTACTTCGCGCCGGGGACAGCGATCCAGGCCGGCTATCCCATCGAAATGCGCTACGCCGGCCCCCGTGAAGCACTGCTCCACGCACTGTTCCGTCAGAACTTCGGTTGCTCGCATCTGGTGGTCGGCCGCGACCATGCTGGCGTCGGTGACTACTACGGTCCATTTGATGCCCAGGATGTCTTCGACGAACTCGATGTCGGTTCGCTTGAAACCCAGCCGCTCAAGATCGACATCACCTTTTTCTGTCACCAGTGCGGCGGCATGGCGACAGGTAAGACCTGCTACGACCCCGGTGACGGGACTCCGCCCGATGAGGCGGAGCGCACCGCCTTTGCCGCAAAGGTCGCGACAGGAGAGGCCGAGGCACGGACCTGCGACCACGGCCCGGAGACAAAGCTGTCGATTTCGGGCACCCGCTTACGCGAGATGTTTGCCAATCACGAAACCGTCCCGGAGGAATTCAGCCGGCGCGAAGTCCTCGAGGTTCTTCAGGCCTACTATGACACCCTGAAGTGAGAGGTTCGGTAATTGAACCACCGAGGACACCCCGGGTCGTCCTCGCGCTAATGCCGGGTGAAGATTCCACGAATTGCGGGTGGTCGTGCCATTATCGAGCGTGGCCCGTCCTGCCTCACTTGACAGAACCATTGCCGTTTGTTTGATTTCGGCATACTTAACAGGGCAATTCCCTCATCGCATATGAACTTGCTTGAATTTTCCGCCGGTGGCGCTGACCACGGACCGGCATCCGGTCGGATACCACGCTTAGCCGCTGTGAGTGCGACTAAGAGGAGCGGCACCTGAGAGGACCTTGTTTCCGGTCCTTGAGACAACAGAACTGATCACCATCGAGGTATCTTGATGTTCAGCATTAATCCTTTCGCCGAGATCTCGGCGACAATCTCTCCTGCGATTATGCAGTGGTACATCATTGTGATGGCCCTGTTCGTGGCCGGCGGCACACTCTTTGACGTAATCCATAAGGGAAGTGCTAAATACTTTTTCCAGGACGCCAAGGCCAAAAAAGCGCGAGCGCGAAATCCACTCGGGAGCGGCGAAAAATTTTCGCTCCGCTTACGAGCCATTCTTGTAGATGTGCTTACCTCTGCAGAATTCGGCATGACGAAACGGCGAGTGGCGCACATACTTACGTTCTGGGGTTTTACCGCCTACATTATCGCTACCATCGTCATGGTGTTTGGATATCCAACACCAGATATGGCGACGCCCGCCTTGGCACCCGGAATCTGGTACCTAGGTGCCGCTATGACCATGGTAGGGGGCTATTGGTATTGGTTTTTCATGCGGGTTGATGTTGTCAGAGAAGGCAATCCAACCCTGCGACTTGTCCACGCGGATCTGTTCGTCGTTTCGCTGGTTCTGAGTGTCACTTTTGGCTTCATCTGGGGACTTATGCAGGCATCGGGCGGCGGCGGCTGGTCAAACCTGTTTTTAGCTCTATATGTGCTTTCGACGACAGTGCTGTTTGCTGGTGTACCTTGGTCGAAGTTCTCCCACATGTTCTATAAATCCGCAGCGGCCATCCAGAGAAATATCGAAGAGGCAGAAGGCTCCACTAATCAGCCGCCACCTGCCGATCGGCCCTTGCTGTAAAAGCATATCGCCAAATTAGGAGCGAAATCGTATGCCTACTTTCGTTTACATGACGCGTTGCGATGGATGCGGGGAGTGCGTAGATATTTGCCCCTCCGACATCATGCACATCGATAAGACTAACCGTCGCGCGTACAATATTGAGCCCAATATGTGCTGGGAGTGCTATTCCTGCGTGAAAGCCTGCCCAACTCATGCGATTGACGTGCGAGGATATGCTGACTTTGCGCCAATGGGCGCAAGCGTCCGCGTGCGCCGCGAACCGGAAAAGGGCACGATTTCCTGGAAAGTCAAATTCCGCGATGGCCGAGAGAAGGATTTTGTCTCGCCAATCCGTACAACGAAATGGGGCTCCATTGAGGAACCGACGGACTACCCCGCCCCGTCGGATGAAGAGTTTGAGAAACAAGAGCTCTGGCATGAGCCAAAAGCTCTCAATATCGATGCACTGCCATCTTTGGCAGGCAAGATTAAGGCATAAAAATCATGGGTCTGTTCGGTAAATCAAGAGATACAATAACAGTTGACGCGGATGTCCTGATCATCGGCGGCGGCTTTGGCGGCTGCGGCGCTACATACGAAGCCGGTCATTGGGGACGCGACAAGAAAGTTGTCGTCGTTGAGAAGGCAAACATCGAGCGTAGTGGCGCCGTTGCACAGGGCCTGTATGCGATTAACTGCTACATGGGTATGCAGTGGGACGAAAACCAGCCCGAAGACCATGTTCGGTACGCGCGGACGGACCTTATGGGCCTCGTTCGGGAGGACCTTGGTTACGACATCGCTCGCCACGTCGATTCCACCGTCCACAAGTTCGACGAGTGGGGCCTTCCGATGATGAAGAACCCGGAGACCGGCCGCTACTTACGTGAAGGCAAGTGGCAGATCATGATCCATGGTGAGAGCTATAAGCCAATTGTTGCCGAAGCCGCGAGAAAGTCTGCGGATGAAGTCTACAACCGGATAATGGTGACCCATCTGCTGACGGATAAAAAAAATCCGAACCGGGTGGCTGGAGCAGTGGGGTTCAGCGTACGCAGCGGTGACTTCTACGTCTTCCGTGCCAAGGCGGTAGTGATTGCCGCGGGCGGTGCGTCACACATCTTCCGACCCCGCGCAGTCGGCGAGGGCATGGGACGGACTTGGTACGCACCATGGAGCAGTGCATCGGCCTACGGGTTACCACTCCCCATCGGCGCCAAGATGACACAAATGGAGAACCGAATCGTTCTGGCTCGCTTCAAGGATGGCTACGGCCCGGTTGGCGCCTACTTCCTTCATCTCAAGACCTATACCAAGAACGCATACGGCAACCCATATGAGGCAACTTGGTATGATGAAACCAAGGGGATGGTTGGCGACTATATCGACCGTGAGCCCGTACCCACATGCCTGCGTAATCATGCCATGCTGCAAGAGCAACGGGCTGGTCGAGGACCCATCTATATGGAGACGCGGGAAGCCTTTCAGGATCCCCATAAAGAGCAGGTCGGTTGGGAGAACTTTCTCGGCATGACCATAGGTCAGGCAGTCGTATGGGCCTCCCAGAATATTGACCCCAAGGAGCGCATGTCGGAGCTTACGACGTCCGAGCCCTACGTCATGGGTAGTCACGCCACATGCTCTGGGGCCTGGACAAGTGGCCCCGACGACTACGCGCCACCAGACTACCGCTGGGGATACAACCGAATGATGACGGTTGACGGTCTGTTTGCAGCAGGCGACGCCTGCGGGGGTACTGCCCACAAGTTCTCGTCAGGTTCCTTTACTGAAGGACGCATCGCCGGCAAGGCTGCAGTCAACTATATCAATGACCTTGGGGAAATGCCTCAAATCGACAACGCGGAAGTAGAGCGGCTCAAGACGGAGGTATATAAACCGCTCGAGACATATAAAGTTGGCCGTAACGAGATCACCGCTGGCACTGTTTCACCCACATACATTTCTCCATTACAGGGCCTGCAGCGCCTTGAAAAAATCATGGATGAATACGTGGGCGGCATTGCGACTGGCTACCTGACCAATGAGCCCATGCTCAACCGTGGACTTGAGCTTCTAGGCATGCTGCATGAGGATCTAGATCACATTGGCGCTGAAGATTTGCATCAGCTCCAACGCGCTTGGGAACTCAACCACCGTGTTTGGGCGTCAGAATCCGTAACACAGCATACGTTGTTCCGTGATGAGACCCGTTGGCCTGGCTATTACTATCGCGGTGATCATCCACAGCTCGATGATGAGAACTGGCATTGCTTGACGCTGGGCCGCTATAACCCGGACAATGGGAATTGGGAGATGGAGAAAGCCCCCGTACACCATCTTGTATATCCTGAAGACTTCCCGGATCACGCTTACCAACCTCAAGCTGCTGCTGAATAAAGCAGATATTCAATCTAGTTGAGGTTACTAAACATTTAATATAGGCCGGCCTCTTGGGTCGGCCTGTCTTGTTTTGATATTTCCCCCTGCCCCAAGGAGGAAAAATCTGATGTGGGCATTTCACTAACTGGACACGAACAACCAGTGCTGACCACGCCATCGAGGCATAGGACATCACCTCTCCCCTATTCTTCCCGCATCGGCTAAAATCCCAGTAGCTTCATGTACTTAAAGCGTCAGCTTAAAGAGCATGAAGCGCATCATATATAGGGGAGGACCCGGAGATGTTTCGACAACTCATGGGAGCAATAGCTGCCGGAGTCATG
>CENY01021166.1_pt1 | contig 11522 bp, 9 predicted proteins | sample 356181 | NCBI WGS metagenome assembly CENY01 (sample SAMEA2619840, study PRJEB7988) | marine metagenome | isolation source: saline water (ENVO:00002010), including
GGAAATTAAAAGAAGAGGAGGAACGGAAATTAAAAGAAGAGGAGGAAAATAAAAAAAAATTAATTGAAGAAGAAATTGAAAAGAAAAGATTAGAAATGGAAGAATTAATGAATAAATTAAATAATTAAATAATCTGATTTTTTTTTATGTTTTATATATATAAAATGGATTGTCAAAAATTAATTGTCTACGGAATACTTATTTTAGTTGGATTATATTTACTAAAAGATGTATGTGGGGTTAAATTACCTTTTATTGATGAAGGTTTTGAAAATGAAGGAGTCCCTGAAGAAGAAGTTGTAGTTACTCAAGAACTAGCTGATTCCCCAGGTCCTCCTCCTGCGACGGATGCGCCTTCCCCTAACGGGGAATTACTATCACAACCTCAAGAGGTTGCTGCTAGCGAACCAAATGGAAATGAAGTCGAAGCACCTGTCCAGGGAATTAATACCGAACCTTCTTCATGCTACCCTCAAAAACAATTAAGTCCATCGGACTTATTACCTGAGGGGGATTCTGCGCAGGTCCAGGGTTTTGATAAAACAAATCCCAATGCTGAAGGAATTCTTAAAGGAGTTAACTTTTTAGATGCTGGTTTCCATGTTGGAGTAAATACAATTGGACAGAGTCTTCGCAATGCTAATAGAGGCCTTCGTTCGGAACCGGCTAATCCTCGTGTTGCCGTAAGTCCATGGATGAACTCTACGATCGGTGCGGATTTAACTAGAAAGTCTTTGGGAGATGAGAAATTATGCGGAACTGAAGTTGGAGAACCTTCGAGTGTTGTAGGTAATATGTCTGATTCTTCTGCTGCTCCGATTGCTTAAATTAAATTAAATTTGAATATATTTAAGATATAATTATAAATTAATAATATAAAACAAAAATGGATAGTAAATTCCGAGCTGACCCTTATAATTTTAATAATAAATTAATCAAGGTAAATGATATCATTAATATTATGAAAAAACTAAATATTAATGATTTTAAAGTAAATGATCTTAGTCTTTATCAAAAAGCGATGATCCATAAATCTTATTGTGAACTTCCTGAATATAAAGAGTTTAATTACCCTGGAGAAGGTTGCCTTCCACTACAAAAAGAAGCATATGAAACCCTTGAATTTCTAGGTGATTCAATTCTAGGAAGTATCGTATCTTCATATATATATGAACGTTTTCATTTAATACATAATCAAAATGAAGGTTTCCTTACTAAGTTAAAGATAAGGTTGGTTTGCGGTGAAAATTTATGTAAGTTTTCTAAAAATATTACTTTGGAAAAACATTTAATTATCTCAAAACATATTGAGGAAAAATGTTCTGGGAGGAATAATTCAAACATACTTGAAGATATATTTGAAGCTTTCATTGGGGCTATATTTTTAGATCATAATTATGAAGTTGTTAAAGACTTCCTTATTAAGGTTATTGAAAAACATGCTGATTTTACAGATATTTTACTGAAAGATAATAATTATAAAGATCAGATTTCAAGATATTTTCAACAAACATTTAAAATTTATCCTAAATATGAAACGATTAAGGTTGACGAAATGTTTCAATCGAAGATTCTAAAAGAAAGTAGTATTATAGCTGTTGGGAACGGTGTAAGTAAAAAGAAGGCTGAGCAAGATGTATCTAAAAATGCTCTAATACATTTTAATGTAATAACGTAATAGCATAAAATATAATAATTTTATATACAATATATTATAATTTATGTCTAATAAGTTCCCAATAAAAGAAAATGTATATTTAGTGTTGCTACAGTATTTTGATGGAGAAATTAAAAATATAAATAAAAAAACATTAAAAGATTTAAGCAATCAAAAATTTGAGGGTAATGAAATTGATGAAGTTGATAAAAAAGCAATGACGGTATTGAAAAAAATAATTAAAATGAAAAAAGATGATCCTTCTAAATATGCTTCTATAGAATGGATCTATCCAGATTGGGATGATGAAGAAAAATTAATTAAACTAAAAGAAGCTTTCCCAGATGATTATAAAGAAGAAGAATTAGAAGAAGAAGAATTAGAATTAGAAGAATTAGAAGAAGTAAAAGATGAAGAAATTGATAGTGCTTCTTATGAAACAATATTACCACAGAGAAAAGCATTTATTAAATGGGTTAATGATGTATTTTATAAAGATCTTATCGACGAATATAAAAGAAACCCAATAACAGCATTAATTAATGATGAACTTAAGTCAGTAAATATATATCAAATGTTTGTAAAAGAATATCTTTCAATTGAATCTCCTTTTAGGGGATTATTAGTATATCATGGTTTAGGAACAGGGAAAACAGCTACATCTGTAATTACATCAGAAGGATTATCAAAGAATATGAAAATTACAACATTATTACCTGCTTCTTTAGAAACTGAATATATTAAAGAAGTTAAATCATGGGGTAATAAACTCTTTAAAGTTAGTGAAAATAATTGGATTTTTTATCCATTAAAAGAACTCAATGATAATAAAGTTTTAAGAGAAAGGATAAGGGATCAATATGAAATTAATGATATAAAGAAAATAGTTAACAAAATTTTTAATGAAACTAAAAATAGATTATTTAAAAAGTTAGATAATAAATCTCTTGATTTTGAATCAGATAAAAAGAAAATTATTAGAACACTTGATAAATTAAAGGGATTATACTTACCAGTTGAAGATCTTACTAAAGAATCGCGAGAAATATATACAATAACAGGTAAGTCTGTTGGTGGAAAATATGATGGAGAGGTAAACATTATATCAAATGAAATGAAAGAATATATAGAAAGTGAGATTAATAATTTAATTATAATGAAATATAAGTTTATTCATTATAATGGATTCCCAAATGTCCATAAAGTCGATTTTAAAGATTTAGAAGGTCTTAAAAAACCAGAAAAAGAAGGAAAATTGACAAGTAATCAACAGATAGTTGAAGATTTAAAAAAGAAATATTTATACAATCTTGAAAATCATCAAATATATTCTCCATTTAGAAATGAAGTAATAATCATTGATGAAGTTCATAATTTTGTTAGAGAAATAATTAATGATAGTCCACAGGCAAATATATTTTATAATTGGATAATTGAAGCTGAAGATGTAAAATTAATTTTTTTATCTGCTACTCCGATAATAAATAAACCATCTGAAATAGCTGTATTATTTAATATGTTACGGGGGACATTAAATATATTTAATTTTACAGTAATAACTGATAAAGAAGAAGACGATATCCAGAAAGAATTAAGAGATAAATTTTATACAGAAAGTTCTTCAATTGAACAGTTACATGTAAAAAAACAAAAAGGGAAAATGGTTATATCATTTATTAAAAATAAAAGTAACTTTGATTCTGTTATGATTGATGGGGTGATAAAAACTGTAAAACATAATGATAAGAGCTTAAAAGAATTTTTCACTGAAATATTTGAAGGATTATACGATGTTTTTGATTCAAATAAAATATCCCCATCAAAAGAACAAATTGATGAGTTACCTTCATTCAATGAATTAAAACTTGGAAAACCAAAAATATTTGATGATGAGACAGGGATTATTTTTAATAGAAAACAAAGGTTATTTGATATATACGACAATGATAATATTTTAGATGTATCAAATAACGAAAATTTTATTGAATATTTTTTTGATGATATGTTTAATATCCCACAAAATAAGCAAGTCCTTTTACGGAGAATGTTAATGGGTCTTACATCCTATTATCCAATTGATCGATCTTCAATTATAAATATGCCTTCAATAGTCGAACCAAAAACATTACCATTATATGAAGACTATACGATAGTTAAAAAAACAAGTATAGTTCCATGTTATATGTCATCGATTCAATGGAGTAACTATGAACAAGAATATTCCAAAGAAAAGCAAAAAAGAATTCAACAAATGAGACGTAAACATTTATATGATGATGGTAATAGTACATTTAATATACGGACAAGACAGAATTGTAATATTGTATATGAAGATGATTCATTTAGGATTGAAGGTGATGAAGATAAGAAAGATAAAACATATAAATCAATGATGGAGAATGGTAGTTTCTCTATGGATGGTAATCTTCAATTATATTCACCTAAATTTTTCGAAATAATGAAAAATATAGAAAAATTTTTAGATTCAGATAATAACCCGACTGGAAAAATATTATATTATAGTGACTTTAGACATGAATCCGGATCTGAAGCATTTGAAAAGATTTTATTATCGAATGGTTATGAAAAATATAATCCTGATCAAAAAGATATTAATCAATTAATTGAATCTGGATCGAAAAAGAAAAGATTTTCGTTCTTAACTGGTAAAGAATCATTAGAAGAACGGTTAGTAAATAAAGATCATTTTAACCATGAAGAAAATTTAAGAGGAGAATATATACAGATTTTACTTATATCTAGTTCTGGCGCAGAAGGTATTTCTCTAAAAGCTGTAAGACAAGTCCATATTATGGAACCATTCTGGAATTATATAAGAGTAGATCAAGTATTTGGTCGTGCTGTTAGAATGGAGTCCCATTCTATATTACCTGAAGAAGATAGAAATGTTGAACAATATATTTATTTATCACATCTTCCAGATGGAAAGACTGTAGAAGAAATCTTTGATTCTATGAAATTATTAAAATGGAATGAAGTTGAAGAAATCGAAAAAACAGATGATATTAAAATGACACTTGTAAATAAACATAAAGGACTATACAAGACAATCCAAAAAATAATATCAATCAAAAAGGAAACCAATGATAGATCAATTGATCAAATGCTTTTTGATATTATGGAAAGAAAAAATAAAATTAGTCTTAAATTAACCGATATTATAAGGGAATCTTCAGTTGATTGTATACAAAATACTAGAGATGATATAGAATTGAATGAAAAATGCCTTCGTTTTTCTTCAAAAGTTAAATCTGAAGAAGCACATTTTCCTGGATTAACATCAAAAGATTTAAATACTGTTGATAAAAGACAATATAAAGCAAATTTTACATTCCATATTGATCCTGATTTATATATTATTACAGCATCTAAAGAAGGTCAAGATATTTATATTTATTATCAATTAAATGTATCTGATAAAGATATAGATGTTAGATACATACGTGAAAACGGAAAAAGGGTATGTGATTATGAACCATTTACGAAAAAATTTATAATCTATTCTACTGGAGAAAATATAATAGACGAATACCTAGGTAATAAGTTTTCTGTTTTTCAAGAAATATATTCTATCCCTGAATATATATATGAAAACAAAGTAAAAAATGAAATATTTCCAAATTTAGATGAAATAAAGAATGAAGATTATTTATATGGTCATGTTATAAAATATAATATTTCAGAAAAATTATTCTTTTCACCATATAAATCATCGTTTAAAATTATTAAGCTATATGATAATAATTTATATAATAAACATAATCAATCAATTACAATGATTAATCCAATATTAATAAGAAATAAAAAAGTATTTAAATCTGTTGATTAAAGAATAGAATATTTTGATTACTTAAATTTAATACTTTCATATCTGAATTATCGTATTTACAATTTTTAAATTTATCCGGTAACCAACAATATATTATATTATCAACTATATTATTTATTTGTAAAGGTGTTCTTGACAATTTATATAGATCATATGTATGGTTATTAATTATTTTTATATTATCGCCAACCTTAAAATTTAATGAATTAATATTTGAACAGGTTAAACCTATTTTATCATTGTTTATTTGAACAATATTTACTTTTAATATATCTAATGAATTAAATTCTGTATCCGATATATCTTTTATTTGAATAGTAATTTTGCTTATATCATTCATATGAATTTCATGTTTATGAATTGGTATATAAATTCCAAACAAACCTTTCGGAGTAGTTATTGTATCTTCTTGTTGCATATGGATTAATACATTTAATTCAGGTATTTTTAATATTAGTACAGGGATCGAAAATATATAATTATCTTCAATTGGTATTATCATTTTACTTACATACCGAATATCTTTTGATTCAATATTATTGTCGAATAGATCTATTATATAATTATATCGAGATGAATTAATACTCTTCCTTTGGCTTGAATTAATACTTATTGATTTTAACCTTTCTTCAATAACTTCTTCATTTTCCTCTACAACTTCTATTACTTCTTCTGATACTTCATTATCTTTATTTTCAACCAAATTTTCTATACTAGTTCCAAATACATTCTTTTTTTGTTTAATCTCTAATTCTTCGTTTATAACAGGCAATTTATTTTGTTGTTCCCTCTGTTTTATTAGTTCTTCAAAACTAGTTGCTTTATTAATATTATTAGTAACTACTACTTGATTTTCTAATTCAGGTCTATATAGCTCCCTATACTTTCCAACCTCAGTATCCAAAAGTATTTTATTTAATTCGCTTATATCATCACTATTATTATTCTTAAAAACAGTTTCTAATGTAGTTATAAATGAATTATAATTTTCATCGCCAGAAATATCTTTATTAAATTCTTTAGTTATTATAGTCTTAACCATGTTAAACATATAATTTTTATTTATATCTGAATGGAACTGTTCAAATAACGACATAATTAATAGTAGTTAGTTTATAAAAAATAACTAATAAACGTACTTTATTTTCCACATTGAATATAAAACTTATCTCTAAATTTATGCATTGCTTTATCTGTTTTTTTCTTGTTTACATATTTCTTAAAATTTTTACCTTGTAACATATAGACTAGAAAATGTAAACAATAAATCCCACACTCAGTATTTTCGCTTTGATGTTTTTTATCATTAAAAAGGAAGTCAATTTCTTTTCCATGGATATCTTTATATTGTGTTTTTACATCATTTACTAAATTTAAAATTTCTTCACTCGGTTCTCCAGCAGCAGAATCAAAATGATATATTGTTGGCTTCTTCTTTCTATTCTTACCCTTCAAATCTATAAAAACAGAAAACCAATGTTGACCAGACTGATTATGTGGATCAGTATTAAATACAACTCCAATTGATTCGTAATTATCATGTTCTATTTCATTTAAATCTAAACTACATAGTTCATTTACAATACATTCCCCAGAATCACTTTTTAAATGATAATCAATCGGAGATGCTCCCATATATTTAAATTTTGGATATTGTAATTCATATTGATCCATTACATTATTTATATCTGTTGTATTTAACCATTTTTTTGGATCATTTTTCCAATCATCGGGCATAAAAGGTCTAAAATATTCTTTTAATTTTTCATATTCAGAAAATTTAAAACCTTTTTTTATACCTTCAATATTTAACCAACATGCTTCTTTATTACATTTTGATAACCTTTTAATTTCATTTGTAATCGATTTATGTAATTTCTTTTTTGAACATTTATGATTTATCGAACAATCATAATTATCATTCAAAATATTTGCTATTTTTACTAATCCTTTTTTAGGAATACATGAATTAGTCTCGTTATTATGTGGAGAACAATGTCCTTTATCAAACATTATATATATAATATAACATATTTAAAAAATAAATACGTTTAATAAATAAATATTGTATAATGGAAATCCTTAATGCTAAAAATATAATTATGCAAAATATAAATGATATCTTCCAGAACTATGAATCACATAAAAAAACAGCTGCTTTAGAAATAAAAGAATATTCTTCTAAATTAAATGATGCTCATCTATTAAACAAAAAATTATTAGAAGAAAATAATGAAAAAGATAAACTATTAACTTTAAGTGAACAAAAAATGGTTGATTATGAAGTTATGATTAATAAGATTCAAGATGACGCAAATAAAGAATTATCTGAAAAAGAAAGATTTAATATGTTAAAAGCACAAGATAAAGAAATCCATACAAGAGATATTGAAATAAAAAAACTTCAAACTGAAATTAAAAAATTGAAAGGGGAAACACAAGAGTACCTTACTTTAATAAAAAAATTAGAAAATGAGGACCATGAAAAAGTATATATCGAAGATTGGAAAAATAGAGAAGTAAACAGCTATTATAAAGATAAAGAAAAACTAAAAATAGCTATTAAAGCATATTCAAAACACCTTAATACACATACTATTACAGATGAATGTGTTGGAAGAACCAGTATAGGTATTAATGGATGGTATGAGGATTATATGAATAATACTCAAGATAAATTAGTCGATAAAATGAAAAATATAATTCTTGAACAAGATGAAAATATAGAAGAATCTATTGAAGAAACAATCACCGAACATTGTTCTCCAACTTTAAATAAAGATACACCAGTCATAGAAACTGATGTAACAGTAACAGAAGCATTGACTTCAGATGAAGAAGATCCTCGGGCCGAACCATCTCCAGGTGGAAGCATTGCTTCTAATAAAGAAGAGGAAGAGGATGAGGAAGAGGAAGAGGATGAGGATGATAAAGAAGGGGAAGAGGAAGAGGATGAGGATGATGAAGAACCTATTAGTGTAACAATGATTAAACATTATAGAAAAGAATATTATACAATAGACGGGGAAGTACCTCAATATATTTATTCAATTGAAGATGGAGATCTAGGGGATAAAGTTGGCGAAATAAAAGATAAAAAGAAGATTTTTTATGATAAACAATAATTAAATATTTTCTAAAAATTCAATATATTTTTTTGATATATCATCTTTATTATAAGAATCTTTTCCATTTAAATAAAAGTTTTTTAAGAAACCTTCACAATCAACTGTAAAGTATTTTATTAATTCTGGATCTAGATAATTACTTTTACATACACTCTCAGTATTATGTAACTTTTTAGCTACAGTTTTAATACTTTCTTTAAGGATTTGTTTAATTTCTTTTTTAGTTGATCTTTCACACTTCTTACTTTTTTTAAGTAATGTAGTTATTAATTCCATATTTGCCCCCCATGTTCTAAAATTTTTAGCAGAAAACTTTCCAAAACGTTTAAGATAGTTATTTACGTCAGAAGATTTTATATTATAATATTTTTTTCCAATTCGATAAGAAAAAATACGATCATTCTTATTAAGTGTTCTTTTTTTTTCTTTTAAAGTTTTAATTATCTTCTTATTCTTAACAGTACAAATATTTCTAACTTTTTTTTTCCCTATAAAATCTATTACTACTCCTTTCTTTTTAACTTTAATGTGTTGTTGTTCTAAAGTGGTTGTTCCATATGATTTATTTTTTTTAGAATATCTTTCATTTCCAATTCTAAAATTACATTCCATTATTAGCTTGAGTATCATAGCAATCTGTTTTTCTTTTGTTTCTTGAACACTATATAAATCTTCAGTAATAGATTTATTAATTTTATTAAACTTTTTTCCAAACTCAACCATGTGATTAAATTTTTTATCTTTTTGTTTATCTATAAATTCTTTATTGTAAATATACTGAGGTCTATCTTTATCATCATATCCAATTGCTCTAACTTTACCTTTTTTATCTATATTAATTTTTACATTATTATATGCTGGAGCTATATAGATTCCTTCAGTAATGAATTTTATATAGTTTTTATCCTTGATTTCTTTCTTATCCATATCATAATATTTATGTCTATATTTCTTTTTATCCTTACTTGTTATTTCTCGAATGATATATTCTTCCATATTATTAATTAGATAATTTATTGAAATGTTGAAAAAATATTATATAATATATATTAAATGTTAAATTATAAATTTATCACATGTTATATTGTAGGTGCTTTAGTATTTATTCTACTAATCGAAAATATGAAAAAAATAACTGAAGGTATGGAAGAAGCTGTTGCTGGACCAGTTGAAGAAGTTGAACCAGTTGAACCAGTTGAACCAGTTGAACCAGTTGAAGATGTTGCATCTGCTGACGGAGAATCTGGATCATTGATGGATTCATTAATAGACATGGCAGGTAACGTATTCACCTTTATTGTTCATATTTTAACTCTTGTTCTACTCATATACATTGCTATGAAAGTAAAAGGAGGGAATGTTAAACCTACTCCACCTGTTTAAACGTTAGTTTTTTCCATAATTTTTTTTGCTATTCTACAATATTTTTGATCATCTTCAATTCTCCATAATTTTATGTCTTCTTCTGAAATATTATCATCTTTATAATCAGAGATTAAATTTAATACTAATCCTCTAATCTGATATGGTATTCCAGTATAATTATAATACGCCATATTTCTATCTCTTTCAGCAAATATTTTTTCATCATTTAAAATAAATGAATAAATAAACCTTTCTCTACGATCAGTACGGTCCTTGTCCAAACATTCATAATATTTACCTGCGTGTGTTTCCCACATATCATAATGATAATTATATGTTTCTATTTCCTCCACATTTTTTTTTTGTTTTAATATTTCAATACATATATCTCTGACCGGTATCAAACGCATAAGATATAAGTAATTTAATTGAAAAGATTTTAAAGGTTCTAAAATGTCCCCCATTATTGTTAATCTTTATAAAAAAATTTTAATTACGACGTACCCTTCTTTTAGATGATCTATTCTTTCTCCTTGTATTCTTTCTTCTTTTAGTATTCTTTCTTCTTTTAGTATTCTTTCTTCTTGTATTCTTTCTTCTTTTAGTATTCTTTTTTCTTTTTTTGTTCTTAGATTTACGTCTTTTACGAATACGACCCCCGCCTCTTTGTGACCCCCCATCGCCACAGAGTATTGATGACAGCTTTTTATGTTTATCCCGAATTTCTTTGGTAGTATTATCCAGGTTATTTAAAAGGGATTCTATACTACCGCTGTCGCTGCCTCTATTAGTTTCATTTCTAGTAACATCATCACCGCCAGAGGGTTTATCATCTTCAGAAGCATTATTATATTCGTCCATCAGCCCTTTTACAGAACTTCCTGAAAAATTTTCTACTATTATATTTAATAATTGATGATTATTTTCATCTTTAAAAATTTCATCAATTATTAAAGTAATTTTATCACTACTAAAAGACCCCGAGGGAATTTCTATATCAGTCATCGCTGTTATTAACTCTTTAATTAATTTTTGAATATTTTCCTCTTTTAATTTTTCTTTTATGATACTTACAATATCCATATATTTTCTTTCAGTTATAAGATTAACTATTTCTGTAATAGTCCCTTTATTATCTACAGCTAATCTGGTAAACTGAAAAGGATTTTTAGTCGCAAATTTTACTAATTTTCCAATTAAATTATTTATTTTATCCATCTTGTCTTCCCCCCTGGATCCGATAATATCTGTCACTTTACTAGTTACCCATTTCACAATGTTGCCTAATATTTGTTTTTCTTTCTCATCAAGTTCGGTAATAGGTCCTTCAGTTCCTTTCTCTTTATCATCTTCTACTTCACCCCTTTCTTCTTCTTCACCACCTACTTCACCCCTTTCTTCTTCTTCACCACCTACTTCTACTTCATCACCTACTTCTTCTTCGACCTCCTCCTTCAGAACGTCTTCAAGTCGAAAAGTCCCTAATTTATCACCATTAGTATCAGACCTACCCCACCCCCAT